>Ga0206123_10004124_pt1 | contig 11561 bp, 10 predicted proteins | sample Helgoland_Spring_2_FD_160086 | JGI IMG/M metagenome (GOLD analysis project Ga0206123, IMG submission 160086) | Pelagic subsurface seawater microbial communities from Kabeltonne, Helgoland, North Sea - Helgoland_Spring_Bloom_20160316_1 | ecosystem: Environmental > Aquatic > Marine > Epipelagic ... | reverse complement strand
TCTTATGGCGCCCTCTGCAGGAATCGAACCTGCAACTAATCCTTAGGAGGGATCTGTTATATCCATTTAACTAAGAAGGCTTTTAACTTTTATAGATTAAATTTATAGACATTATATGAGAACTAGCACTAATACTGATATCTATTTACCTATATAATATTTTTCATGAATATCACATTACCCGATAAAAGCATAAGAGACTTGCCTAAAGGCTCAACTGGGCTTGATCTTGCTGAGAGTATAGGCCCTGGCTTAGCAAAAGCTGCCATTGCTGTGGTAGTTAATGGTATTCAAAAAGATCTTTCAGATCCCATTAATGAAGACTCCAATGTATCGATTATTACTATTAGTTCAGATGAAGGCTTGGAAATAATGAGACATACATTAACAGCTCAGGTGCTTGCTAGAGCAGTTCAAAATTTATTTCCTGGAACAAAACTAGCAATTGGGCCAACCATAAACAATGGCTTTTATTATGATTTTGAATCTAAAAAAACTATATCAAATGATGATTTAGAAAAAATTGAAATCGAAATGAGAAAAATTATATCTACGGACTCAGATATTAAAAAAAGACTTCACTCAAAACAAGATGCCCTAAAAATTTTTAGTGAAAAGGACGAAACGTACAAAGAAATTATTATAAATGAAGCTGATCAAGATGATAACTTTCAACTTTACTATCAAGACAATGATGAATTTGTAGATCTATGCAGAGGACCACATCTTCCTAATCTGAAACATATTGGAGCATTTAAACTTACCAAGGTTGCCGGAGCATATTGGAAAGGAGATGCGAAAAATAAAATGCTAACAAGAGTTTACGGGACGGCCTGGAAGAATGAAAAAGATTTAAAAAAACATCTGATTGCAATTGAAGAGGCTGAGAAGAGAGATCACAGAAAAATTGGCAAGGAGATGAGCTTGTTTCATTTTCAGGAAGAGGCTCCTGGTATGGTTTTCTGGCATCCACGAGGCTGGGCTATATATAAGAATTTAGAATCTTTTGTAAGAAATAGACTTGAAAAATTTGACTATCAAGAAATAAAAACACCGCAAGTTGTCGATAGGAAGCTATGGGAGGCTTCTGGTCACTGGGATAAATATAGAGAAAATATGTTTATCACGGAGATAGACGAAGAGCATGCTAACGATAAAAGAACAAATGCTCTAAAACCAATGAATTGCCCATGTCATGTTCAGGTATATAACCATGGATTGAAGTCCTACAGAGATTTACCAGTAAGACTTGCAGAATTTGGGTCTTGTCATAGATATGAAGCCTCGGGAACATTGCATGGCCTTATGCGAGTTAGAGGATTTACCCAAGATGATGGTCATATTTTTTGTACAGAAAGCCAAATTGAGAATGAAACAAAGCTTTTCATAGAACTTCTTTCAGGAATGTATAAGGATTTAGGTTTTGATAACTTTGATATAAAGCTCTCAACTAGACCTGAGGTTAGAGTTGGAACTGATGAGGTATGGGATAAGGCTGAAAGCGCTCTAGAAAATGCAATACAAAAATTAGAACTATCTTTTGAAATTGTCGAAGGCGAGGGTGCATTCTATGGACCTAAGCTAGATTTTGTTCTTACAGATGCAATTGGAAGAGAGTGGCAATGTGGAACTTTTCAAGCAGACTTTAATTTACCAGACAGACTTGATGCTGAGTATGTGGGTGAGGATGGATCTAAGCACAGGCCTGTTATGATTCATAGAGCAGTTCTTGGATCATTTGAAAGATTTATAGGAATATTAATAGAGAACTACTCAGGCAAGTTACCTCTTTGGTTAGCTCCTGAGCAAGTAGCCATAGCAACAATTATTTCTGAGGTAGATGATTATGCTTCTGAGATAGAGGAAGAATTAAAATCAATTAATATTAAAGTAATTAAAGATTTACGAAATGAAAAAATTGGTTATAAGGTAAGGGAGCATAGCGCAGCAAAAGTTCCAATTATTCTTGCTTTAGGCGCAAGAGAAAAAGAGAGCAGGACTGTTTCGGTGCGAAGAATAGGCAGCAATAATACCGAGACTAAATCCCTTAATGACTTTATTGCTGAGATCAAAGTTGAGGCAAAAAGCCCGTCAAGTTAGTATTTGTGAGCCTCTTAAAAAATATTTTTATTCTGCCAATTAAGTTTTATAGATACTTCATCTCACCTCTTTTCCCCCCTTCATGCAGATTCGAACCCACATGCTCACAGTATGCCATCAATGTAATTTTGGAATATGGAATAATGAAAGGTTCCTATCTTGCTATAAAAAGAATTCTTAAATGCCATCCTTGGAACTAATTTCTTTCAAAACCTACATAAAAAATACAATTTTAGCTAGGTAAAAAACTCTTTTTTTTTAACACTTTTACTAGATAAACCCTTTATAAATGCTATAGTTTGTTAAGAATTGTAAAGAAATTGTTAGGAATCATTAAGAATTCTTAATTAATTAAAATGTTTGTAATCCAATATAGGGGGTTTATGTTATGAACAAAATATCTAAAGTCTTACTAGGAACTTTTGCATCTTTTGCATTAGCTGTTCCATTTTTTGTAAGCGCTCAAGAAGTAGAAGAAGTGGTTGTTACGGCAACTAAAAAAGCTGAATCTGTTCAGGATCTAGCTTTATCAATCGAAGCATTTACTGCTGAAGATATGGAAAAAAACTTAATCAAGGACGCTGCAGACTTACAAGAAGTTGTTCCTGGTTTAATAGCTGATAAAGGTATCGGTTCAGGTGTTTCATATGCTATCAGAGGTACTGGTTCATATGGTGTTGGTGCCGCTGTTGTTGGCGCTGTTGTAACATCAATGAATGGACACAGTGTTGGTACTGGTGCTTTTTATGATCTAGGCTTCTATGACGTAGAGCGTATTGAGGTTCTTAAAGGACCACAAGGTACATTATTTGGAAGAAACGCCGTTAACGGTGTTATTAATATTATCTCTGCTAGACCTACTTCAGAATTTGAAGGTAAAGTTGATATCACTTACGGTGATTACAGTACTGAAGAACTAACAGCAGTTATCAATGTGCCTATTTCTGATACTATCAGATCTAGACTTGCTGTTACATCTTCAAAAAGAGATGGATTTACTCAAAACGTAAGAGATGGTTCTTACTTTAATGACAAAGACGCAATGGGGGCAAGGCTTTCAATAGACTTTGACATTGGTGAATCTTCAACCTTGAAATTTACTCATGATTGGTCAAAAGGCAGCGACAATAGAAATAATATTGGAGCTCCTTTTTGTGAAACTCATGCTTTACTAGGTTGTAACCCTTTAACTGTTGGTGGTCCAAATGTACCTGCAGATTCAAGAGGAAGTACAGCAGCATTATTTAACGTTGTTGGTGGTTTAGAGGCTTCAGCTTATGTTAATCAGTATGCTGGAACTATAGTGCCTGATAACTTTAGAAAAGCTTACTTAACAAGAAATCCAGAGTTTGATAGTGAACATACGTTTACACAATTAGAATTTGAAACTGAGCTTACAAGTGAGTTAATACTTAATGCAAAAGTTTCTCATGTAGCAAGAGATTACTTCCATATGAATGATAATGATTACTCTCATTCAACTAAACCTTATCCAGGAGTTCTAGGGGCTGCATTAGGCTTACCTCCAATTTCATGGACAGGTACTTTCGGTGGATCATTTAACGGAGATGACTACAGTTTCACAGAATTAGTTGATTCAGAAAGAACATATGAATTCTCAAATGCTGAAGACAATGGAATTCAAGCTGAAGTAACAATAATATCTGATTATGACGGACCGTTTAACTTTGTCACTGGTTTCTATAGCTATGACAATAGGTCACACAACAGATATCAAGTTCAAACAGCAGCTTGGAACATGACAGGAAACTTTAGCAATCATTTATATTCATCATTGGTTTATGGTGGGCAATTTGATGCTTACGGCGGTATTCCTTTTTATCAAACATTAATCCTTGGTGGTCTTGGTGGAAGTGATGTTTGTGCTTCAGGCGCATTAGGTGCTGCTGCTGCAGCAGTTCCTGCTACTTCTAATCCTGCTTGTTTAGGTGGATTATTAGCCGCTCAAGGAATTAACCCTTATCATATTCCAACTGAACTTAATGGTTATCTTAATGACGACCACGTAAGAACAAAATCTACAGCTTTCTTTGGAGAGCTCTACTTTGATCTTTCAGATGTAACAAAATTAACTGTTGGTTACAGGTTTAATGATGATACTGTTAAAGATTCAATCATGACTTGTTTGACAGACTTTGATTGCCCTAACTACCCACAATCTCAACTAGATTCAGGTGTGTATGGGTTCTTCCCAACTCAAGAAGTTATTGCTGATGATGCTTTTGCCTATAAATTAGCTATTCAACATGACTTATCTGACAATCAAATGGTTTATGCAAGCTACACAACAGCAACAAAAGCTGGTGGTAATAACCCTGTAATTGGAACTGAAGCTGATCCATATGATTCAGAGGAAACTGGCGTATTTGAAATTGGAACAAAAAGCATCCTAATGGATGGCGCTGTTCTGTTTAACGCCTCATTCTTTATCAATGATACAAAAGGAATGCTTATTTCAAATATTGAAAATGCTGGTTCTGTAAACTACAACGTAGATGCTGAAATCAAAGGTTTTGAAGGTAATATGATTGCTTTCCTAAGCGAAACAACAAGTATCGATGTTTCATGGTTGCTTGTAGAAAGTGAACTTGGCGATCAAACAATGCCAGATCCTTTAAATCCAGTTGGAATAGTTGCTTTATTGGATGTTGATCCAACAGCTTTCACTCCTGGTGTGGGTTGTGCAACTGCAACCGGTCTTTGTGGTCCAACTGCATTTGGTGCAGGTGTTCAAGGTTTACCTTTTGATCCTCAAGGTGCTGTTCAGTATGGTTATGGTTTAGATGCTGGCGGTAACGTAGTACCGATCTTTAAATCAGCTGGTTACCTATGTGCTGCTCCGTTTAACCCGCTTGGAGGAGTTGCTTGTTCAGTTGCACCTCAGCAAGTTTCAATTTCCGGTAATACACTACCTCAGTCACCTGAATCATCATACAGCTTAGGTCTTAATAAAGACTTCCTTGTTGAAAATGGTGTTACTTCTGTAAGACTTGCTTACAGATTCCAAGGTGAAAGAGAAGGTAATGTCTTTAATCAAGACAGAGCTAAAATGTCTGAAACTAAGTACTGGGATGTGTCAGCAACATACACTCCAGATAACGCTGACTGGTATGTTAAAGCGTTCATTAAAAATATTGCTGATGATCAATTTGTAGGAACATGGGCTGCTTCTTCTGCATTGCAGGGTGGAGCACAGTTTGCTACTTATACTGATCCTAGAATGTTTGGTGTATCTTTTGGTACATCATTCTAAGTAGCTAACTACTTATTAAAAAGCCCAGTTTACTGGGCTTTTTTTATGTCTATAATAAGCTCTATGAAAAATAACTTCCCATACCAAGCAAAGCAAATTACAGTATCAAAAGACATGTGTGATCATAATGATCATATGAATGTAGCTTATTACTATCAAGCTTTTGATTTAGGCTATACACCTATGTATTTTAACGAGATGGGATTTTCTGATGCATATTTTGAATCTGGTTTCTCAACATTTACTCTTGAAGATAATATTAGATACTTAAAAGAATTCAGATTAGGTGATCCAATGCAACCAGCATTTTGTTTATATAATGTTAATAATAAACTAGTGCATATTGTAGGAGGTCTTTATGATAAAGATGAAGCTCTGTGCGCTATTTTTGAAACTATTTTAGGCCACATAGATATGAATAAGAGGCAAACTACAAATTTTTCTGATAACAGACTTAAAACCCTATTAAATTTAAAGGATGATCACGCTAATGGTTTTAAAATACCCTTTGAATTAAAATTAAAGATCAAAGACTTGGTTTAATACATTATGCAAAAATTACTAACAACCCTTTTTATAATAAGTCTTTCACTTCCAGTTGTTTCATCATTATCAATAATGACATATAACGTAGAAAATTTGTTTGATACATTAGATGATGAAGGAAAAGATGATAAAGCCTATCTTCCACTTGCCCAAAAGCAATCTAAAGAACATATTGAATCATGTAATAAGGTGAAAGTTCAAAAGTGGAGAAATGAATGTCTATACTTTGATTGGACTGAAGATGCTAAAAATAAAAAATTAAAAAATATAAAAGAGGTAATCCTTTCAGCTAAATCTGATGGGCCTGATGTAATTGCATTCCAGGAAATTGAAAACATTAATGTTCTCTCAGATTTATTTAATCTTTTAGCTCCTTATGGTTATGTAGATTTTTCTCTTATAGAGGGCAATGACTACAGAGGTATCGATACTGCATATATATCTAAATACCCATTAGAAAATAAGTCATTACATAAAATTATATTTTCTCCTGAATTTGCAACAAAAGATACCAGGCCTATATTTGAAGCTCAAATTCGCATTGATAATATAACTTACAGACTTTATAACATTCATTTTCCAGCCCCATATCATCCAGTTGGAATGAGGAAGGATGCATTTAATTCACTTAACTCTTTAATTGAAGCTCATAATGATCCGTTTATAGCTCTAGGTGATTTCAATGTTACAAGAGCAGAGGCAAATACAGAGAGAACCTTTTATAACATAGAAGATAAGTGGTTAATATCAAATCATGAAGGCTGCAATGGCTGTCTGGGTTCACATTACTATTGGAGAGATAAGTCGTGGTCTTATCTTGATAAGATTATGATCTCTAAGAAAAGAGGGCTCTCTTTTAAAACAGATTCTATAAAAACCGTAGTCAATGATATAAACACTATTAATAGAATTCCAGAAGGATTTGATACGAAGTCTGGCCATGGAGTTTCAGATCATTTACCAGTTTATGCAGAAATAGTTCTTTAATTAATTATTAAGTCTATAGTTCCAAAGATGAGAGGTTATCAATACTGTTCCAGAGAGGGCAGTAAGTATGATTTCGTAAAATATTGGTATAAACAACCCTACAAGTAATCCAGTAATTCCTATGAATGCAAGAAGCATAGGTCCCTTTTGCTTATGTTTTATATACCCAGAAGGAAAGCTCAACAATCCAATAATAAAAACTACTAAAAGCAGCAATGGATGTATTATTTCTTCAGAAGCTGCAATGAAACCAATAGATCCAACTCCTCCCCATAAAAAAAGACTAAATAAAATACAATGAACAACACAAAGTCCAGAGAATAAAATACCTAACCTATCTTTCACGAAGAAATTTTTGAGAGGTTTTTAGTCTCTCCAACCACCTCTATCAAATATTCGCATATATGTAAGCTGGTCATGCTCTGAATCATTTATGACTTTTGCATAATCTCCTGATTGAACTAAAACAACATCACCAGATGATAAATCATATGAATCTTCATGTTGAATCCCATACGAAGGATCGGAGCCATGGCCTTCTGTTGAGTTCATATACTCAATTACCTCCATAGTTCCTCTTCCGTTGGTGATAATATAAACAACATCTGAATCAATTAATTTATGCCCTTTTGTAGACTTACCAGGCTCAATAATAGTTCTACTAGCTATCACTCTTTCAAGCAAACTATTTGTCCAGACTGAGTAATCACTTCCAGCTGTTTTTGGTGCACCACCAACTCTAAAATTATTATATTTTTTTGCCATATCTTACCTCTTTAATCAATTATATGAATTTAAGTTAAAGTTACCATACTTTGAAGGTAGCCTGTTGTAAATCTTTATAAAATGATTATATAATCTATCACCACGCTTTTTGATTCAGCTTGCTAGCGTGTAATAAATAAGCTAAAAAGAAGAATTCTTAAAAAAAATTCCTATTTTTTTATGCTGATAATATTAACTTTTATTATTAGGAAAATATCATGACGAAAATATACAAAAACCCAGAAACAATTGGCTTGCATGCCGGTTGGAGAAAAGATGAGAATACAAATTCAGTTGCCGTTCCAATTCATCAAACTACCAGCTACGAATTTGATAGCACAGAACACGCTGCTAACTTATTTGGATTATCAGAATTAGGTAATATTTATTCGCGAATTATGAATCCAACATGTGATGTGCTTGAGAATAGATTAGCTGCATTAGAAGGAGGGGTAATGGCACTTGCAGTTTCTTCTGGCCAAGCAGCATCAGCATATGCTATTCAGAATCTTGCTAAGAATGGAGACAATATTGTTGCCTCATCTCATCTTTATGGCGGGACATACAATCAATTTAAAAATGTCTTTAATGATATGGGAATAGAGGTGAGGTTTGTTGACCCATCTGACCCTAATAACTTTTTGAAACAAACAGATGATAAAACAAGAGCATATTATGGCGAAATTTTACCTAATCCAAGTTTCGAGGTATTTCCAATTCAAGAGGTTGCAGATCTTGGAAGGCCTCTAGGTATTCCGTTAATTGTTGACAATACAGCAGCTCCAATAATCTGTAAACCTATTGAGCATGGAGCAGCGGTTGTTATTCATTCCACTACTAAATTTATTGGTGGTCATGGTACGTCTATAGGCGGAATAATAATAGATAGTGGTAATTTTGATTGGGAAAGTGCAGGAGCAGAAAGACAACCTGCATTGAATACACCTGATCCTTCTTATGGAGGTGCTGTATGGGTTGAAGCTGTTAAACCTCTTGGACCAATCGCGTATCTTTTAAAAGCTAGAGTTACCTTATTGAGAGATATGGGAGCAGCTATGAGCCCATTTAATGCCTTTATGTTCATTCAAGGGCTTGAGACATTATCTTTAAGAATAAGGGAGCATTCAAAAAATGCAGAAAAAGTTGCACAATTCTTATCCTCTCATGAAGCGGTCGAAAGAGTTATCTATCCTTCAGTTCAAACAGGCACTGCCAAAGAAAGGGCTGAGAAATATCTTAAAGGTGGAAATGGAGCCCTTATGGGTGTTGAGCTTAAAGGTGGAGTAGAATCTGGCAAGAAGTTTATTGACTCTTTAGAGCTTCTCTATCATGTTGCAAATATAGGTGACTCAAAGTCTCTTGCTATTCATCCAGCAAGCACTACTCATAGTCAGCTGTCTCCAGAGGAGCAATTAGCAGCAGGGGTAACACCTGGCTTTGTTAGATTATCTATTGGTATAGAACATATTGATGATATTATTGAAGACATCAACCAGTCATTAGAGAAAATTTAATCATTTTGAGCCAAGAATTAGTAACATATATTATTCTTGGCTCAAAAGTTCGTCTAGCAAAAGTAAAGCACTTCAAAACAGATGTTCATGAGCAATGTATTCATTTAAATTATAATAACAATATTGAACAAGCTATTGATTTAGCAGTTACAAAGTCTAATGGCGGCCTAATTGTATTGCTTCCACCATCTTCAATACCAAATGTAGAAAGCAGAGCTACGCTTAAAAAAATATCATTAGTCAATGTATCTGCTTGGGGTTGGTTTAAATATAATAGTAAGCGTAAAAATCTAACTCAAAATTTAGGCAAGATAACTACATTTTTAAGCGGAGTTCCTGCTCTAGAGCAAGGCCTTTTTTTTAGTAAAAGATTATATTTTTCTATTGGTGGAATTGGTGAGGTTGGTAGCTCACCATTCGCAGAAATTTCTAAAAGATTTCAATCTCGTTTAGATCCTCAAAAACCTCTTCCAGCTCTTTCAATAAGAACAAAAAACCTTAAACTTAGTTAATGGAGAGTTCATATTTAATAGAGGCCAGACAGCTAGCTTATAAAATTAATGAAGTTAAGTTATTTTCTAACTTTTCTTTTACGCTCAAAGCCGGGGAGGCATTGCATATAAAGGGATCTAATGGCTCTGGTAAAACTACATTAATAAGAATTCTATGCGGAATAACTCCCGCAACAAAAGGAGAAATTTTAAAAAAAGATGACTTGGTATTTACCTACTTAGGACATAAAAATGCTCTTAAAACATACCTTAGCATTAGAGATAATATTTCCTTGCTAGGGCTTTCTAAAAATGAAGATCTTAAAACTCTTCTTACTTCTCTCAATCTTCAAAACAAATTAGATGTAATTATTGCCAACCTATCTTTTGGACAGCAAAAAAAAGTTGCCCTTCTTAGAATTTTTTTAAGTAATTCAGATCTAATATTATTAGACGAACCATTTGTTGGGCTTGATTCTGCATCCCATAATCTGCTTTGTAAATTTCTTGAAAGTAGATTGAATAATGGAGCAGGGCTTATATATACATCTCATATATCAGCAGGCATAGCTTCAAAAGACATATCAATAGATTAATGAAATTATTACTACCATATACAAACGAAGCACTAAAACTTATTAAAAAAACAAGAGCTTGGATAGGCCCAATTCTTATATTTATCTTAATCATGGTAGCTTTTCCATTAACAGTTGAACTATCAAGCACAAATCTTTCAGATGCATTCTATCCAGTACTTTTTATATCCATCTTGCTTGTAATGATGCTTGCTACAGAAGATATTTTTCTTGAAGACTACGAAGATGGAAGTTTAGAACTATTATTGATCTCAAATAAATCATTGTCGCAATGGGTTTTCATAAAAATATTTATACATTGGCTATTTATAGGGGTCCCCATATCCCTTCTAGGTGCTTTTTTCAATATTGGAGCTAATAATGATTTAAATTCGTCTTTAATGCTCCTCCCAGCACTTGGAATATCAACATATATTTTTTTAATTTTATTTTGCTTTGGTAACTCCCTTAGTCTTACTAAAGGTTCTGTTTTAGGAACTCTCATAACTTTACCTCTTACGCTTCCAATATTAGTTATTTTAGGCAAATTAACTTCTGCAATAATCTTTAATATTAATTATTTTGAGTTTTTGATTCTGCTTTTTGGTATCTTATCGATTATAATATTTGCATTTCCTGCAATTATTTCTAGAATTATAAAAACACATTTGGAGTAATTGTTAAGAGAAATCTTAATTATTGTGATAAAAAAGTTTATACATCAGTTTGCTTCTCCGAAGACTTATTTCTATCAAGTGAATAGACTGTACCCATGGCTTTTATATATCTCTCTCTTTATATATTTATTTGCAATCATTTGGGGTCTTTTGTTTACACCTAAAGACTTTGTTCAAGGGCACTCATACAGGATTATATACTTTCATGTTCCTGCATCCTTTGTTGCACAGTCCTTGTATGCAGCTATGGCAATATCAAGTGCTGTATTTTTAATATGGAGAGTAAAACTTGCAGCATATCTAGCTAGATCAATAGCGCCTATTGGAGCAATGGTAACCTTTATAGCTTTGGTATCAGGCTCTATATGGGGAATACCCACTTGGGGGACTTGGTGGGAGTGGGATGCAAGAATCACATCTACGCTAATCTTATTTATAATGTATCTAGGGCTAATATCTCTTCATAACTCTTTTAATAACTTTGATAAGGCAGACAAACTCTTGGCCTATCTTGCAATTATAGGGTTCATTCAAATACCTATTATTAAGAAATCAGTTGATTGGTGGAGTTCCTTACACCAACCAGCTTCTATTACCATCTCAGATAAACCCTCAATCGATCCGTCTATGTT
>Ga0206123_10004112_pt1 | contig 11591 bp, 10 predicted proteins | sample Helgoland_Spring_2_FD_160086 | JGI IMG/M metagenome (GOLD analysis project Ga0206123, IMG submission 160086) | Pelagic subsurface seawater microbial communities from Kabeltonne, Helgoland, North Sea - Helgoland_Spring_Bloom_20160316_1 | ecosystem: Environmental > Aquatic > Marine > Epipelagic ... | reverse complement strand
CCAACTATTCTATTTTCTGGCATCTGGCACTGGACGATTTGGCTGCCTTGCGTTGTATCAACGGGAACATACTTATTCGGAACATCTGCTGTTTTCCGTGTACTTACAAGAAATGATGCGTCTCGTTTGTCGCCGTTACTCGGCCTGAAAATAATCGCCCTGGGGCTGATCGTATCTCTGGTTTTCAGTCAGACACTTTCTTTTGAACAGTGGGCTGCGGTGATGCTGTGCGCTGTCGCGGCAATACTTCTTCAGCAGGGAGGATCCGGCTTGCCTGTGCAATCACTCATTCTCTTATCGTGTGGCTGCATCTGCTTTGCGATTGCCGATCTCGGGATTGTCGAAATGATTAATGCAATCCAAAACAACCTTTTTCTGAGTCGCTTTTCAGCTGGTTGTCTTGCGCTCCTTTTGACGTATGTATTCATCGGACTCATCGTTTTGCCGCTGACACTCTTTGAGTATGGTCGGCAGCCGTCCCCCACCAGTCGTGACTGGCGAGCTGCGGTCGAATACTCCGGTGCCTGGCTGCTCGCAATGTTTGGGCTCTATGCATGTATTGGCTGCGTAGGTGTCATACTAAGCACAATCTTGCAATCAACCCGTGGTATTATGTCTGTTATCCTTGGTGCCGTAGTGTCTGGTCAGGGTTGGCATGACCTCGAGAGTCGAGTGGACCGGCATGTTTTAGTCAGACGCCTCATAGCGGCTGTATGCATGACCGCTGCCGTCGCACTATACGTCATTGCAAGCTATGAGGCGTAGGCTAGGTGGGTTTCATTTTCCTCGCCAATAAGCGATAATTTAGGCCAGCGCCTTGGCGTACGATGCAAAGGAACTAAACGTTAGGGGGGAAGCTTGTGAATACACTAACAGCTGATTCAATTACATTACCGCAGAACAATGTGACAACGAGGTGGAGCACACGAGCCTTTACACTCATTGAGCTTCTCGTAGTTATCGCAATCATTGGTATCTTGGTTGGGTTACTGCTACCTGCAGTGCAATCGGCTCGTGAAAGTGGGAGAAGAGCTGCGTGTGTGAATAACCTTCATCAAATTGGAGTCGCCCTGCATGTATTCGAAAACGCACGTAGGGAGTTTCCTTTTGGGTGGCAGCCTGGTGGTTCACGAAAAGCCGAATGGGGTTGGCCTAGCCAAATCTTGCCTATGTTGGAGCAGTCGGTTTTGTACGACTCATTGAAGGTATCCACTGTAACGCTCCGGGATGCCATCGGCGATTCCGCAACCAGGCCACTTCTGACGACTTCTATCGGTCTCTTTCGTTGTCCGAGTGATCTCACGCCTCCGACCCTTCCTGGAGGAAGTGCCAATGGGCCGCAGTACAATCGCCTGTTTGACTGCGACAACTGCCCAAGCGATTTCGAGCCTGCAACATCCAACTACGTTGGAAATGGTGGTCTTAATGATCCAATGCCGGTCATCGGCTCAAACGGGAATGGGATTTTCTGGTCGGAGACCCCGGTGCGAGTAGCCGATATTACAGATGGATTAACAAAAACGTTTGCTGTCGGTGAAAGGCACGACCGATGCCGTGCGGCAACTTGGATTGGCGTCCGCAATCCTCCAGGACCCGACATGTGGGGAAGCTATTGGGTGCGAGCGCGTGTAAGCATGAAACTTAACGATCCTCGTCCAATAAATCCGACAAATTCATGTACTGAAGGGTTTGGCAGTGCGCATCCTGGTGGTGGAAACTTTCTCTATTGTGACGGGAGCGTCCAATCCCTGAATGACGACATTGCATTTTCGAATGGTGGAGTCACCTTCAATAACAATAATCCGACTTATGTTGCATCGCAGCTTGGGGTGTATCAGCGTCTTGGGATTCGTAACGATGGGGTGGCTACCACCACTCCGTAAAACTTTTTACTCTACTGACGGATATTTCATACCAGTGGCCGCTGATTTTGGTGAACTCGTTGCGATTGCTCAGGCAATAGTGACTGAGCTATACGAACGACTACGTAGAAAGCTGGAAAGCCGCCCCCAATTGAAATTGGGTTTAGCTGTTCTTGGTATTAGCATCGGCCTTCTACTCGCAGGGAAAACAGCAGCGTGGCTATTCTTCGCTCCCTCAGAAACATCGCTTGGGAAAGTATCTGGTATAGTTCTTCTCGATGGTAATCCAGTGTCGGGTGCAACCGTTGAGTTCACCCCGGATGAAGGATCAACATCGTATGGTATCACGAACGGCAAAGGTGATTACACGCTTCAATACCTTCCAGATCGCCCGGGTGCTGTAACCGGACACCATGCCGTACGGATAACGACATACGATTGGCGAACAACCGAGGATGGACAAAAAGTTGAGGTGCTGGAAAGGATTCCTGTTCGCTATAACAGAGAATCAACGCTTACGGCGGACGTTACTTCCGGATCTCAGACACTCAATTGGGAACTGAGCTCACAGTAGCACCGTCAGAATTTGTCAGGCCTTGATGATTCTAGATACGAACCCTCAGGCTCACACCGATGCATACCCTGTTTCTCACCATGTGGAATGAAAAAGGACTGTTGGTTGGCATTGCCACGGCAGTGCTCTGGGTTTTCTTTGGATCGATCTGGCTCTCAGATCTTTCTCAACCTCTATGGGCGGGTTTTTGTTTCTCGTGGTTGTTTCTTTCCATATTGTGGCTGTCATTTGGTGTTGTCCGACATGCTGATGCGCTGGCAATACGCCTTGGAGAGCCATATGGAACGATCGTGCTAACGCTTGCCGTAATTGGGATTGAAGTCGCGATGATTGCAGCAGTCAGTCTGACGGGAAAGGCACATCCCGGACTCGCTCGTGACACCATGTTTTCTGTCGTAATGATCGTGCTTACCGGCATGTTGGGTGGCACACTGCTTGCGGGTGGGCTACGCCACCATCGACAGGAGTACAATCTCTCAGGGGCGAATGCGTACCTTGGTGTTCTCGTTCCACTCGCGGTATTGACACTCATCGTACCGAGATTTACCCAGTCCGCTCCGGGTGGCAACGTTTCTCCCTTACAGGCGGCTTTCCTGCTCGTAACTTCCGCAGGACTCTATGTCATTTTCCTGCTTGTTCAGACAGGAAGCCAGGCAGCTTATTTTCTCTCACCGACGAACATAACGCAGCACCACGACGACCCACCGCATTCAACCTTCATTCACACGATGCTTTTGGTGTTAAGCATGATCCCGGTCGTTTTTCTGGCAAAAAATCTTGGCAAATTGGTTGACCATGGTATTCACACACTCAATGCCCCACCGGCACTCGGAGGTTTTTTAGTTGCCATTCTTGTCTTATCGCCAGAAGGTCTTAGTGCACTACGCGCTGCTCGCAATAATCGGCTCCAACGAACAATAAATATTTTGCTTGGATCAGCGACTAGCACAATTGGCATGACTGTCCCTGTTGTTTTAGCGATTGGGTTCTTCTCAGGCAGGACACTAGAACTCGGTCTTGAGCCCAGCGATATTGCCATGCTAACACTTACCCTTTTTACCAGTGTAATCACTCTTGGCACTGGAAAAACGACGCTTTTGCAAGGTGTTGTACACCTTATCCTGTTTGCTGCGTACATCATGCTTATCTTTGATGGCTAGCGTCACACTTCGAGGTGTTATTCAATCAGCCGCTGGCCCACCGGATAGAATAGCCAGCGGATCCCCCACGCCGATTCGTGTGCAGCCCAGCTTTAAGTAATTCACGCAGTCATTCCATGTTCGGATTCCCCCACTCGCTTTAACACCAACACGACCACAAACTGTTTCGAGCATAGTCATCACTGCCTCAGGGCTTGCCCCTTGGGGGCCAAACCCGGTTGATGTTTTCACAAACGCGGCCCCGGCGGATTCTGCAATCTGGCAGGCTTGGATAATTTCCGCTTTCTTCAGGTAGCAGGTCTCGAGGATGACTTTGACCGGAATATTTGAGGACCTCGCTTCATTCACAACCGCAGCAATATCATCGTGGACAGTCCGGTATTCACCACCGAGCAATGCAGGTAATGCGATGACCATATCAAGTTCTCTGGCTCCGTTTTCTATTGCGACCCTTGCCTCATGGGCCTTGACGACTGTTGCATGGGTTCCGTGAGGAAAGCCGACGACACTCGCAACGTTCGTCCTTTGCTCTCTTAACAGGATCGTTGCGTGAGGCACATCTATCGGCCGGACGCACAGGCACCCTATGAATAGCTCCGAACAAAGAGAAGCCGCAGACTCAATATCAGCAGATGTCTGATCTGGCTTTAACACAGCAAAATCAAGAACGGCCGCAACTGCGGACCTCGAGAAATCATGGATCACAAGAATCTTCTCTCAAATGGTTTGACTTTTCCCGGATGGAAGCAAGCAGCCACACTGAACACACACCAAAGACCACACCCGCACAGTCCGCCAACCAGTCGAAAAGTTCAGCCTGGCGATGGAACATTGGTTGCGTGAGTTCGTCAGCTGCTCCGAAAGCTGTTAGGACGACAATAAGGAGAGCTACATTTTTCAGCTTGAGGCCTTTGGTGAAGTAGAGAACACCCATTGCGAGGACCGTTTGGCATCCATAGGCAGAAAAGTGAAGCCATTTATCCACACCTGGCCACCGAGCGATTGTGGGGATACGTGGAAGATGCGTTGCCACTATAAGAAACACACTGTACAGGATGAATCCAACAATAAATACAACGCGAAGCATCTGCCGTCTGCGGTGATTCGAAGAATCGACCATTGGTACGTGTGTTTCTTGTTTTATACGTGGTGGCATAAGGCGTTGGGCTTTTGAAATTGCGCGGATGGCAGATTTCCATCCTACACAATCACATCGTAGAACCCTTGTCTTTGAAGCTATCCGGTGTGCGGGCTTGTATCGATAAAGTTCGGCCGGAGACGCCAACCGCCTTGAGGCAAGACGCGCAGAATCCCAAGTAGAGCACCATGTGCGTCAACGGCAGCCACAGTATCAGTCGCCGCGCCTATTTCACCTGAGAGGAGACCACCCCGAGCGGCGTGTTCTATTTCTTCAGGCGTGAGTGTTCTTGCCTGAAGGTGGGGCAGGGCAGAAATAGGTGGTTGTATTGCTGCTTCAATGAATCTCTTTCCCTCAGCATCCGGCGTAATATCAGCAAATGGTATTGCGGTGTCGAGTGCATACGGTCCAACAGCTGTCCGCACGAGTGTTTCCATAACCGCACATGTTCCCAAATACTTGGCAATGTCTCGTCCTAGAGCTCGCACGAATGTGCCACTTGAACAGACAAGCGATAACTCGAGCCTTGGCCAGTCATACGCCGTGATATCTAGGTGATGAATATGAATTTCTTTTGGCTGCAGGACTACCTGTTTGCCGAGGCGAGCTAATTTGTAGGCTCTTTTGCCGGCGATCTTCTTTGCTGAGTATGCACAAGGCAGTTGCATAATAGTACCCCGTTGGGTTTGCAACGACTCCTCAATTTGTTGCAGAGAGGGACAGTTAGGCTCTGCTTCCATAGAAACTTCCGTTTCGAAGTCATCTGACGGACTTGAACGGCCGAGGAGAAAGGAAACGGTATACGCCTTCTCCTGTTGATGGAGAAAATCAACCAGTTTTCTGGCATGACCAGTGCAGACAATCACAACGCCACATGCTAGTGGATCAAGAGTGCCTGCATGCCCAACCGCTTTTGTTGACAGCGTGCGAGACACCGCATCAACCACCCTCCTGGATGTGACGCCTGGTGGCTTGTTGATCGCCAGAATTCCGTGAAGGTCGGATTGGTTCATGTTTCGCCCGTTATCAAGTTGATAGGGAAAGCGTATAACTGCGCGACATGTTCTGCTGGCATGTTGTGTAACCGGAGATGTTTCCGAAGTGCTTGCGGATTTGAAACGGCTCCAGCAACGAGCCGCTCAAATTTTTCATCCACGAGAGCTGTAGTCCGTGACTGATCAGATTGTGCATGGCCTAGTGGAAAGATACATCGCCCGCCATCAAGGACTCCATATTCGTCGTGATCAATAGTAACGCTGGCAGGAATACCTTCTGGATACAGCGCATCGTATTCTGGACCACCGTGCACGATATTAATTTTTTCAATAATATCTGCCACCTGCTTATCAGCTATAGCAGAGGGCGAGTAATCTTCTGGCAACAGCATTACCTCCGACCATCCGCACTCTGTGTTTCCGGAGGCTAAACTGATTGCAGCCTTCTGGAGCGTTCTCGCAATGATATATGGTAACGAGTGGTCTGCTGACTGTCTGGTTTGTGGTGTTCGCTTTGCCGGGTCAGCGATTATTGAAAAAGCAGGTTCATAAATAGTAACGGTAATTGACCGGATTGAATTGAGCACAGCGACTGCCTGTGGCGTCGTACCAAGAATATCAATAAGTGACTGGATAGCCGCCGCCGACTGATGTTCATACAAACCGAGTTTGAAATGCATCGAGTGGATTGCAAATTCATTCCCTGACTCACCAAGTTCAAGGTCGAATGGGCTTGAACCATCTGGGCATGGTTCATTCAAACGGTAGATAGCAAGTGGGTTTCGAAAGATATCTCGTGGTCCCTGAAATCCATTGATGGCTCGGTGGGCCGCGAGCACAGCGGTTTCGGCAGCAAATGCAGCGGATGAACCCTTGCTATCAGAGAGTTGTTTCCCTGCACGAATGGCTCTGAAAGGCACGTAGTGCGCAACAACAAGACCAATAGCAGATTCGATCTGTGAGACACTTCCGCCAAGGGCCGCCGTAACCGCAGCTGTACAGGCGACCGCTCCATGATGTACATGGTCAATAGCGTATGTACGAAGGGGAAATACTTCGGCCAACCGTCCTCGGATTTCGTCAATCAGCAACATGAGCCGCAGTGCACCATTGCCGTCAAATCGTGCTTCACGACTCGCTGCAAGAGCTACTGGATAAAAGTCATTGTGACCAAACTCACCAGCTATTCGGCCAGTATTTTTATCAAAGCCGAAATTTGTCCCGTTCGAATCCCACTCACGCACTGCCGCGACGTTCGCCGCCACACCTCGTGCTGTATCCACGGGGGTTTTCTCCCCAAAACAGATTCCACCGCTCTGTTGTGCGATGGGACGTGTCTGAAGGGCTTCGCGACGAAGTACGGTACAGGCGTTGGCCCGATGATAAATCGCCGAAATTCCGCAGCCAACGCTATCGAGATGGAACCGTTCAATCAGGTTCAATGTCTCTGGCGACACACTTTGCGGATGAAACAGGAAGTCCCGGCAATATTCGCCGAGGCCGACTGCCTGATTCGAGGTAGCAGGAAGCAATCTTTTTGTCCCATTCAATGGTAATTCCCTTTTTCTCAGCTCATCGGAGGAGTCCGTACGGTGGAAATCTTCAAAACATGCCGGAACCGGTTCTACACCAATCGCCACGAAGATAGACTAGACAATCATGGAACCACAGCAACTCGGCCCCTATGTTCTTATTAAACGTCTTGGGAGAGGCGGTATGGGAGCTGTTTATGAGGCCGAACATCAAGACACAGGCGAACACGTTGCCGTGAAGGTTCTTGCATCACACCTTGCTGATGATCTCGGACTTAAAGAACGTTTTGATGCCGAAATTCAAACACTTAAACCACTTCGTTGCCCTGGAATTGTCCAACTCATCGCCTACGGGGAAGACGAGGGCCAGCCATATTTTGCAATGGAACTTGTCCACGGTCAGAGTTTGGAGCGACTCATCCGCGGAGGCCGAAAATTTACGTCTGAAGAAGTAATTAGCTTGTCGATTGAAATAGCACGTTCTCTCAAAGTTGCACATGATCATGGAATTATTCATCGTGACCTAAAGCCAGCAAATCTTCTCGTGCCTGACAACCCGGGCGAAGTCAACGCGGGTGTGAAACTTGCCGACTTTGGAATAGCGAAACTTTTCGGTGCCGCCAGCCAAACAGCTCACGGCAGTATCGTTGGAACTGCTGAATTCATGGCACCCGAGCAAGCGGCCGGCAAACCCCTCGATGCCCGTGCAGACCTGTATACGCTTGGTTTAGTCATGTTCACCATGATCGCTGGGAAACCACCTTTCCGGGGATCACAATTAACAGAAATTATTACGAAACAACTCCGCGAAGCCCCGCCGCGAGTGAGTAGCTTTCATCATGATATTCCTGATGAACTTGATCATCTTATCGATGAACTTCTATCCAAAGATCCTGCCAAGCGGCCAGCAAGTGCACTTGCTGTCGGACGACGCTTGACTGCAATACGGGATATTGTCTATCAGACACAATTACCAATACATGACGACATTGGAGATTCCTCTCCATCCCTCATAATTCAGAGCGAGGCAGATCCGGCAGCACCGACAAACCATGATCGATCATCCTCTCTTACGAAAGCAACGACCCACAAAAATGCACCACAGGCAAGCCCCTCTTCGATTGACTTGTTGGCAGAGACAAGGGAAGGCACTGGCCACGGATCATCTCATGCTTTAGACACTAGCCTTGATGCAACAACTGAACTTCCTAAGAGTGTCCTCGAACCAACTGACACAGGAAGTAATCATGAGCCACCTCAAGTGACTTCTTTTGCGACTCAACATTTAGAACAGTCTGCAGACGAACCATCGGTAGTAGATAGTGATCTTCCGCTGGAGCACCGGCCAACGAAACAGGCTACAAGTAGTTCTGATAAAAGCACAACGTCTGACGCTGATGAGGACCCTAACTCGACGGTAGTTGACAACAAGCCCGCTCGGAGGTTCATTACGGTCGAGGAGTCTGAGCGAGCGGCCCATCAGAAAAATGCACAGCATCGTTGGCAACGGATTCGTATTGATACGCTGGTAACGGCTGCAACTGTAGTACTTGGTATTGGAATCACATATTGGATTATTCGTCCGCAGAGTGCGGATCAGTTGTTTCAGACAATAACCATAGAAATGCAAAAAGCAGAGCCTGATCTGCGGCGGATCCGAATGGAGCTTGACCAATTTCTGACACGATATCCCACTGATGAACGAACAGCCGTCGTCGCGTCGCTTCAACAACAGCTCCGTGTCAATATTCTTGAGTCCAGAATGCGTCGAAGGGTACTTGGTTCGCGTGACGTCCCCGCAATAGAGCGGGATTACAGGGCTGCTCTCGCCCGCGAACCCGAAAGCCCATCAGCCGCTCTGTCGGCAATGCAAGCAGTCCAAATGGTACATGCAGAACAGCCGGAAATTCCCACTGACAACCTTTCTATCGAAGAACAGCAAACGTGGTTCAGCCTCATTGAACGGCAGATTTCGCGACTCCAGCAGCGTGCTCAAAAAGAACAGGTGGAGGATCTAGAGAGGGCCAGGAAGGTTCTGGATGAAGCATCGCAGACATATGTCGAAGCAGTTGATTCTTCAGACAAGGAGGTTGCACAGCGGGGAATCACTCAAAGCAGGCTTCTCCTGCAGAGCATCATTGAAACATATGCTGATCGTCCTCATACCACTGACATTGTCAATGATGCGAAGGAACTTCTAAAGACCGTGAATACTTTCAAAACAGAAATTTCAGATACCAAGGGACAACAAGAATGACCGATTCTCGTGGGCTCAGTCACAAGGCCTTCAAACGCGCTCAACAACTTATTCCAGGTGGAGTGAATTCTCCTGCGCGAGCATTCGGGGCTGTGGGTGGCGAACCAATTTTTTTTAAGGAAGGACAGGGGGCTCATCTAACGGATATAGATGGTCACACATACCTTGATTACATTGGTTCATGGGGCCCAATGATTCTAGGTCATCGCCATCCACGAGTAGTTGCGGCAAATGAAACGGCACTCTCTCGTGGCACGAGTTACGGCGCTCCAACCGAGGCCGAGAGTGGCCTTGCCGAGCAGATAATCGAGGCGGTTCCTAGTATTGAAAAAGTCAGAATGGTGAGTTCCGGGACCGAAGCAGCCATGAGCGCCGTTCGTCTTGCACGGGGCGCGACGGGCCGTGAGGTCATTATAAAATTTGCGGGCAACTACCATGGGCATGCGGATAGTCTGCTGGTAGCTGCAGGATCAGCAGCGGCCACACTCGGGGTTCCAGATTCGCCAGGTGTAACAGCCGGGACAGCAAAAGATACACTCGTTCTAGAGTACAACGACACCGCAGGCCTTGTTGAAGTTTTTGAGAAGCGAGGCGATACGCTAGCAGCCCTGCTCATGGAACCGGTGGTTGGCAATATGGGACTCGTTGAGCCCTCGCGTGAATTTCTACACACCGCCCGAGCACTTACTGAGAAGCACGGAACTGTTCTGGTTTTTGATGAGGTGATGACCGGGTTTCGCCTCGCTTTTGGCGGGGCTCAGGAATTGTTCGGAGTGACTCCTGATATCACCACACTTGGAAAGATTGTTGGAGGTGGCCTCCCACTTGGTGCGTATGGTGGACGGGCCGATATTATGGATCAGGTCTTACCGGCCGGTAAAGTTTTTCAGGCAGGCACTCTTTCGGGAAACCCTTTGGCTGTGGCAGCTGGAGCGGCAACGCTCGCGGAACTGAAAGATAATCCGCCGTATAAGTCACTTGATCATCATGGAAAAATTCTCGAGTCGGGTTTTATGAACGCAGCAGCCAAGGCTGCTATTCCGTGCCAGGTGGCACGTGTGGGGAGCATGATGACAATGTTTTTTCAGTCCGATAGCTTTCCCGACGGCACCCGTCAGGTCACCGGGTGGAAGACAGCCTGCAAAAGTAACACCGAACAGTACGCGAAGTTTTTCTGGGGCATGATTGAACGAGGTATTTATCTACCATGCAGCCAATTTGAAGCTCTCTTTTTCTCAACAAGCCATACTGAAGAAGAGATACACCATACTGTGCAAGCAACAGAAGAAGTCCTACTTCATCTGGCGTCAGAAAACGGACACACCGGAAACGCCTAGAGTGAGAATTCGACCACAATTGGCAGATGATCACTGGCAATTCGTGCGAGGCTCGTGCGCACAACGCGAACTCGTTCGGTTTTCAGACCACCTCGGATAAAGACTTTATCAAGACTCCCGACAGGCAGCCAAGAAGGAAAGCTTCGAAACTCCGCTGGCGGTGAGGTGACCTGCTGGAACCCATGGCTGGCGAGTGATCTTTCAGCAAGCGTATCCCTCCAGTCATTAAAGTCACCCGCGATCAATGTGGGAATAGCAGCAGATGATTGAAAGAGTTTGTGATTAAGAAGCAACTCAACCTGCCAGTGCCGTTCTCTTTCGTCTAACCCAAGATGTGTATTGACGAGATGAATGACACCCTCTGGCGTCTCCACGTGGACAAGTTGTGCACCGCGTGCTTTTCTTATGCCTCGTTTAAGAGATATGCGATGTGTGCTACCGACTGTCCACCTTGAAAGGATAAGGTTTCCATATGTCCCATTGGCAACCGATACGTTTGCCTGAAAAATTGACTGTAAATTGAGTGATTGCCCAAGGATTCTCGGTTGATCATCGAACTGACTTCGTCCAACCAAACGATCAACTTCCTGGAGACACACAAGATCTGGGTGCTCATGATCAATACAATCAATGATCCGCTGCAGTGCGTATCGTCTATCCCTCCCACCGATGCCTTTATGAATATTCCAAGACAAGAGCCTCATGGGCAATCAGCGTCCCCTCTTGCATTTGCAGG
>Ga0206123_10004106_pt1 | contig 11598 bp, 10 predicted proteins | sample Helgoland_Spring_2_FD_160086 | JGI IMG/M metagenome (GOLD analysis project Ga0206123, IMG submission 160086) | Pelagic subsurface seawater microbial communities from Kabeltonne, Helgoland, North Sea - Helgoland_Spring_Bloom_20160316_1 | ecosystem: Environmental > Aquatic > Marine > Epipelagic ... | reverse complement strand
ATTAGAACAAATGAAGCACGTTTCAACAATAATGCGACATAGACAATAAGAACCATCATTAGCGCACGCTGAACCGGCAACCCAAATCCTGCAATAGCACCATAGGCCAGGGTGAACAAACCGGAAAATCCACCCGCGATCAAGCGATGGTTCGGTAACCCCCTTAATAAGGCATTAAGAACTTTCAGTGACAAAGCCGCAATCAGGCCAACATGAAGGCCGGAGATAATGAGTAAATGATTAGTACCGGTACCCGACAAAACATCCCACATTGCTGCCGGGATTTGCTGGCTTTCTCCGGTACTTAACGCCAGCAAGAGTGGTGTATATGGGTTGTCACCAGCCAGATTACCTATACGCCCGCTTAAAAACTGGCGTAACTGATGGTGCCAGGTAGATATATTTTCAAATTGGCCACCAGGTAATACTTCAAACTTTCGAACATAACCGGTAGCAACCACCCGGCGACTGAATAACCAGGCTTCGTAATCAAATAAACCGCTGTTAACTAGACCCCGTGGTCGATTTAACCTGACCTTGAGACGTAATTTTTGCCCCGCCTTCACCACTCGATCATCGTACAATGATAATTGTACAATTCCTCCGGTCCAACCTGTGTCGGTTTTCTGTACCTGAAACTGGAACTTGCTGTGTCCCCGGCTAAAAATTGCGACATCGGCTTGTGCATCGGTGACTTTGGCCGGTGTGTGGACAGGCAGGGAAATGATATAACCCTCTATTACCATATCCAGTTGTTCTAATTGGGTGGGTAGACTGTGAACTAGAAGCTGTTGGGCGGATAAGAGTACGTACAAAACCCCAAAATAAAACGCGCCAAAAATCCTGCTCGCCGGTTTACACAGGGCAATAATTGCAATTGGGACAAGTAACACCAGCATCCTGACAAGTTCATCTGACACAGATATGGGCATTCGAATTGTCAAAGTGGTAGCCAATACAAAAAATATAGCCGCTAGGTTCATCGCCAGACCTGCCAGTAACCGGTGGATTCCTTTCAGTCGTAGCTTAGGTGCAGCGAAAACAAGTTTATGTAAGAGATGTCTTATATTGATGGAGACGATCTCTCGCCACAGCTATACTTTAGCGGTGAATATCAGCCAGATGCCAAACAGATAGACAGGACCTTGAGAAAATACTTACCAACCAGAGACGATCTCCGTAAACAAAAAGCATTGCGCTTTTTTGGTGAGATGATATTTGAGAATAATCTATGGCATTTTAACCGGCATTCGGTTTCAGTGGCCTATTTTGTTGGTTTCTTCTGTTGTTTTCTGCCAATACCTTTCCAGATGATTCCGGGGATATTACTTTGCCTGTGGCTCAAGGCAAATATTCCCATCTCGGTCGGTTTAATATGGATCAGCAATCCGATCACGATGCCTCCCATGTTTTACGCAACCTACAAGTTGGGTACCTGGGTACTTGATGAACCTAACCGTGTCAGCAAGATAGAACTTTCTCTTGGCTGGCTTTCCCAACAATTGTTGCTTGTCTGGCAACCCCTGTTACTCGGGTCACTAATCACCGGACTGACAATCGGGACAGTCGCCTTTTTTGTGGTCCGACTTTATTGGCGGTGGAAGGTTTCAAGAAGCTGGACTGCGCGCAGACAGAGAAAAATCGCCCAGCGACTTAAAGAACTTGGCGATAGAAATGGAACAGCCGAGTAGTATTTGATCAGTCTCGCCGCAAAACCTCGGCCGGGTCCAGTCGAGAGGCTGAATACGCCGGATATAGTGTCGCGGACAATGCAATGAAGATCGATACACCGACAATGACGATGATATCCTCCAGCCTCACATCACTGGGTACTTCACTAAAATAGGTCCCGGCCAACATTTTGGCACCGACAAAATTTTCAATAAAGCTCACAATCTCGGGCACATAAAATGCGATCGGCAGGCCGATTACCAGACCTACAAAAATCCCCAACAAACCAATGACCGCACCTTGAATAACAAAAATCAGCATTAAACTATTGGTCGGTAAACCCAATGTTGTCAAAATTGCGATATCACTGGATTTATCCTTCACCATCATGCTCAGACCCGAGACAATATTAAATGCTGCGATCATCACGACAAAAGACAAAAGCACAAACATCATGATTTTCTCCATCTTGACTGTCTTGAAGAAATCTCCGTATTGTTCAGTCCAGTTTGACACTTCAACTCTCCCCCCATAACTTTCTGTGATCTGGTTGGAATAACTGTCTGCCGCGAATATATCATTCAATCGAACGCGATAACCCGCCCGTGTATCCTTTGATATCCGTTGCAGATCTGGTAGCGAGATCATCATCAAGCCATAGTCGAGTTCAGATTCGAGCTGGAAAAAACCTTCCACCACAACCTTTGCCAGTATCGGTTTTACCGACTGCCCCCCGGGATTCGGTTTTGGAATAACAATCGCCAGTTCATCTCCGATTCTGAGGCCCAACTGATACCCCAATGCGCGCCCCATCAGTACTGCATTCGAGCCTGGAACCAGCGCGGACAATGATCCTTGAACAATGTGATCGGCGACAATCGAAACGGATCGTTCGGATGTGACATCGACGCCATAAACCGTAATTAGTTTACTGGCGCTTCGACCAACCACCATCCCCTGCCGCTCCTGAAATGGCGCCACCGAATTGACCCCCGGATGTTTTATCAACTTACGGACGTCCAGCACATTATCACCGTCAATCAGGACGACATGAGGAACAGCGCCAAGTATGCGGTGTTTGAGTTCTGTATCAAACCCATTCATTACGGAGACTATGACAGTCAGCACAATTACGCCCAGGCTCATCCCGATCAGCGAGACCTTGGAAATAAACGAAAGATAACCACTTTCCTTACGGCTACTCGCGTATCGGATCGCAATTTGAACGGGTATCAAGTACTTCAAGTGTCCGGTCCCTGCAAAAACCTGGTCATCTCCAATGGTTGCTGGCAACTCAATCAAGTACTCCATTATGAAGCTCGAGCTTTCTGTCCATACGATTTGCTAAATCCAGATTATGAGTGACGATCACAAAACTAATATTGAACTCATCGCTGAGTTCTATCATCAGTTCATCAACCTCACGTGCCGTACCTTCATCGAGATTGCCGGTTGGTTCATCGGCGAGGACACACTGGGGCCGGGTCACCAGCGCCCTGGCAATTGCTACTCGCTGCCGTTCACCTCCAGATAACTGGCCAGGGCGATGTGCCAGCCTGTCACCGAGCCCAACCCTCACAAGTATCTGTGTTGATTGTTCCGCGGCTTCAGACACAGACATACCTCCAATTCGAAGTGGCATCATCACATTTTCCAGGGCGGTGAAATCCATCATCAGATGATGGAACTGATAGATAAACCCAAGCGACCTGTTTCGAAGCTGACACAATTCATTTTCATTCAGGCCCGCCACACTGCGACCGTTAATCTCAATTTCCCCTTCTTCACAGGCATCCAGTCCACCTAACAGATGCAGTAATGTGCTCTTGCCGCTACCGGACAGACCCACGATTGCGATCCTCTCACCCCGGCTAACTTCCAGATTCACGCCCCTCAGGATGTGGAGCTTCTGCTCTCCCTGAATAAAATGTTTATTTACATGGGTTGCCCGAAGGACAGGTTTAAGCGTCATACTGGAGGCACTCCACCGGGTCGGCTTTTGCTGCAGACAAAGCCGGATAAATTGATGAACATAAACAAATTATCATCGAAACAATCGCAACCAGAAAAACGTCACTTGCCAATATTTCTGCCGGCAGGTAGTGCACAAAATACTCATCCATCAAACCGAGGGACAGTTGGTTTTCCAGTAAAAGATATAACTCACTTACATTTGAAGAAACAACAACTCCAAGCAAGACGCCAACGGACACACCTATGGCTCCAACCAGGGCTCCATGGATAATAAAGATCTTTAGAATCGAACCGGGATGAGCGCCCATGGTTCTCAATATTGCGATGTCCGAGCGCTTGTCGTTCACAACCATGACCAGATTCGATACCACATTAAATGCCGCCACTGCGATCAACATTGACAACAACAAAAACATCGTCGATTTCTGGATACTGATTGCATTGTATAAATTTCCATATCGCCTCATCCAGCTGGCATAAAATACATCAGGTCGATCCAGGCTTGCCGCAAGTTCAGGCAAAATCACCTGTACCTCAAACAAATCTTTTAAAGATACCCTGATCCCGCTGACTCTTTCCAGATGTAGCAATCGTTGGGCATCCTCATGGTGCATAAGAATCCCTGATTTGTCCGCATCAGTACCTGCTTTAAAATGACCGACAATCGTAAATCGTTTGCTCCTCGGCACAGGACCCGCGAGTGTTAGTTGTGCGTCGGGCAAAATAAGGGTGACCTTGTCGTTGATTCCAACCCCCAATCTGTCCGCAAGGTCCGCCCCTATTACGATTCCGAACTCACCGGCAACAAGCACCTGCAGGGAACCCACATCAGTGAAGTTACCAATCCCGGAAATTTTTGCTTCTGCATCCGGATCCACCCCGGTGAAAGAGACACCCACCAGTTGATCATTTGCAACAATTAGTCCTGTCCCTTCGACATAAGGTGCTGCCGCGATCACACCGGGATGATTAGCCATTTCACTGGATACTGATTGCCAGTCTGCAAAGCCATTGTCGGCAAATATGACCCCATGGGGTAACACAGAGAGCACACGTTCTCTCAATTCCCGCTCAAAGCCATTCATCACTGACAAAACAATCACCAGTACAGCCACCCCGAGAATGAGACCGGCAACTGAGATAAGAGACATAAATGAGACCAACTGATCAGAAGCGGACGAGTGGGTATAACGGAATGCAATAGCCAAACGCCAATTATCAATCAATGAAACCAATACCCTGTCGTCCACGGCCAGCAAAGGCGTATTGAAGCACATAAGGGCCCAACCTTCATCATTCACCCATGAAAAGCCCCGGTGAATTATCCATGCGAAAGGAACATTGGTGATAACCATCACAGCATGCGGCTATTCAGTTAATTTTAGCCAGCCTGAAAGAACCCGCGAGCTGAAACATCGCTGGTTCCGATTACACAAACAAATAAGGTAAGATGTCACATTCTGAACGAATGTTATGATCATGGATGGTATCGACAAACGAGACTATTACAGACTCAACGATCGGGTACAGGTCTCCTACCGAATTGTTAGTAAATCTGATGTTGAACAAAACGAACCTGATGCCTGCTTTGATTTGCCATCCGGGTTCCATATCACCCGGGATATTTATGAACTGGAGATGGAAGCCAATGAGTTACTCCGGCATATCACTGATACTGACCGGCAACTTGGCAGCTTTCTTCACAACCTGAACAAGCGAATCGAAATACTCGCTCACGCGGTTGCTTCAGACAGCCTTGAGCGAAATAACAGCCTTGAGCGCAATAACAGCCCTGGATCCAGGTACAAGGATGCAAGCAAAAATACCTTTGAACCTGACGATAGCAACACGGTGATCAGTGAAGGTGGCTTGTCCTTTCATTGCGAGCAACTAATCAATAAAGGTGAGTTTCTGGCAATACGAATGGTATTGCACCCATCTCTCGTCGGGATCACCAGTTTCGCGGAGGTCCGTCACTGTGGAATTGTAGAAAAAGCGTCGACCTATCAAGTTGGGGTTCAGTTTCTCAATCTTTCACTCAACAACCAACGGCTGATTTCAAGACATATCTTGCGCCGTCAGTCAGATGAAAGGCGACGCCGACTTCGGGCCGATGCCATCGATGAGAAAACCTAGTCCCATGCCAGCATTTAACGTGATAAACAACCCTGTAAACCTGATGCCTCATTAGTCTGGTCTACAGAGCAAAGCTAATTACCTACCAATAATATTTTCGGGAAAACCTTACTATGATCGTAATACTGCATCCAAACATTGATGAATCCAGCGAGTCGTTCGCCAAAGCAATGAGCTACCTGAATAATTTGCCGAACATTACGCTGCAACAGCATGCGGTACAGGGTTTAGGACAAAAACTGACCGAAATCTACCTGCTTGGGGATACCCAGAAACTTGACCAGGAGGAGATTGAAGCGCTGGATGGCGTCGAGCGAGTGATCAGGATTTCAGAAGAATATCGAATTTTGGGACGGCACAAGGACGTCGACCGAATTTCCAATTTTCAGTATAACGGTGTCTCCTTTAGTCAGGATAATTGTCATGTATTTGCCGGGCTTTGTGCGGTAGATACGCCAGAGCATGTAGAAATGATGATGAAAGCACTGCAGGAACAAGGACAAGTCTGCACCCGTATGGGAGCTTATAAACCGAGAACCAATCCCTATTCATTTCAGGGCCACGGTAAAGACTGTCTACCCTGGGTATTTGAGCTTGCGGGCAAGTACGGCATCAAAGTGGTGGCGATGGAAGTTACCCATGAAAGTCAAATTACCGAGATCGACGATGCACTTCGCGCCACCGGAAACCCCACCGGGGTTATGTTACAAATTGGTACCCGAAACACACAGAACTTTGAACTGTTAAAAGCTGTAGGTCGGCAAAAAATATATCCCGTTTTGTTCAAGCGAGGCTATGGGGTCACGCTCAACGAATCCTTGAATGCAGCGGAGTACCTGGCTAGCGAAGGCACCTCAAATGTCGTGTTTTGTCTCCGTGGCATGAAGAGTTCTGCCAGTAGCCCGCACCGGAATATGGTCGATTTTGGCCATGTACCTGTCATCAAGAGACTGACCAGAATGCCAGTTTGTGTCGATCCTTCCCACTCTGTTGGGACCCGTGACAAGTCCTCGGATAACATCCTGGATGTCGCACACGTTGCATCCCAGGGAATCGTTGCTGGCGCTAATATGGTCCTGGTTGATTTCCACCCCAATCCAATTGCAGCACTGGTAGATGGTCCCCAGGCGCTATTGATGGATGAGTTGCCGAAGTTCCTGCAGGACATGGCTGAAAGTGAGGACTTCTATCGACGCCGGAAAGAAATCTGGAGATAAATTGCCGGGGCTGTTTATCACAGCCCCGTCTCTCAACTAGTTTACGTTTCGATCACCATCTTTCCAGAAAGGTTTTCTCAGTTCCGTCTTAAGGATCTTACCTGCCCCGGACAATGGTAAGGGTTCAGGCTGAAACGTAATCGAGCGTGGGCATTTAAACCCGGCAATCAGCGCCCGGCAGTGTGAGATCAACTCGTCTTCGTTAACACTCGTGTTTTCGTTCAGGACGATGACAGCGTGAACCTGTTCACCCCACTTTTCGCTGGGCACCCCAATAACTGCGCATTGGGCAACGGCATCGTGTTGATAGAGCGCATTCTCAACCTCTGCGGAGTAGACATTTTCACCACCTGAGACAATCATGTCTTTGACTCGATCCACGATGAACAAAAAACCATCTTCATCCAAATAACCCCCGTCACCGGTATGTAACCAGCCATCCACGATGGTAGCACTCGTTTGTTCCTCGAGGTTCCGGTAACCCAGCATGATATTGGGTCCCCGCATACAGACTTCACCAACAACACCTGTGGCTACAAACTCGCCGGATTCGTCCATCACCGCCAGGTCAATTCCCGGTAATGCCTGGCCTGCAGATTTCATTTTCCCTGCCAATGGTCCCTCAAAGGTGTGTCTCTCTGCACCTAATATAGTGATACAGGGTGCTGCTTCAGTTTGACCATAGGCTTGAAAGAACCTGGTGCCAGGTAGCACCTCCATCGCCTTTCGAATAACAGGCTCTGGCATGGGTGAGGCACCATAAACGACCTGCTGTAGCGACTTCAGATTGTAGTTTTCGACGTCGGGATGATTCACGAACATATTGATCATCGTGGGGACCAGCAGCATCCGGTTAATTTTATAATCCTGAACACCCTGCATCGTATTAACCGGGTCAAATGCCGGCTGGAAATAGTTTGAACCCGCTGTTGCCGCAGTCATAAGACAGACAAAGGCATCTGCAATGTGGAACATTGGTGCAACATGCAACACATGATCTGTGGCAGCGATATCAAGGATCGAGAAAGCCTGTAAAGCGTTAACAATTAGGTTTGTATGACTGAGCATGACGCCCTTGGATCGCCCGGTTGTGCCTCCGGTATAGAACAAACCGGCAACATCGTCCCCTGCTCTGCCCGCATCCGAAACGGCACTGGCGGACACAAGTTCAGCATAAGAGACAAAACCATCCGGTACTTCCCCTTCGTCAATAAACACAAAGTGCGCGACCTCAGGCAACTCCGCTCTAATCTTCTCAATTAGCGGCACAAAGCTGGTATCAACCAGCACAATTTTTGCCCTGGAATCGGTCAACCAGTAGCTCACCTCAGGACCCGCTAGTCGGGTATTTATTGGCTGAAATACGCCCCCCGCCCATGGAACCGCAAACATGAATTCGAAGTATCGATCACTATTGAGCGCTAAAATTGCTACACAGTCGCCATCATCAACCCCTAACTTTTGCAGGCCACCGGCAAATCGAGCTATTTTGGTCTCATAATCATGCCATGACTGGGTACGGTCACCATCAAGGGTTGCGATCGCTTCGCCGTTAATCTGCGCTGCACGACGAACTAATTGGGTCATTGAAAACATTAGGGATATCTCCGGTTCTATTATTATTTTAGGAAAGGTTATCTTTACCCGCGAGGGGATGATGACCTATCCAGGCAACAATATTCAAGGACCAGACACAGCAGAAACCTGCCCACCGCAATTAAAAGCCGGAAGTGGGCAGATTATTGAAAATAATACTTAAACCCCGGCGATTCGAGGGAGTGGCAGGGTAGTATCTTCAGTCGCGGCAATGGCCGCGTCCGGCACCGTTGACGCAAGCGCAAGTTGCCCCTGAATGTTCAAAGCCGCAACACGATAGGCTTCTGCAAGGGTTGGAAAATTGAAAATCTGGTCAACAAACGAACTCACCGGCGCCTGGTTTGTTAGTGCAACCTGTGCCATATGTATAAGTTCGGTCGCACCCGCGCCAACAATATGCATGCCAACGAGCTTGTCGCCTTGCGCATCAGAAATCATCTTCACCATACCTTCTTCACTGCCGGCAATTAACCCACGGGCGACTTCATTAAACTCTGCTCGACCAATGATGGGTTTGCCAAAACGACTAACCGCCTCTGCTTCCGTCATACCGACGGAAGCCATTTCCGGTATGGCATAGATTCCAGACGGGATAAATTTACTCAGCAACTCATCGCGAGGTTTACCCAGCGCGTGACAAGCGGCTTTCCTGCCCTGCTCCATGGCAGAAGAGGCAAGGGAAGGCGGACCAATGACATCTCCAATCGCATAGATGTGGGAAACATTTGTCTGGCAGTTTTCGTTTGCCTTAATAAGCCCCAGGTCAGAAACCTCGACCCCGGTAACTTCCAGATTGAGACCGGCCAAACTCGATACACGACCTTGGGCGACCAGCACCTTTTCAGCCTTCATTATAGAGCCATCCTCAAGGGTAATCTCGGCACCCGTGAACCCATCACTCGAAGCTGATACCACAGTAGTATTGCCGACAAAAACACCACCCAGTCGCTCGAAAACATCCAGGAATCGTTTCGGCAGGTCCTGATCCAGAAAACCCAAAGGCTGGGCGAAACGATCAACCAGTGTGACTTCGCAACCCAGATTGACGAATACTGACGCATACTCGCAGGCAATGACGCCGCCACCCAATACAATCAAGGATTTTGGTAGATAGTTCATCGAAAGTATTGAATCACTATCTACAACACATTCATGGTCAACGTTAATATTCGGTGGCTTTCTTGGCTTTGAACCGGTGGCAATAAAGATATGTTCCGCCTCTATTAACCTTTCCTTACCACCAGGTTCAGTCACTTTTACTACCTTTTCATTCTCGAACCTGGCTTTTCCCCTGATGCACTGGATACCATTTCTATCCAGTTGATTGGTAATATATTTATCGTGCGCGGCAATGACTGAATCAACCATCTGCATCAACGGTTTGAGTTCCGTGGGTCGTTCAACATTCAGCAGTTCTCTTGCCTGACGATGCTTTAATGCGGACTCTCGAAGCGCTTTGCTTGGAATTGTACCTTTGTGTACGCACATGCCGCCGATAGTCGGCTCACATTCGAGCAAAATGACAGACTTGCCGGACTTTGCACCTTGAATTGCAGCTTTCTGGCCGGCAGGACCACTACCGATGACTAAAAAATCACATGAGCTAAGCATCAGTCTGCAACCGCCTCCAACCATTCATTGACTACTGTTTTAAGTTCTTCAAGCGTCTCCAGATCTTCAGGATAAAAATTCAAACGGGACAGCAGGGATTCCGACAATCCATAAACATCGCTGCCGCCCTGAACCAGTGCGCTTGCGCCTTCAACATTCAACATTGTTTCCAAATGGTCATCTTTACCCTCGGCAGCCGTCTCACTGATAACGCAGCCGACAACGTCAGGTAGCTCCCATCTGGTGACCAGAATCATGCCGGCAACCTTTTGATACTTGCTGACAAAATTATCGATCCGGGTATCATCAGCTGGATCGACAAATTCACCCTCGAGTAACGTTTGCAACACCACGGGTTTGCCAATCTCGCAGAGTAAGCCGGCAAGAAAACTGGACTCCACATTGGTCCTGCGCATGCGTGCAATTTCACGCGACCAGACTGAAATTGAGAGGGAATCATGCCAGTATTTCTGGAGCAGATCCTGACGCCCGGGTAATGGGAACAATTTCGAATTCAATGACGTTGCCAATACAATTTCACTGATAGTTCTCATGCCGAGTCTTGCGGTGGCTTGCTGCAATGACACAAAAGGGGATGCGGGTCTAAAGGCAGCGGAGTTGGCCATTCTCATGACATGTCCGGTGAGTGTTTGGTCGCCTTGTATCAGCTTTGCAAGTTGTTGCGAATCGGCATCCTGATCCGATGTTAATTGGATCACCTGTGCTGCCACTTTAGGCAGTAAAGGCAGATTCAGATCGCCGGACTCAAGACGAGCTTCAAACCGAGTGTAGGTGTCATCTTGCGGCACCAGCTGCGTTACAGACATGATATTTCCCTGACTTAATCTATATAACTACTTCTAAATATAGACTAGCCGGGGGATTTCGCCTGCTTTAGCTAAAACCCCTCAGATTGACAGGCAATTTGGGTATCCGCTTGATCTGATCGATGAATCGGCTGCGGGAAGTTGAACTGGAAGGTTAACTACGACGCTGGGATATCGCATCAACATAAATGGGAGAATCAGCCCTGGCTCGAGTCACAGGCAAGACCTTGTTTTCATCCTCGGCATCACACTTGCTCATGTCACCCCCGCAAATTTCACAGGGTCCTCCTACACCAGCATTGGCGAGCCCACCACAGCTGCCGCTAATGGGCTTTCGACCCATCAACACGCCCACAGACATGGCACCCACAATCATCAGCAAAATTACAAAGGTAAGCAGTATTTCAGCCATTTAAAAACTCCGGACGCAGCTACGGTGCACCCATTTCATCGAGAATTTTCCAGTTTAGAGAGATATTCATCAAATGCCACAGACGTTTCCGCAACAAATCCCTCCGCTTGTTTCATTATAACCATAATCGGGATATTGTGAGTATTTGCAAGGG
>Ga0206123_10004105_pt1 | contig 11599 bp, 5 predicted proteins | sample Helgoland_Spring_2_FD_160086 | JGI IMG/M metagenome (GOLD analysis project Ga0206123, IMG submission 160086) | Pelagic subsurface seawater microbial communities from Kabeltonne, Helgoland, North Sea - Helgoland_Spring_Bloom_20160316_1 | ecosystem: Environmental > Aquatic > Marine > Epipelagic ... | reverse complement strand
ATCGTTTTGTGTTGCTGTAGCTGTAATTAAAATCCCATCTCCAATTGTTACTGTTGAAGTTGCTGAACAGCCATTCGCATCAGTTACTGTTACGGTATAACTTCCAGCACATAATGCAGTAATATTTTGAGTTGTATTTCCGTTAGACCAAGAGAAAGTGTATGGTGCAGTCCCACCTATAGGAGTAGAAGTTGCTTGTCCGTCACAAGAACCGTTACAATTTGCCGCCACTCCAGAAGTTGAAACACTTAATAAATTTGGTTCATTAATGGTTACATTTTGAATGAATGAACACCCTAAAGCATCTGTTATTGTTGCGGTGTAATTGCCTGCACATAACCCTCCAACAGCATTAATAGTTTGTCCTGCAGCATTTCCTCCAGTCCAACTATAGCTATATGGTGGAATTCCTCCATTTGGTGTTACTAAAGCAGTACCATCACAATCTCCATTACAAGTTGGTTCAGTAGTTGAAACTGTAGCTGTAATTGCTGTATTATCTGTAATTACAACAGGTTCAGTAGTAATGCAACCATTTCCATCTGTTACTTCAACAGAATAATTGCCAGCACATAATCCAGTAATACTTGGAGTAACTTGTCCTCCTGTTTGCCATAAATAACTAAAGTTTGGTGTTCCTGTGGCTGAAGCAGTTGCAGTTCCATCACAAACCCCATTACAGGTAGCGTTTGTTGAGTTGACAGTTACTACTGGACCGTTTAAATCACTAATTGTGATTAAGAATGTTTTAGAACATCCTCCTGCATCAGTAATTATAACAGGGTAAGTTCCAGCAGCTAAACCAGCAACATTACATACGTTTACATTTCCTAGTGTTGTCCAATCAAATGTGTAAGGTCCAGTACCTCCTGAAACAGCACAAACACTTGCAGTACCGTCTGCATTTCCACAGGTTGAGTTTGTTGTAACTTCATTTGCTAGAATAGGAGTAGCATCAATAATTGTAACTGTTTCTGTAATAGAGCAACCGTTATTATCAGTAATAATTACATTAAATGTTCCTGGACACAATCCTGTAGCTGTTTGATTTGTTTGGGCAGCTGGATCATTCCATTGGAAAGTGTATGGACCAGTACCTCCAGCAGGATTTGCAGTAGATGTTCCATCACAAGTTCCACTACAAGTTGTAGCAGTAACAGATGTAGTTGCAGTTAAAGCAACAGGAGTTCCAATTGTGAAATTCACAATTTTAGTACAATTGTTAAAATCAGTTATGGTTACACTTGCTGGACCAGCACATAAACCTGATACAGATGAAACGGTTGCTCCAGTTGACCATAAAAAGGTGTAAGGAGCAGTCCCTCCTGTTGGAGTAACACTTGCAGTTCCATCACAAGTTCCGTTACATGAAACATCTGTAAAAGTTGAATTTTCAGAAATACTATCAGCTTGTCCAACAACAATTGTTTCGGCTAAAATACACCCTGTGTTAACTTCTGTAAGTGTAAGATTATAAGTTCCAGCACATAAATTATTTATTGTGCTATCATTTGGGTAAGGTCCACCAGCAGGGATGGAAGTCCAAGCGTAATTAAATGGAGCAGCTCCACCAATTACAATCACATTTAAAGAACCATCACATGTTCCAAAACAAGTTGCATCATTAACAGTAGGTGTAACACCAGATGGACCTGCAGGATTTGTAATAGGAATTGTGAAAATGGAAGTACAACCTAAAGCATCAGTGATTGTATCTGAATAAAAACCAGCACTTAAATTTTGTAAAGGATTATTTGAAGATCCTGTATTCCATGAGTGTGTATAGGGTGGAGTTCCTCCAGAAGGGAACATTGTAATTGAACCATCATTGACATTACAATTAGCATTTACAACAACTTCATTATCATCAATTGGGTTTGGTTCGAGAATATTTACTGACCCAACAAATACACAGTTGTTTGCATCGGTTACAGTAACAGTATAAGTCCCAGGTTGGAGATTGTCAATAAAATTAGTATCAGTTGCAGGAGCACTTCCTCCTACCCAAGAAAACACAAAAGGAGCCGTACCTCCATTAACAGTGGCAGTAGCCGTTCCGTTATTGTCTCCATTACAAGTAACATTTGTACTGTCTAATGAAACACTCAAGGCAGGTGGGGCTGCAACAGTATATGATGATGTGTCTGTACAGCCACTAGCATCAGTAACAGTTAATAAATAAGTTCCTAAACATAGGTTAGAAATATCAGAATTTGTTAAAACATTTGGTGCAGCATTGGCTGACCATTGAAAAGTATAACCTGGAGTTCCTCCAGTAGGAGTTGAAAGTGCAGTTCCTATACAAGCACCATCACAAGCTAAAGGAGTCCCAGTAACATTTGCAACTAAATCAGTAGGTTCATTAATTGTAATTGTTTGAGAGGTAATACATCCGTTAGCATCAGTAACAGTAACGGAATTTGTTAGGTTTGGTGCACAAAGGTTAAAAAGAGTGTCTGAAATTTGTCCGTTTGGCGCCCAGCTATAGGTATATCCTGGCATTCCTCCATTTACAATTACAGTTGCCATCCCATCACACAAACCAAAACATGAAATATCTACACCAACCGGGATTGCGCTTAATACTGGTGGTTCATTAACAGTGTCTGTTACAAGAATAGAACATCCATTAGCATCAGTAACAGTAATTTGATAGATTCCAGCACCTAATCCTGTAGCACTATTTGTATTACTTACATTTGGAACCCACACATAAGTTTCTCCGCCAGCTCCTCCAGTAGGATTTAGTGTAATAGCTCCTGTTAAATCTCCGTTACATAATACATCGGTAACAACATCATTTGGAATAATTGCTGGAGGTTCATTAATTGCTAAAGTGTCAGATTGCACGCAATTGTTGTTGTCAGTAACAGTTATTATTGCTGATGTAGGGCAAACGTTATTTGTGTCATTTCCAAATGGTAATGTCCAAACAGAGCTGTAAGGAGGGGTTCCTCCAGTAGGTGAATGTGTTACTTGAGCATCACAAGCTCCAGCACAACTGACTTGTTGCAAAATTGTTGCTCCTGTTTGTAAAACACTTGGATCAACAGGCATTTCAACAGAATCGGTAACTGAACACCCAATTGCATCTGTAACTGTAACAGAAATAAACCCTGGACATAATCCAGTTACTGTAGGGTTTGTATTTGTTGGTGGGGCATCCCATAAGTATGTGTAAGGTATTGTTCCTCCAACAGGGAAAACAGTAGCAGTTCCATCACAATTTCCATTACAGCTAATGCCAATAATTGTTGGATTAATTGTAATTTGAATTAAAGGTGAAATTTCAGTTGTATCTTGAGTTGTACATCCATTTGTGTCAGTTACAGTAACGGTATAAATTCCAACACATAAACCTGTTGCAGGATTTCCATTAATTGGTCCACTAGGACCTGTCCATACAAAAGAGAACCCTGGAGTTCCACCATTTACTGTTGCAAATGCAGTTCCATCACAAACGGCTCCACAGCTAGCAGCAGTTGCTGCAGCACTTACAGTTAAAACTGGAGGGTCAAGGATGTTAACAGTGTCCATAGCTGAACATCCATTTGTGTCAGTTACAGTTACAATATATTCTCCAGCAACTAATGAATTGATAGACTGTGAGTTTGATGAAAAGGCTCCAGGTCCAGACCAACTAAAAGTGTAGCCAGGAGAACCTCCAGCAGGAAGAGATGTTGCAGTACCATCAGTTAAACCATTACAACTAATATCTGTTGAAGTAGCATTTGGGAAAATTTCTAATGGCTCAAAAATCTCGACAGTATCAGTTACGGTACATAAAGAATCATCAGTAACAATTACAAAATATAATCCTGCACATAAAGTATTAATAGGGTTGCTTGCATTTGGAAACCCTGCTCCAGTTGGAATCATGTCCCATGAAGTTGAGTATGGAGGAGTCCCTCCGGCAGGAGTTGTTGTTGCATCTCCATCACATAACCCAAAACAAGAGACATCATTTTTAACACTAGAGGTAGTTAACAATGGTGGCTCAGTAAGATTAAAATTAAGAGGTAAAGTACATCCATTATCATCTGTAATTAATGCTGTGTGAGCTCCTGCACAAAGTGTGTTAATTGTGTTTGAACCTGCTGCAAGTATGCTTATTGGAGCTCCACCATCCCATGATACTGTGTATGGAGCAGTGCCTCCAGTTGGAGAAACAGTAGCAGTACCATTACAAATACCATTACAAGTTAAACTAGATGAAGTAAGATTTCCGTTAATAGTTGTTAGTGGTGCAATAACGACATTGTTGTTGGCAGTACATCCTACAGAATCTGTAACAATTACAGTGTATGTTCCAGCACATAAGTTGAAAATAGAGTCTGTTCCTTGTCCAGTTGTTACCTGTCCTCCAGGTATTGAAGTCCATAAATAAGTAAAATCAACAGCTGGGTTTCCAGTTCCTCCAGTAGCTGTAACTCCAGCCCCAGCATCACAAGCATTAAAACAAGTTTCAGGTGTAGAGTTCATTACTAAATTTAGGGCAGGTGGTTCAACTATATTTACAGTATCCATAATTGTACAGCCTGCAGAATCCGTAATTGTAACAACATATTCACCTGCACATAAACTATTAATAGATTGTGTGTTTGTAGCGCCTAGATAACATGCAGGTACTGGTGACCAATTGTAAGTAAAGTCAATGGCAGGATTTCCAGTCCCTCCAGTTGGATTTGTTGTAGCTGTTCCATCATCAAAACCAGGACAAGTTATATCTGTTGAACTTGCATTTGGAACAATAACAGGAGGTTCAGTAATTGTAATAGTATCAGATACAGAACAAGTGTTAGCGTCTGTAATTGTTACAAAATATTGACCTGCACACAAGTTGAAGATAGAGTCAGTTCCTTGTCCGTTAAATGGTTGTCCTCCAGGTATTGAAGCCCAAACATAAGTATAGATTGGTGTGCCACCACTCACGGTTGTTTTTGCAGTACCATCACAAAGCCCAAAACATGAAATATCAGTAGGGTTGGTAGTTGTTGTGATTGTTACTGGCTCTGTAATTGTAAATGTTAAAACAGTATCACATCCGTTAGCATCTGTAATGGTGTCAGAATAATTTCCAGCAATTAATGTATTTATTGTTGAAGACGCAGAATTTAAGTCTGTTTGACCAGTACTCCAGCTATGGTTGTATGGAGCAACACCTCCACTTAGTACAATAACAGTTATACTTCCATCAGCTAAGCCACCACAACTTACGTCTTGAATGGTGGTGTCAATTTGCATTTGAGGAGGTTCAACAGGAGTAATAGTTGTATCATTAGTACATCCGCTTGCATCAGTAACATTAACAGTGTATGCAACTCCGTTACATAGGTTGTTAAAAGTTGGGAGTGTATCTACAGCAGGGTTTCCAGTAGCTGGAGTCCAAGAAAAAGAAAATGGAGCAGTACCTCCTGCTGGGTTAGAAGTTGCAGATCCAGAGCATTCTCCAAAACATAAAGGATCTATTACGGTTACATTTGCGTACATACTGTCTGGTTCAGTAACAATAAAGTTGAATGTATCAATACATCCGTAGCCATCATTCACTTCTACATCATAAGGTCCTGCACATAAATTTGATAGAGATTGAAGCGTATCGTTAGGGCCTTGATTTAACCATAAGTAAGTAAAATCAGCATAAGGTGCTCCTGTAACTATTATGTTTGTTGATCCATCACAATCCCCATTACATTGTGGAGATGTTGAGTTTTGTAACAAGGGTACAATCGATGGGTGTCCACTTACTTCTGCTTGTGGAGCAGTAATATCCCCATCACAGTTATTAGTAATTACTGCTGTATAAATACCCGGACAAAGATTAGAAATTGTGTTTGATCCGTTTGGCCCGGCAATGGCACATGCACCACACTCTCCAGTGTAGGTGTCTCCAGCTCCAGGAAGCCAATCTACAAATCCAGTAGGACAAGTTGTGGTAAAGTTAACGGTTAACTCTCCATCACAAGTATTTCCACAAGATACTGTGTCATTTCCAACACTCGCTCCGTTAATTGCTTTGTCATTTGGTCCTTTTGCAGATTGTTTAATGGTATAGTTGTCACCATCTTTATTAATTGCACTTGGGAGTGATGAGAGTACATAAATTGTTGTTTCAGAAAAGTTGTAATTAAATTTCTGTTTACTTGTTTTCCATAAGCTATAAGCTAGGATTGTTGAGCGATCAGAAATTAATTTTCTTTTTTCAGAAGAATTTGAAATGAATTCGGCACATAAAATGTCATTCCCTTTTAAATCAAGAGTTCCCTTTTTGAGCTTTACTTTATTGTTGTGAGATTGAAGGGGACTCGTAAAAGTGTAAATTCCGGTTCCATCAAAAGTAAAATCAGAATTCCATCTATACCAACCAAAATTTAAGGTGATTGATTTGTTTTGATTGGACTTGAAATTAATGTTAGCGTAAATATTATTGGTGAAAGTTCCTTTAATATCAATTTTACCATAAACATCAATTTCTGTATAAGTGTTTGATTTTATTGTTAGCCCAGAAATGCTTTCCTCTATAATAAAATTTCTAACAGAAACGTTAGCTGAAATAGTAATGATTGAATTGGATGAATTCTTATCAAAGAAAATATTATCATTTTCTGAAGGAATGCCAAAGCCACCATTACCTCCTGAAATGTTTGACCAGTGTGCGGAATTGTGCCAGTCACCATTGCTTCCAACCCAATAAAAATCAGCAGCAAAACTATTAATAGCAAATGCGCAAAATAGTGTTGTAAGTAAAAGAAACTTCCTAAAATTCATCAACATAAATTAGTTATAGTGATAAGGTTACGACAATAATACAAAATATGTTACGAAAAACGTAATAATAAAGCATACTTCTTAATGCAAACAGAACGTTGTTTAACTCAGTAGTGTTGCAAGAAGTTTGTTGAAGATTTACCGTGTTTAATCGATTAAAAGGAAAGAGTTTAATAACTGTAAGAACTCAACAGGTTTTTCAGCATGAACCCAATGTCCAGAATTTAGAGATTCAATTTCTGTATTAATGAATATTTTTCTGATAGGATCGTAATCTTTTTCAGTGATGTAGTTAGATTTTTCTCCTCGGATAAATAAGGTTGGTTTATCAAAAGTTGAAATATTTTCTAATCCTCTACCAATTATCTCTATTTTTTCATCTATTGTTTTAAGGTTAAATCGCCAAGTGAGTTTTTCTTTTTCTATCCAGTAAAGGTTTTTCAATAAAAATTGTCTGGTAGAAACATCAGCTATGTATTTGCTTAGCTGTTCATCTGCTTTTTTTCGAGTATTTATCTCATTAAAATCTAAAGAAAGCATTCCTTCAATAATTGTTGTATGATGAACTGGGTAGGTTTTTGGGGCAATGTCAGCAACAATTAATTTTTCTAATTTATTGGGGTAATTCATGGCAAATTGCATGGCAGTTTTCCCTCCCATTGAGTGACCTAAAATAATAGGGTCAACAATGTTGTTTTGTAATAAAAACTCATATAAATCATCGGCCATCACATCATAATTAAAATCATTGCTGTGTGGTGATTGCCCATGATTACGAGCGTCAACAATAAAAACCTCAAAATGTTCCCCTAGTTTTTTCGCTAATGTCATCCAATTATCTAAAGAACCAAATAGCCCATGTAAAATAACTAGTGGTTCGCCTTCTCCTACTTTTTTAAAATTTAATTGCATGCCACAAAAATCGTATTTTTGAAGAAATTATTTAAAATATGAGCGAATTAAAAATAGTTGGTGCTGACAAAAAAGAATTTAAAGTTGATCTAGAGAAATCAGGTAATTCAGGTTTGTTAAATGGCAATAATTTTGACTGGGATGTTATCAAGATTAAAGATAATTCTTATAGTGTTATTAAGGATGACCATTCTTATAATTTAGAAGTGTTGGAAGTGAAGGCTGCAGAAAAATCTTTTTTGATTAAAGTAGATGGAATTAAATACCTTTTTAATGCTAAAGATAAATACGATGAGTTATTACATAGTTTAGGCATGGATACGATGGCTGCTGCTAAAGTTTCTGATTTAAAAGCTCCAATGCCAGGGTTGGTTCTAGAAATTTCGGTAGAAGTTGGTCAGGAAGTAATTAAAGGAGATACGTTGTTAATTTTAGAAGCAATGAAAATGGAGAACGTAATTAAGTCTCCAGCTGATGGTGTAATAAAAAGCGTTGCTGCAAACAAAGGGGAGACAGTTGAGAAAAATCAAATCATTTTAAATTTTGCATAATGAAATTTAGTAACGTCATTGCGAGGTACGAAGCAATCTCATTATTAACATCATTATGTGTTATTTCTGTTCTTTTTTTTTCATGTGGCTCTGATGTTTCAGAGCAGTTAGATGAAAAGTTATTGGCAGATTCTGTTACTACAGGAGTTGTAATTCCAAAAGGTGAAGTAAAAATTGTTGAGCCTGTTGTTGATGAGGAAGTTGTAGTGCTTGAAAAAAATGGAATTATACTAACTGAAATTAAAGCAGAAAACAATCCGGAAGCAACAATCGTTTTAAATACAAAACAGTTTGAGCAAGGCGAAAATCATTTAAGTTTTTCTGTAAAAGGAGTAAAAGGGTATTCAATTGCTTATTTGGCAAACAACTTTGCGTTGAGTCAATTTACATCTGATGTTTTTAATGTTGAGCTGATGTATGGAAACAATGTTTTTTTGGCTTTTTTAACAGATAAGGACGGAATTAGTATAAAAACAAATAAAGGGAGTGTGTTAAAAAATGCTGTTTTAGGTGGTGTAGAGCCTTTGTTTGGTATGAAACAACCTCACTTGTTTTATTATATGCCTCAATCAAAAACTGAGGAAGCAATTTTAGATTTTTATTTGGTAAATACTGCTATTTCTGAAAATGGGAATAAAGTAAAAGTTACGATTAATGAGACAGAATTTTTATTGAATAAATGGGCAGCTTATAAAATTGAAGGGCTGAAAAATCCAGAAAATACAGTTCGCATTCAATTGTTGGACAAAGATGGTGTTTTAATTGATGGGCCTTTTAATGATTCTGGGGAGAGATTTTTCAGTTCGTAAATAGAACGAGTTAAACCACCTCCAACAAAGTTCTAAAAGCAACAAATTTCCCTTGGTATCTTTTTCCGTGCGCTTCTTTTAAGGGTGCTGCACATTTTTCTTGATATTCATCTAAATCTACCATAGAGTTACAAGTGTATTGTATGGCATAAGTGTGTCCAGTTTCTCCCTCTTGAGTTGTAATTACTTTAGCCATTCTGTTGTCTAGAAAATAACCTGTTTCCATTACTTCTGGAATGTGTACTTCTTTCATCCATTTTAGCCAATCAGAATGAATGCTTGCTTCTATGTTTACTGTTACGTTGTATATTATCATAACGCAAAAGTAGTGTAATGTTTTTAGTGTGTTGTTTTGGGGAGCTTTTTTCTAAAAACAAAACACCAAACACCAAAAACGAATTATTGTTATAAACAAAATCAAACACTTATTAACAAAGCCTAAAATAGGCTGTTTCGGAATTGTTTAAGGCTTTAAAAAGGCGTAAAATTGTACCCTTAAAATCAAAACTAAATTTATAATCTCACAACCTAAAAAAATGGCTCAAAAAAAGATTAAAAACGCACTTATTTCAGTTTTTCATAAAGACAATTTAGAACCAATAATTAATCGATTAAACGAATTGGGTGTTACAATGTATTCTACTGGTGGAACTCAAAGTTTTATTGAAGATTTAGGTGCTCCTGTTACCCCGGTAGAAGAGTTAACTTCTTATCCGTCAATTTTAGGAGGAAGAGTAAAAACGTTGCACCCGAAAATTTTTGGTGGAATTTTAAGTAGAAGAGAATTAGACAGTGATGTTGCTCAGCTAGAGGAGTTTGAAATTCCGGAAATTGATTTAGTAATAGTTGATTTATATCCTTTCGAAGATACTGTTGCTTCAGGAGCTGCCGAGCAAGATATTATTGAGAAAATTGATATTGGTGGAATTTCTTTAATTAGAGCTGCAGCAAAAAACTTTAAAGATGTATTAATTGTCTCTTCAAGGAGTCAGTATGATTACACACTTAATTTGTTAAATGAGAAAAATGGTTCAACAGACTTGGAGGACAGAAAGTATTTAGCAAAATCTGCATTTAATGTATCATCACATTATGATACTGCAATTTTTAACTGGTTTAATAATGATGAAGAGAAACTTTTTAAGCAAAGTATTACAGAATCTCGTTCTTTAAGATATGGAGAAAATCCACACCAAGAAGGAACCTTTTATGGAGATTTAGATGCAATGTTTGATAAATTGCATGGTAAAGAATTATCATACAATAATCTGTTAGATGTTGATTCTGCTGTAAATTTAATTGCTGAGTTTCCTGATAAACCAACGTTTGCAGTTTTAAAACATAACAATGCTTGTGGGTTAGCTTCTCGCGATACGTTATTAGAAGCTTGGACTGATGCATTAGCTGGAGATCCAGTATCTGCTTTTGGTGGTGTTTTAATTACCAATAAAACAATTGATTTAGCTACTGCTTCAGAAATAAACAAATTATTTTGTGAAGTAGTTATTGCTCCGGGTTATGATGTTGAAGCATTAACTGTTTTAAAAGAAAAAAAGAACAGAGTTATTCTTGTTCAGAAAGAAGTAGAAACTTCAAAAAAACAATTTAGAACTATTTTAAATGGTGTTTTAGAACAAGATAAAGATGCTAAGACTGCTAATGCAAGCGATTTTACAACGATTACTAAAAAAGCACCAACAGCTGAAGAAGTAAATGATTTAGAATTTGCGAATAAATTAGTGAAGCACACAAAATCAAATACCATTGTTTTTGCAAAAGGAGAGCAATTGTTGGCTAGCGGAACCGGTCAAACATCAAGAGTAGATGCTTTAAATCAAGCAATTGTAAAAGCAAAAGCGTTTGGTTTTGATTTAAATGGAGCTGTTATGGCTTCAGATGCATTTTTTCCTTTTCCTGATTGTGTGGAGATTGCTAAAAATGTAGGTATTTCTGCAGTTGTTCAGCCAGGTGGGTCAATAAAAGATCAATTGTCAATTGATTATTGTGATACAAATGATTTGGCAATGGTAATGACAGGGATTCGTCATTTTAGACATTAAATAATAACTCATTTCATTAACAAATTAATGTTCATCAATTTAATGAGAAACATTTAGGTGTGGAACTTTAAGCGGTACATTTACGTAATTCATAAAACACCAATAACAATTAAATAAATGGGATTATTTAGTTTTTTTACTCAAGACATAGCAATAGATTTAGGTACAGCAAATACACTAATTATTCATAACGATAAAGTTGTTGTGGACCAGCCTTCAATTGTTGCGAAGGACAGGATGACTGGCGAAATTATTGCTGTGGGGAAAAAAGCCATGCAAATGCACGGTAAAACACATGAGGATATTAAAACAATTAGACCTTTAAAAGATGGTGTTATTGCAGATTTTAATGCTGCAGAACACATGATTAGAGGTATGATTGCGATGATGAGTGAGAAGAAACCTTTAATTACCCCTTCTATGAAAATGGTGATTTGTATTCCTTCAGGAATTACAGAGGTAGAGAAAAGAGCTGTAAAAGATTCTGCTGAGCATGCTG
>Ga0206123_10004103_pt1 | contig 11613 bp, 23 predicted proteins | sample Helgoland_Spring_2_FD_160086 | JGI IMG/M metagenome (GOLD analysis project Ga0206123, IMG submission 160086) | Pelagic subsurface seawater microbial communities from Kabeltonne, Helgoland, North Sea - Helgoland_Spring_Bloom_20160316_1 | ecosystem: Environmental > Aquatic > Marine > Epipelagic ... | reverse complement strand
AGAATTATGTGCAGATAAAGGTGTCCGTCATAACGTATCAAATACTATTATTGTAGATGATTGGGATGGTGTAGAAAAATATGTATTTGAAAACCGCCATTCGTTTGCTGGTATTTCTTTCTTATCAATGTCAGGCGATAAAGACTTTAATCAAGCTCCAAACACTGCTGTTATTACTGCAAAGCAAATGGTAAAGAAATATAACACTGCAGCTATTTTTGCTTCAGGTATGGTTGTAGATGCGTTAAAAGTATTTCCTAATTTATGGGATGCTTGTTCTACAGCTCAAGGTTACGGATTAGACATCTCTTTGGAATCATCTGAAAATGCTTCTCGCGCCGATTGGGTTAGAAGATTTGAAAACTTTACTGAAAATTATTGTAATAATAATATGAAGCTAGCTGAACATTGTTTAAAAGATTCATATCTATTACACAAATGGAATAAAATTCAAACTAATTTAAAAGAGGTAGATTGGGCAACAGATATTACTGAAAAAAGATATACAGATGTTGATACTATTGCTTCTGCCGCATGCCAAGGCGGGGCTTGTGAGATTGATTTTTAATGAAAGAGTATATGGTTGAATGTGAAGAATGCGAAAACGCTTCAATAGTAGGATCGTATGAAAAAGTAAAATTTTGTCCGGTGTGTGGACGCCGGGCAGAAGTTGAAGAAACATCAACTGAAGTAGATTCATGGATAAATGAAGATGAGTGAAATTAATTCAGTAGCTACTAATATACAAAATGCTATGATGCTTCAAGGCGTTAGTAGAAATATGCCAATGAATATTCCTAACAAACAGCAATCAATAAAAGGTGTAAGTGAAAATATGCCTTTTAATTACGAATCAAGCAAAAACATGCAACAAGATTATAAATCTGAAATTTATTACAATTATAACCGAAAAGGTGAAAGAGTAATGATTCAGCAAGTTGGCCAAATGGTTAATATAATCATACTATAAATAAAGGTATGTGGTACTATGAACAAAAAGAATTCACCGATACTCCAGATAACTTTGCCGGGTTTGTCTACATCATTACGGACTTGTCAAATGGACGTAAATACATCGGAAAGAAATTATTCCATAGATCAAAAATCTTACCTAAAAATTCGAAACGAGCTCGCAGATCCAGACAAACCGTCGACTCTGACTGGAGAACGTATTGTGGATCTTCTAAAACAGTCTCAGAACTCGTCGAAGAACACGGATTAGATCGATTTAAAAGAGAAATAATTCGCCTTTGTAAAACCAAGGGCGAAATGTCATATTATGAAACAAAGGAACAAATTGATCGTGAAGTATTATTTAGTGATGAATATTATAATGAATTCATAGGTTGTAAAATTCATGCAAAACATGTACGTAAGTCCGTGTAAACAAATTTGTCAGCTAACAAAAGATGACATTTGTACAGGATGTGGTAGGACCAAAAAAGAAATATCTGAATGGTCAAGTTACCATCATTATCAACGCATGAAAATTATGGAAAGGTTAGGATATGGCAAGAGACGCTTTAGACCGTAAAATTTACATAATGATATATAAAGCTCATGAATCACAACGCGTTTCTACTGAAGAAAGAAATTTGTTTTGGAATAGGTATCAAGATTTGAAAGAAGCTTGTAGATTATTTTGGATTCAAAAAGGGCATTTACCTGATGAAAGAACTATTATATCATCAGCACCGGGATACTTTAAAAGGCAATGGAATAACCAAGAAAATTACGTTCATGAGGAAGGATTTGACGAAGCTTTTTTGCACTTTATTGAAAAAAATTATGTACAATCAAAGTAAACTATGGTATAATAGATACTATAAAATGGAGAAAAGAATGTACACAATCACCTCGGATATTATTTACACCTCACCTAAATCATTAATCCAACAATTCGCAAAAGACCACGGCTGCGTTATATCTAATTTTATACCAAACGGCCCGGGTGGCGGTAACCACGAAGTTACATTCAAATCTAACAACCTCGATCACATCCAAGAATTAGCTGATCAACTCCAATTACCACACTCACACATTATCAAAAATTAACGGAAATTAAATATTATGATTATTATGGATTTTAACGGTATTGCCTTTGGTTCTATTATGGCCAATGGTAAAAATGAAGAACCAATGATTCGTCATATGGTCTTTAATACAATTCGAATGTATAAGACTAAATTTGAAAAAGAATACGGTGATGTCGTAATTGCTTGCGATGGAGCAAATAACTGGCGAAGAGGCGCATACCCTCAATACAAAGCTAGCCGTAGAAAAAATCGCGATGCTTCAACCCACGATTGGGATGAATCATTTCGCATTTTAAATGATTTGCGTACAGACTTAATGGATAACTTTCCATACAAAATTGTTCATGTTGATGGGTGCGAAGCTGATGACATTATTGGCGTAATAGTAGAAAGAACTCAAGAGTTTGGTCAACATGAAGATGTTATGATTATTTCTGCCGATAAAGATTTTATCCAACTACAAACACTCGGTAATGTTCGACAGTTTTCTCCTCTTACTAAAAAGTTTGTAGAAGATAAAACTCCGCATGTGTATCGTCAAACACATATATTTAAAGGTGACGCTGGAGACGGTGTACCTAATGTATTAAGTGATGATAATACTTTTGTTGAAGGTTTACGTCAAACTCCTATGTCTAAGAAAAAAATGGCAATGTTGATTGATGATCCGCATTCACTTGGCGAAGAGGTTTATCGCAATATCCAACGTAATCAAAAATTAATTGATTTGCGTAATACTCCTAATCATCTAAAACAAGAAATTATAAATAGTTATGAAAGCCAAAACCCTTGGGAAAACAAAGGTAAAGTGTTTCCATACTTGGTGAGTAAACAAATGAATATGTTGATTGAAAGTGTTGAGGAATTTTTATGACATTATTAGTATATGAAGTTTTAGAAAAAGCTAGTAAGCAAAGAAAAAAAGAAGATAAGATTAATATTTTAAAACAAAACGAATCTTGGGCATTAAAAGATATTTTAAAAGGTTCTATGGATGATAGAATCCAATGGGCACTTCCTGCAGGATCTCCTCCATATAGTCCAAATGACGGGCATAACGCGCCCGCAAATCTTCTCAGAGAAAATCAAAAGTTTAAATATTTCGTAAAAGGTGGCCCTGGCGATAAAATGCTAAAAGCCCGGCGCGAAAACCTTTTCATCGGTTTGATAGAAGGCATTCACCCAGAGGATGCCAAATTGGTTATTAACATGATTAACAAGCAAAAGCCTTATGGATTAACTAAACCAATTATTAATCAAGCTTTTCCAGGTTTGATAGGAGATACATAAGCCAACAACGGAGACTCAAATGCAAGCTACGGTAATCGAAAGACTAAAGCAAGACGACCAAGAACTTGAACTGTTTGTAGAAAAATTAAAGAAAAGGGGCCATTTTGACCGCATGAAAAAAATTCTTGAAAAACAGCAATATCTTCGAATGCGATTATCGCAAGTATTAAAGGCAGCTTAAAAAAAAGGGTTTACATCTCTGGGTAACTATGGTATAATAATAATACATATGTTACCCGGAGGCTTATATTATGAATATTTTTATCTTAGACAACAATCCAATCAAAGCAGCTCAACTTCAATGCGACAAGCATGTAGTTAAAATGATTGTCGAATCTGCCCAAATGTTATCTACAGCTCATCGTATGCTTGATGGCTATGTTGAAAAACGTTTATCAAAATCTGGTAAGCGAATGATAAATTATTGGGTTCATCCGAATAAAAATTTAGAAAATACATTGTACAAAGCTGTACATCATGGACATCCTTGTACTAAATGGACTATGGAATCTATGCAAAATTATATTTGGCATTATGAACATTTTGATGCTTTGTGTATCGAATACACATACCGTTATGGTAAAAAGCATAGTACACAAAGCTTGCTTGAAGAAGCATTATCCATCCCTCCAAAAAATATACATAGTAATGGTTTAACTAAATTTGCTCTTGCAATGAAAAATGAACCACAATGTATTCACGAAAATGATCCAGTTAGATCATATCACGAATATTATCATACTAAACAAGTCCGCATGCCAATGGTTTGGACCAAGCGGCCAACCCCGGAGTGGTGGAATGCCAACGTATACAGTTAAAAAAGATAATCCTAAATCTACTAAAACATGGGAAGTTTTTTGTTCTTTTAATGAGTTACAAGATATGTGTGAAGAATATAATTTAAAGATAGTTCCTTCAGCACCAAAAATTGTATCTGGAGTTGGCAGTTTACTTACGCAAACTGATGATGGCTGGAAAGATCATTTAAAAAATATTAAAAAACATTCTGGTAAAAACAACACAATTAAAGTATGAAAAAACAAGCAAAAAATAATAGTATGATCCTTCGTTTAGATGATCTTTTACAATATGAACCAATGACTATTACTCAAGAAAAAGCCTTTAAAGCTTGGGATGATGGTGATCACTTAGTATTAACTGGTTCAGCTGGTACAGGAAAAACATTCATTGCGGTGTATATGGCAATGGAAGCGATTCTGAATAGAGAAGAATCACAAGAAAAAATTGTGATTGTAAGATCAGTTGTTCCTACACGTGAAGTTGGTTTTTTACCTGGTAGTAAAGAAGAAAAAGAAGATGTGTATACGGCTCCATATAGATCTATTTCTGATGAGTTATTTGGTCAAAAAGGGGCATATGGAAAGTTAGTAAACTCTAAACAAGTAGAATTTATATCAACTTCTTATATTCGAGGAACTACAATTGATGATGCCTGTGTTATTATTGATGAAATGCAAAATATGAATTTTCATGAGCTTGACTCAATAATAACTAGGATTGGAAGAAACTGTAGAGTTATATTTGCAGGTGATTACTTACAATCTGATTTTAAATATGACGATGATAAAAATGGAATTTATACTTTTATGCAAGTTGTAGAAAGACTAAAGGATTTTTCTATAATTAATTTTGGATGGGAAGACATCGTTCGGTCTGATTTTGTGAGAGATTATATTATGACAAAGGAAATGTTAGGTATATCAAAAGATGGTTGAATTAGTCGCAAAAGCTAAATTTCCTGGATTTAAAATGACAATTAGAACTCACCAGTTTTGGTTGCTTGAAAAGCTAACTGAGGATATTGAAGATTTTGTCATGCTCTCAGGCATTGCTGAAAAAGAATGGGATAGCTATAATTTATTTGATTATAAAGAACCTTGTATTAAAGAGTTAGCTAAAGTTTTACATAACGAACTTTGTCATTTTAACCATAATGGTGAAAAAAGAAATGATCTTTGGATCAATGGTTGGGTAAATATTTTACATAAACATGATAATATAAACCCTCATTTCCACAGTGCAGAAAAAGAAAGTTATTACAGCTGTAATATATCTTTAAATAATTATAATAGTAAAACTTTATTCTATCCTCCGTGGGGAGATAGAAATGGTCATATTATTGTACAAGACAATGGCAAAGGTCAAGGAATGTTTTTTCCTCAGTGGCTATGGCATGAAGTACCTCCTATTGATGATCCAATAAGATACACTCTTGGCATAGATATACATACCGATGAAATGATGAAAACTGCAGATAAAACTGCTCCAATAAGATTTAGTAGGAAATTGAATGAGCTTTATACATGAAAAAATTAGTCTTGGATATGATGATTTGGACGCTGAAACATTACCAAGCGGTAGAGTCTATCACACTCCTGACGGTGACTACCCTAGCGTCACTACGATACTCTCTATATTAAGCGAAGAAGCTATTGCTAAATGGCGTAAACGAGTTGGTGAAGAAGAGGCTAATCGTGTTGGTGGACGAGCCTCAGCTCGTGGAACTCAAGTGCATGCAATAGTAGAAAAGTATCTTAAAAATGAAGACACCACAGGTTATCTCCCGCATATTAGGCAAAGTCTTGAAAACCTTAAGCCAATTCTCAATAAATCTATCGGAAAAATCTATCACCTTGAGGCTCCTTTGTATAGTCGCCATTTGGGTATTGCTGGTCGTGTTGACTGTGTAGCAGAATTCGACGGAGTTCCATCTATCATTGATTTTAAAACAAGCAAACGAGTAAAGAAAAAAGAAAACATTTCCAATTATTTTTGTCAGATGGCAGCATACGCAATCATGTGGGAAGAAAGAACTGGTATGCCTATATGTAATACAGTTATTATTATGGATGTAGATGATAATGAACCAATGGTATTCCATGAACACCGTGATAACCATGTAGAAATGCTTCAGAATACTATAAAAGAATATAGGCGTCGCAAATTATTTCATTAAAACACATATTCTCCTTTACATTTACCTAAAACTGTGGTATAATAGTACTATAAAATGAAAAAAGAGGAATATAAAATATGACAATATACGTAGACATGGATGGAGTAATCGCAAACTTCTTCGGAAAATTAGAAGAATTACATGGTGTTGATCATTGGAAAAACATTAAGAATATTGAAACATGTCTTGCATCAATTGCTAATACGACCTTCTTTAACGACATTGAACCTTTCCCTGAATCAGCCAATATTATTGATTTAGTTAAAACTATGTCTGAAGGTGATTGGGGAATCTGTTCAACTCCTCTTCGCAATGATGATTATAATTCTGCTTTTTGGAAACGTATTTGGCTCCAACGACATGGATTTATGCCTGAAGACATTGAAAAATGTATCTTCACTTCTGATAAACCTAAGTTTGCAATCAGTCGAATGACTGGCAAGCCCAACATTTTAATTGATGATAAAATCTCAAACATTAAAGCTTGGGAAGCAAAAGGTGGAATCGGTATTCGATTCCAATGCAACGAAGACGATGTTGATTATCTTGAAATGGAATTAGGAGCCGTTCTTTGAGTCTATTTGAAATTTTAAATTTAAGATACCAATATGAACAATTGGCTAAAAAATTCTCTTTGCCATCGTATGAATCTGATATAGATAATATTACATGGTTTTTAAATAATGGTCATAAATCGAATTCACTTCGTAATGGTTATGACGATGCGAAAAATATCGCTATCATAATTAAGGAGTATGCAAATGGTAGATCAGAAGGATATAGAAATATCCGAAGAAATGACGGATGAAGAAATGGCAAGATTAAAAGATCTTCACGAAATGGAGAGAGCTGATAAAAAACAATTACAGCAAAGATATATGGCGTGGTCAGCCATAGCTTCAATGGTTGTATTTACAATGTTATTGTTTACACCTTTAGTAAAAGAAAGTCGAGTAGCAGCATTAGCTGATTTACTTGGACTATTTTACATTGCTCAAGCTGGTGTAGTTGGTGCCTTTATGGGTATGTCAGCCTGGATGTCTAAAAAATAGGAGTAGTAAATAATGATGAGAGGCATCAATAGCCAAGTATTAGCAACTATAAAAAGAATTCCCAGTAATACAATTGGCGTTGAACTTGGTGTATGGATGGGCGATAGCTCAGAAAAATTCTTAAGTAAAACTAAAAAATTATTTTTAGTTGATTCATGGGATATTACACCATATAAAGAAAATGATGAAGTATGGCAAAAATTTATCAATAGATATAAAGGCCAAGTCGGTGGAGATACTGAAGAAGATTTTGTTAAATACTATGATTCAATTTATGAAGCCGTAGTTGAAAGATTTTCCAGTCGTGTAAATGTAAATATTAATAGAATGACAACTGATAAATTTTTTGAAACATTTGATGAACCAGTAGATTGGTTTTATGTTGATGCCTCTCACGAAGAAAATGGTGTATATAAAGATCTAGTAAATTGTTATAATCATCTTAAAAAACATAATGGTGGAATTATATTTGGTGATGATTATAAAAATAAGCCTGGTGTAGTAAAAGGAGTTGACAAATTTGTCAAAGACTATAAGCTTAAAATAAAAACTTATGCAGCAAATCAATATGAAATAAAATTGTAATGAAAATATACAAATATGATAATTATGATGATTACGTAAAAGCTCAAGTAGAAGCTAATGTTATTAAAATTAATAACGTTTGGGTTAAAAAATCAACTGTAGAGAAAATACATAAAATGCAACCTTTTGCCGGCAAAATTTTATGTCATGGAACTCGTAATGCAGCTGAACAAAATTTTTTCAAAAGCTTTTATCCTGCAGCTGAAATTTTAGGTACAGAAATTTCTCACACTGCAACTCAATTTCCTATGACTATCCAACATGATTTTCATGAAGATATGAATAACGGTGAATGGGATATAATTTATTCAAATTCATTTGATCACGCCTATGATCCAGAAAAAGCATTAACTGCCTGGAAAAAACAATTAGCTTCAGGCGGTTCAATTTATTTAGAACATATGCTAGATCAAAATAATAGAACACGCAGGTGGGATCCTTTACAAATTTCAGCAAAAGAACTTTTTAAATTAATAGATAGTCTTGGAATGAAAGTATTAGGAAAATTCGAAACTGCTAAAGTTTTAAGTACAGTATATAGGATTTCGTTATGAAAGCATATGTAATATATGTAAAAGGTTATAAAGATTCTGAAAAACAAGCTGAAAAAGCTAGAGCAAGTTGTTATCAAACTGGATTTGACGCAATTCTATTAGAAGGTGTTACTCCATCAACTTTAGCTGATTATCCTGATTGGCCTGATACATTGAATGGTAGAGTGACAAATTTTAGACAAGAAAATATGTCAATTTATGCACACAAAAAGTCATGTTTTGCTAATCATTATAGAGTTTGGTCAGAGTGTGTTAAAACTAATGAGCCTATTGCTTTTCTTGAACATGATGTAGGTAATGCTAGAAAGTGGTTAGAAGGAACAAAATTAGATGATGTTCTTATATTAAATGCAGAGTCAGCATTTAAACAACCCGTTTTTAATCATGTCAAAAATAAACCTTGGCTAAAATTTGGAACTAACGCGTACAATGATAGTCCATTAAGATACAGATTTAATAATCAATGGCATAATGCTCTTATGATTCCTGGAACAGGTGCATATGTAGTTACACCTAAAGGCGCTGCTAAATTATTAGAAGCATTAGAAGATTATGGATGGGAACAAAGTGATTTCTTTATCAATACAATGAATGTAAATTTAGATTATATTGTCCCTGAGTATTTTACGTTTAAATCTGGTAATTTGAATTCGTCACATGGCTTTAAAAAATAATTTAGTATTCCAATATTACATACCGTATGAAGCAAATGATGCACATTTTGGTGGAGTAAAATTACCAGACTGGGCAAAGGCGGGGTCGCAATCAGCTAAAGATTACGCAAAAAATTGTAATGCCGAATATATTTTATCACATGATAGATACTTTAAACATTTAGATCCAAGATTAGATGCTTTAAAAGTTATATACGATCCATCATTTGATAAGTATGATAATATACTATCAATTGATTTAGATATTCTCCTGAAAACAAAAGAAAATATATTTGAAAAAAATATTGGTGATATTGCTATGGTGCATGAAGCTGGCATTTTTAAATCTGCCGGTGGATGGATGAATCGTATTATGAATTCACCTGCCCATGAAAGAGGAGTTATAGCTTATGGTAAAAAAATATTTGGTGATAACTGGATGTTTCCAAAGTCAAATCTATATCCATCAGAACCATTTAGATATTTAAATGGAGGAGTTCAAGTATGGTCAAAAAAAGGTAGATTAAAAGCTAGAAAATTATTTACTTCAGTGGATCATTATTATATGCATACACGATACACTGAACAAATGTATCTCAATTTGCAATTATCAAATCCAAAGTTTGATGTTATAGAATTAGACCAGTCATGGAATAGTATAGGCACAAGGCAATGGGCTCCAGAAAATCCTCAAGGAAAATTTCAACATTTTATTAATGCGTCTAAACAAATGATGCCAAGGTTTTTATGATTTCAATTATAACTGAAATGACAGATTCTAAAACTTTTGCGAACTATTGGATTCCATTAGTTTGTAAGTATAAAGAATATGAATTTATATTCTGTAAAACAGCAGGATTAAATGTCCCAAAAATGAAAGATTGGTCTAATGTTAGATTTGCATCTAAAAGCAGAGTTGATGATGTAATTAAACATGCAAAATATGATTTTCTTTATGTTACTAATCAAAATGAAATACCAACATATGAACTTATGACAACATTAAGGGAAAAACCAGAAGGCTTAGTTCCTAAAATTCATGGTACTAAGAAAGATAGTTTATCATTTAGTGTGTATAAAGAAAATTATCCAAAGTTTAAAAAAATGGAGAGTAGTGTAACTACATATAAAATATGAAAGCTTTTATAATTGGTGATGAAAAAAATTTTATATCAACTAACGCTGTAAATAAATGTATTCGATCTTCAAATATTCCTATTGAATTTTTTCAACAAACATCACCTGATACACTACAAGAACATTTGCGTGAATTTGGACCGATGAAATGGAATTATCCAGTCAATGACAGTTTTGGTTTAGATCGTGAAACTGGAATTATTTTACAACCATATAGAACAAATGATGTAAATAAAGTTTTTGCTTGCACAATATCACATGCCCGTCTTTGGCAAAAATGTGTTGAATTAAATGAAGAAATTATGATATTAGAACATGATGCTATTTTTATAAAAAATTTCAAGACATTTGATTGGGATGGCGGTGTATTAGGTTTGAATGATCCAAGGGGTGCTACATTTGCATCTCTTAAATATCATAATACAGTGTCAAAAACCAAAGGTATACAAGATGCGCCTTGGGTGGCTAATCAACATGAGATTTTACAAGGACTGCCTGGAAATTCTGCATATATAATTAAACCAGCATTTGCTGAAAAGGTTCTAAATAAGTTGAAAGAAAAAGGAGGGTGGCCAAACGATGCGATTATGTGTAAGCAATTTTTTCCAAAGGAAATAAAGGTTATTTATCCGTATTACACACAAATACAAAAAGTTCAGTCAACCACGACATTATGAAATCATACATTATAACAATTACTGATAATAAACTATCAATGAGTAAAGCTGTTGAATGCCAAAATTCTGCACTAAAATATGGTTATAAGCCTCAAATCTTTAAAGCCACAACTCCTAAAGACAATCCAATTTCTATATTCGAAAAAGAAAAACTATCGACTAAAAAATTTAAAGATCAATATTCTAAATTAGAACCAGCTTTAAGTTGTTTTTTATCTCATAGAAATGTATGGAAAAAATGTATTGAAACAAATGAACATACACTTGTTTTAGAACACGATGCAACATTTAAAAATTATATACCACCGAGTGTAAAAAAATATGATTTCGTAAATGTAGGAAAACCTAGTTTTGGAAAATATAAAAAACCAGATACTATAGGAATATATGAGTTATTTTCAAAAGTAGGTGGTTATATGCCTGGAGCGCATGGATATATAATTTCTCCAGCTGGTGCAAATTTATTGCTAGAACACTCATATAAAGATCCGGCACCTTCAGATTTATTTTTAAATAAGACTAATTTTCCATGGATGATGGAATGTTATCCTTGGCCAATAGAAGCAGAAGACACATTTACTACAATCCAAAACGAAACAGGATGTAAAGCTAAACATAATTATAATGACCAATACAAAATTATCTAAATTAT
>Ga0206123_10004102_pt1 | contig 11613 bp, 6 predicted proteins | sample Helgoland_Spring_2_FD_160086 | JGI IMG/M metagenome (GOLD analysis project Ga0206123, IMG submission 160086) | Pelagic subsurface seawater microbial communities from Kabeltonne, Helgoland, North Sea - Helgoland_Spring_Bloom_20160316_1 | ecosystem: Environmental > Aquatic > Marine > Epipelagic ... | reverse complement strand
GAAGATCAATCTCAAGATGCTCCCCACTTGCCGTACGTCGAATGGACACCGACTGCTTCTCAAGTGATTCTTCGGGAATGTGGATGATGATGGGGTTCACGATGGTGGGTTCGGATTGCAAAAATCGGTTCAGATTCTCCATCCGGGGGAAACCAAGGGGACGCTGGTATTGTGATGTAGGGTCCTCTCTTAGGGTGCGGCGTGCGATTTCCAACGATTCCGTGGATTGAGCAAGAGCTGGGACGCGACAGACCATATCGGCCACACCGAGTTGAATCACGCCGAAATAATGGGTGCGTCCAGACTGATTGAAGGGGTGGATTTCGATGCTGTGACGGCCCCAGTCCTCGGTGGCTAGGTCGTATTGGTGCATTGAGGCCCAGTAGGGCTTGGACTCATCCCGCAGGTGCATGTTTTGGAGGACCTTGTCCAGTACGCCTCGGATCTTCAAAAACGGCACCAAATCTGAAGTCTTGTTGTTTGTTGACGAAAATGCTGGTTCATTATCAGAATTCAAAATATTCACTACCCACAAAACATTTCCGACCTCTTATAGATTCTTCGCAGGTCACCTGGAATGGGCGTTGCAGACTCATTATATACCATTAAGTCGTAAGTTCCATCATGCGCTCAATCATAACGAGGTTCAGCATCAACGATGCTCGAAGTGGTAGCGTTACTCAAGATATCGAATTTCTGGAGGTTGAGGAGGCAAGACAGTTGCTCTTCGCTTCCACGATGAAAGACCACCGTCAACTTAGGGACATTCCCCACCACGAGTTCCCCTTGGACCTCTTCAACATTCATCCCTCCCTCCTCACCAATGTGTTGTACGGGGAAAATGGTTCTGGAAAGACCACATACCTCAAGCTCATGCAAGATGCTGGTGGTTTCATTCAATCGGTCTTCAACATTGCCGATAATCGTGCTAAGGCTTCCGGTGAGGATCTCATCGACTGGCATAATGGACGAATTCCAAAAGCATATCAAAACCCATCGAAGCCTGCTTTGTTGAAATTCGAGGATTTGAATCAAAATTTAGTGTATCAATCCATTCAGTCTACCATGAGGGAACCTAAAATCAATAAGAACCTAGCTAAAGCGCTCAACTTCAAAATGCCCTTGGATTCTTCGTTTAGTTTGGAGATGGAAGGCGTTTTCGCCCAACCAGGTGAACTTCCATCCAACCACTCGAGAGATATGAAATTCACATGTAGAATTGAGCCGACATCCGGACTTGGATGGACGCAAAATGATCGCCTGATGGGTGTGGGCAACTTCCATGGAGCATACTATGTTGTTCATCTAAGACTTGATGCGTTTGAAGACGATTACAATGCGGAAATCGCCAAGAGTCCTGACAACGCCCTGCTTGACATCATCAAGGAAGAGGGAACGTACCATCCGTATTGGGCCGAATACAACATACCCGTTCTCATTCACCAATCCGAAGGTGTTTTACCATTGGGACGAACTGTAATCAATCCAGACCTCGAAGTCTCTAAAGAGTTCCGTTATAACGATGACCATGGGCATATGGATTCGTTTGTGGATCGATGGATCGATGAAGAACAGACGGTGAAAAATCAAAAGTTTTCGCTTTTCTATAACCTTGTGGTTGGTGAAGCAATGGGCGATCTGAAACACGATTCGTCTGGCTATCTTGTTGATGATGGTGGTCTCAACTCGAACCCAGGTTGTGAATTCTCTTGTCATGCTGACGTCTATTTAATGGAAGGATATCCTTGTGATTTCTTCCTTTCCCCCATTCCAATAAAAATCAGTTACAATAAAACCAGTGAGAACACGCTCATCCTCCCTTCTTTGAGTCAAGAGGCTGATTATGAATTGTGGTGTAGTATACAGGAAGGGGAAACAATTAATCATTTCGATAAGGAAAATCCCTACGGGACAGTAAGGGCTCATTTTGGATTTGTCTTGTCTGGCAACTACCCGTTGATCAGGGAACTGGTGAAGACTTTCAAGTCAGTCTATTCATTCTCACCAGACTATACCCCTCAACTTTTAGTAGTTGAAGTCCCGAAGCCCAGTAGGTTTTCGGACCGGTTTGTAAATGACGATACCCAGAAATACCTTCATTTGCAGTATATTCTGGCGCCTCCAGAGACAGCAATCGACGGCTTAGTTGATAGCATTGCGTTGAATAAAAACATTCCTGGTAATCTCGCCCAACAACTCGAAACTCTGGTTGAAATCTATGACCATTTAGAATATGATATGCTTTGGCCGTGGGGTGAAGCTGAATCAATGTTCGAAAAGGGAATGGAATTCTATACTGAAAAATACACCGAATTGGGATATGATGAGGCCATGCGAGAGGGGGCTGCAAGAGCCGAAATCAGGAACTTCATTGTTGAACAGCTGGACTACCTTTGGTTTGAGGGCATGCCAAAAGCGGTTGCAAACAGAAAACCGGAGTTGATGAATGATCTCCTCGAAAAACACCTTGCTTTGACGGTGGTCAAACCTGCAGGGGTTGGTCCAAAAATTGGATCGCCGGCATGCGGGAAGATTAAATTCTCACCGCAAAACATCTGGGGTCTGAAGTCCAAACAGAAAATCAAATTCGAACACCTTTCGAGTGGGCAGCGGAACCTCTTCTCACTTATTTCGATGCTTGGAAGCGAAGGAGACGGCCCTATTCTTATCGATGAGCCAGAGCTCTCCCTTCACATGGACTGGCAACTTGCAATGAAGGACATCGTCCAGTCTTTGGTGAACCACTCAAAGCGACAAGTCTTCATCGCATCCCACTCTCCTGATGTCATTTTGAAATTTGATGAGCGCTCGTTTCCTCTGTTGGGTGAAGAAGTGAGTGATATTGATGCGTAGGCGTATTTCGGACCAGCTTGTGCCGGACGAATCGGTGTTAAACCGAATCCGTGCGCGGAGAAATCTCAACAGAAAACTTCTGATTGTTGAGGGACAAACCGACGAGAATTTTGTGAACCTACACCTTGAACTCAAATCCGACATACAAATTGTGATTTCAAACGGGAAAACAAATGCGATTATGGCCATTGAGGAACTCGGTAAAGACAAAGAAGTTCTTGCTTTGGTCGATTGGGATTATGAATGGCTTGATTCAGATGAATTCGTTTATACTCGACCTCATATGTGTACCTATGACGGTCATTCCCTAGAATCCTTTAAATTCTTTTTTGGAAAACAGGTTCAGCTCGGCATCGATGCAATCTGTGCCAGTTGGTTAGGGATTCTCCGTGCTTTCAACCACCAGCAAGGAGGATGCCTTAATTTTAAACATCACCATCAGGGGTTAATAGAAATTTTTGAAGAGGCAGTTGAGGATCTGGACGACCGTGTCTTTGTCAACCAAATGTTGAGAGAACTTGGGGCTTTTCATGCATTTGGCATCGGTCCGGAGGACTTCAATAACGAGATTGCAGACCAAATTAAAAGTCGTGTTGAGGGCCGGTTGGAATACCTGATCCACGGCCATGACATCGAAACATTCCATGATGTGTGTAATGGCAATGGGTCATTCTCTATATCATCCAGCGAAGGATTGGATGACCGAGTCAAGCAATCAACTATGTTCGCATTTTTGGCAGAACATGGATTTGTACTAGATTAGGTCGACCCGCACCATTACATATTCCGCCGATACTGCCCACCAACGTTGAACAGCGCATCGGTAATCTGACCGAGACTGGCGACCTTCACCGTCTCCATCAATTCTTCAAACACGTTTCCACTTTGTCGTGCAACCTCTTGAAGTTGCTTCAAAGCAGCTCATGTAATCCCACCATTTTTAGTCAGTTTTTGTTAGAGGGATTATGTGTGGACTATGGCTGCATGGAGTTCTGAAGTGGTTAATTCCTTCATTGTCCTCGAATATGATACATATCTTATTGCATTCGTCTAATTGCTGAAATTTCTTGAACTTGTTTTTCCCAACATGAGGTATGAATAATTCTTCGCCTTCGCTTGAGATAAATGTGTGGCCTTGTTTACACTTTGTCAAATCTCCCCCAAGGTATATCCCAAATTCCCCATCAATTTCATACACCAATCTAAAAATGGCATCTGCAGCATCCCTGTCTTGATTCACGATTAAGTGGAATATGGCTACATGTTGTCGTAAGAATGCTTTTTCCTCATTAGATTTTGAAGCGTCTGTGATTGCACTATGAAGTGAGTAAAGTGGATCCTCGACATTGTTTTCGCTAGAAATGATTGCCAATCTGTATAAAATAGTTGTATTACGGTAGATAGATTTGTTCTCATTGAGAGCATAAGAGTAGAAATTCCTAGCTTGATTTAAATTATTTTCCTGATGAAATCGTACGGCTACCTTGAACATGATGTTTGCAAACTGCTTTGATTCCGAAAACATTTTTTTGGCTAATTTAAATTTCTTGAGATCCGAATAGCCCCCTAATTCATAAAAAATTTCAACAGCGGTCTCATCCTTCAATCCATCTGATGAACTAAAAAAACTTTTAATTGCGGCATTTGTATACCCACTCACTCGAAATACCTCTAACTCGTTTGCTCCACTTGAGTTGATCAATTCAGCCTCTGAAGGTGAGAGATTTTTCTTCAAATGTTCAATTTTTGCGTTGGCACTACGAATTTCAGCTGCAAAACTTTTGGTTGTATTCTCCGTCGATTTGGTTTTTATTTGGCCAATGTATAATTGAATTAAGTGAATCTTCGCTCGGGCACTCAAATCAAAACCGTCAATACTTCTAAATTTTTTATTCAAACTAAGATACATGGGTTGTTCAGCGTTTGATATTTTCTCGTACCAGTCATCCAGCGATTTAATTTGCTGATCCACTTCTGTGTTTTTGATAGTTAGAATTTCGTTAAAACTTCGTTCCGGCGAATCGGAATACTTTGACTCAATAAGCCTGATAATTCCTTGAATGGTGTTGCGTAGTTTGGAAAACCTGTACCCCGTGAGTTTCTTATTTATCGCAACCAATAGTTCTTGATTACTTTTACCATTTTCTTGACCCAAATCATCATCGACTGCCCAAATTGACTGCAGAACCTTGAAAAAATATCCGCAGGCAGGATAATCATTGAACATCGAAGGATTATTTTGAACAATAGACCAACAAGCATTCAACGACTTATTGCAATGTTCATAATCATGCACATCAAAGTATGCAGAAGCAAATTCCAGTTGCCACAGGAAGGAGACATGTTCCCGCCAATTTGGTTCAAATACAGAATAATTCCCTTGGAGAATCTGGATCTTTTCCAGGGCATTGGTCTCTTGCTCTTTCCAGTATCCGCGGAATGTTGTGTTCATAATTCTAAAGAAATAGGACACTTCCGCATCATTATCGCCTAATATTTTGGAAAGGTGGCGCATTGCTGGAATGGCCTCTCCCAATGGGAACTTTTCTGGAAGTATATTGAGGCATGAAAGTAAGCCCATTGCAATGCTATGTTCTTGGTCATAAGACAACTTTTGGAGAAAATGTTCATTCTCCCCTCCGCATTTACATATTCTGTCTAAAATCATGCTGGCGGCCCGTCTATCCTCCGCCTCATTAAAAAATTTAAACGACAATTGGTATAACTCCAATTGCAAGTTCGGGTTTGAAGTCATTCCGGCTTTAAATTGATAGTATCTAGCAAGCTGTTTGGTTTTGATATCATTAGTTGAATAAAAAGATTCTAATTTGTCTTCTAGCGGTTTGTAAATGCCAAAAACTTGGTCGGAATCCATCTTTTCAAGTAATCTTAAACATTCTTGAACAAATGAAAAAGCCTCTTTTTCAATGGACATCTCCAAGCATTGTGAAAGGTGTTGGTTTGCTTTTGAGTGTTCCATTTCTCTCATGTACTTTGATAGTTTGAAGATCGTAAGGAGCCCATTTTCAAATTCATTTTGTTTAAAATCAAGTTCCGCTTTATGGTAAAAGTATTCAATCAAACCGTCACTCATTTCTCCTTCGGTAATTTTCATGAGAGTCCCTAACGCACCATGATAAGAATCGGAGGAATAGAATAAATCACTCTTGTCAAGCAGTTGAAGAATCTCTTCCAATGCTTCTTTGTCATCTAACATTATGCAAGAGAGGATGTGAGTCGCAATCGATTGCTGATATGTTCCGTAATTTTTCTCATTGATCCATTGTTTCTTCATGATCAATTGTGTCAAGCGTGCGAGAGTTTGTTGGGCATGCACCCATTGGGTGGGGTCATCCATATGTAGAATACAATACGCTTCAAACATATTTACTCTGAAAAGGTCGTCTTCATCAAATTGACGTGATTCTCGAAACTCCGGTATAATCTTAATGGCCTGTTGATGATTTCCATCTTGGTCAAGCCAATGTAGATAATCTACAAATGCCCAAATCATATTTCGTGGATAGTATTCAGCATAACACTGCATCTCCAAAGTTTTGTATTTAATGGCGAGTTCATCCTTACCTGTATGGCGATAAAGTCTTGACAACCTGCCGTAAGTAATCGCTGTTAGTCGTTTTGATCCAGTCGGTTTTAGAATCTCCAGAAATAGGTTCAAATCATTGAGCCGTTTACCTTCATCATCGTAGTGGGACTTCCGGGAAGTAATATCATAGAGAACAAAACTCATTGCTATGTCTGATCCGATGTCCCTGGCTACATTCTTCGTATCTTCAACAGCCGTTAATAATGCTGAGTTGTCTTCTCCTTCATTGAACTGCCAGTCTTTCAGCTTACTTTTGAGACGAAATAATTTTGCCCAGTTCCCTTTGAAATCATCTACGAGAATCCAGTCAGATCTTTTTCCCACGTTCCAACACGAAGCAAGTCTAATCTCTTCAATAGCAACCGTATAATTCATTGTTACTGCAGCATTATAATACTGCGTAAGTTTTTCTTTTGCATCGTTCTTCTCCGCCATTGAGGCACTCGAATAGAATATTTTCGTGGAGTTTTCAATAATTTCATTCAGGGCATTTAGTTCGGTCATAGCATCATTATATGCCGACTCATATTGTATTTTCAAGTTAGGATTACTTTCATAATCAATCAAACTTGGAAGATGGTGCGTTAGTTCATCCCAACGATGATATTTGTTACAACTTTGGAAAACCTTCGTCAATAAAAAATGGCTAAGCACTTCACATTTTTCCTCTTTGAGGAAATAGGGTAGTGATTCTAGGACCGACTCATAGAATACAATCAAATCAGAGGGAGACAATGTCGATGTTGAATTTTGAATTAACTCACTTATTGCTTCCTTTATGACATCGTCGGAATTATTTTCCTCGTCTAATAGAGTGTCAACAATAAGTTTGATCCTCATTGATTGAAGTTCCATATGGGGGGTAAACAAGGTTGCACTTGCAATGTATTGGTCATAAATATCCCTCTCCAGCACCCTCTTATGGGCGCATAATGAGGAATAGATCACATCACTTTGAACTTCCACGTATCTACGGTCCCACGCACCTGATTTTTCAGTTTGCTCTAGGGCCTTTTCGTAACATTCCAAGGCACTCCGGAAATTTTTCTGGCGTGTATGAATGTCCCCTGAAAGTTTGAAAATCTCATAGTTTAGTTCAGCATCATGATGGACGGTTGAGTTAATTCGGTCGAGGACTTTTATGGCTTCAGAAAATTCTTCATTCAATTCCAGTTGGCGAACGAAAGCCAAAAGAGACCGTGTTGATAGGTAGGATAATTCATCATCGGTCAATTCAAAAAATTCTTCAAGAACGGTGGTATTGTCTGCCGTATCTTGAGTCAGTTGGTTAGAAAATACATCATACTTGCGCCGTATGTCCCATAATTCTTTTTCGATGAAGAGGTTTGAATTTTTGGGGTTGTTAAACCATCGCTCAAAGGTTGATTTTACTGACTTAAAAGCAGCCTCCACATCAATGAGTAACTGCGGCTGATCTTCGCGATACTTTGATTCTGTTTTAGATGATACGCCTTTCGCAATTTTATGCCATACGTTGTAAATGCCAAGCAAAATTTTAATCTCATCAAGCCAAAATGCTTCCATCGCTTCTTCTGCAAAAACATCGCCAAGTCTCCCTGCCATTGCATTCGGAGTTGTAGTATCTTTGAATGAAATAATTTTTTTGTCAATGAGTTGCTCCACTTTCGTACACGCGAGTTTTACGATTCTACTGACAAATCTGTCGAGTGTACCAGCCAGGCCTGAGACATTTTTTCGCCCATATGCGGAGTAAAAATTATCTTGCTCATCTAGAAAAGGTTGAACTTCATTTTCAGAAAGGATAAACCCATTATTGGGAATATCATCTAAAGTTAAGAGGTCCACAATTTATTTGATAAAACTACTCTAAATAATACTTTCACCGCGAAAGAATGAGGATTGCCATTCAGATTCTAAGTGGCTCGGCAAATCTGCTGCTACCCATCCGGACCTTTATCGGATTGGGGCGGCCAAGTTTGAGCTCGATCTCATGTTCCGCCGATACTGCCCACCAACGTTGAACAGCGCATCGGTAATCTGACCGAGACTGGCGACCTTCACCGTCTCCATCAATTCTTCAAACACGTTTCCTTGAGCCAACCAAAATCTTTAGTTCCTGTGTTGCCCTATCGCACAACGAGAATATGGAGCCAATGGTTTTATGTCCCACCTAAACTAAGGGAATTCATGGGAGCCCCTGTTGTGGCCATACTTGGGGATTCCACAATTCCTGCTTTATCCCTTGTCAATTCCGAGATCTCAGATGAATTTTTCTTTTTCTATACTGAGGAGAACAAGGAAAATGCAGGTATTTTTTCCGATTATTGTAAAGCCGCCCACGCTAGCAAGGCCATTCATTTCAATCTGCTACCATCAATTGCAAAAGCAGGCGAAATTATCGGTGTTGTCAAGGAATTTGTATCGGGCCAAAAAGATGACATGATCATATTTGTGACGGCAGGCGCGAAACAAACCATACTGCCATTTTTGATTCACTCACCCCAATCAACCACGGCATCTCTTTTGCATTCACCTCCACGCGTTGTAATCCAAGATACAGGTGATGAGTCTGTTACGGTTGAAGTGAACCTTACCCTAGCAGAAGTCTTGGAGTCAAGAGGGTGGTCTTACAACCAAGTCCTTAGAAAAGGTACCATTGAGATTGATTGCATAGTTCCGTCCTACAACACCAACACTGGAAAAATCACATTCTGTGGAGAATCATACCTCAAAAGAAATCGAACAGAACATCTCATTCACAAGTTGAGTCGAACCCAGAAAGTTAACGTCAAAGAGGCCGACCAAATTACAATTGGGGCATTATTGCAGATTTCAGAGGATTTTGGTCGTAATGGAGCAGAGTATGTTATTGACGGGGCTTTGCGCTCTCCTAATAAGGCAGTTCTGCCCTATTATCTCCGCCATCGATACCAGAGAAATCATCGCGAGGAGGAGGAATAATTTTGTCTGCACCGGCTCACAGGACTCTATTCACAATTTTCAATCGGAACGACCCCTCGCCAACTGCGCGGGCATTGAGAAATGTGTCATTCGAATCAGCCTTCGTTTTGGTTGTGGATGAAAAAAATTTCAACAAGAAACATCATGAAAACTTGAATCGATTGAAAACCTGGATGGATGGTTCGCCAAGATTCCACGTCAAGCAAAAGAATAACCCCCTCGGGTTCATGGAATGGCCGGACCGGTTATGGAAGGATGAATGGTCTTGGCCCGCACTTCTTGAGAAAAATATACACTTCCTATCCGTGAAAGAAATTGATATTTCAACGTTTGAGTCAGCCTGTCAAAGAGATATTGTTGATTTGACATCCGGTACAAAAAAACAGTGTGCCGATATAATTCAAGCGATTGATCACCTTGGGGCTAACGCAGGTTTTGTTCTTCAAACACGTAATGGTCACACATTGAACTTGTCCAGCGGTGAGGAACAGAAGAACACGATTCCGCTATCCTTTCGCGAGCGCGTTTGGCTTTCGAGCGGATACATCGTGGATTATACTTTGCGCGGAATGCCCAAGAGTGGTAAAAAATGGTCAGATTGTGCAAAAGAACAGACAAAAGGCGGTAAAATACTTCCAAATGCAAGAGATATCCAAACAAGTCTTGGGTTAAATCATCCAATAAACATAGCGGAAGGATATTGGCTTGAGCATGCAGCAACTCACATGATGTCCTCATGGCCCCGAATATCTGAATCCTATGTCGCTCCGAGGCTGATTAATCCTTCTTGTGGGCGGGCCGCTGGTGCTTGTTTCTTCACGGTATCTGCTAGCATAAAAAGCAAACCAGCACAAAAAATAATGAGGAAGCACGTCAAAGAAATACTAAGGATTGGTAAGATTAAGGATTTTGCCGAAAAGAACGAGGCAGCGCATCGTTTCATGGCTGATACCGAATTTTCAAAGAAGGAGGCAGCGTACGTCATCGAGAGACTCCACTCAATTGAATTTGATGCTGTAGCGTTTGACCATGACTCGGGTCATGTATTTGCCTGTGAATGCAAATCAATGACATCGGTCACGAATGGAGTGCTAAGCCGAATTAATTCAATTACGAGGTTGGCCTTCCCAACCTATGGTACATCAATTTTGGTTTATGCAGGTCGTTCTTCAGCCATTAATTATGGAGTTCACCAAATATCTTGGCCGGAATTATCATCATCCACTGTTTTAGAGGATTTACCGCTGGCCGGAAAAATCTATCCCTCGCCAAAATCAAAAGAAACTCAAATTCAAAATACAAACCCTCTCATTGCGCCCTCAATAGAACAATTGGGAGAACTACTTCTCGTAATAAGAAAGGATCCCAGAGATTATGCACAATTTCTCAATCTTCTAGAAAAGAACGGTTACCGTGCTAAAGGGACTCTGAAAAGGATTAACAAAATAAGTGAGGAACTCGGATTTACCATTGATTATGAAAGGCGGAATTTTCAAGATTGGATTATATGGAGCAGCGGCGAGTAATTGCTGTTTGAAATTAATCACATATTCCGCCGATACTGCCCACCAACGTTGAACAGCGCATCGGTAATTTGACCCAGACTGGCGACCTTGACCGTCTCCATCAATTCCTCAAACACGTTTCCACTGTTCCTCGCAACCTCTTGAAGTTGTTTTAACGCAGCCTAACATGAACTTGATGGGTCTTTCCCTCAAATTCGGATGTTTCATTCTAAAATGGAAAATTATGCAATGATTGTAACGCAGTTCTGCAGCTCACGGTATTGTAAAAGTGATCGTTTCTGTATGTTTTCGTTTGTTAGGAGTTTCTTGTTCCACTTGTATTTCATACGTACCACCACTTTTGAAACCACCTTTCTTGATGTGAGTTTTAATCATTCCTTTGTTAGATGGGTGGGCCTTATTGGTTTTGTATGTCCCATTCACATAGATTTGGTCTGACGCGCCGGCAGTTTTATCGAAAATATTCAGTGTCGCCTTTTCAAACGCCAATTCAGCCCGCTCTATAAAAATCTCAAAGTCAATCTTAGTTGGTGCACTGACGACAATTCCACTCTCTTGTATTCTGATAGAAAAAGGCCCTATGTGATTTTCTAGATAGTCGTTAACCGTATTTGCCTTGCCGAGAGTTTTGGAAAAATCAAACACTAAGGCGCCTCCTGATGAGGTATGTTCGAGTAAAGAATT
>Ga0206123_10004100_pt1 | contig 11616 bp, 8 predicted proteins | sample Helgoland_Spring_2_FD_160086 | JGI IMG/M metagenome (GOLD analysis project Ga0206123, IMG submission 160086) | Pelagic subsurface seawater microbial communities from Kabeltonne, Helgoland, North Sea - Helgoland_Spring_Bloom_20160316_1 | ecosystem: Environmental > Aquatic > Marine > Epipelagic ... | reverse complement strand
TCAGAATAATTTATTCGAAGCTTCCGAGGAGCAGGCAGTTGAGCTTGTTTCTGTTGAAAGCTGGGATACACAAAAGCAGTTATTGGAAGAAAAAGAGGCTTTAGGTTTTTATTTTAGTGGACATCCCTTCACTTACTATAAAAAAATGATTCGAGAGTTCATCCCAACAAAACTATCGGAGCTAACACCCAGGGAGTCCCCCTATCTGGTAGCAGGTATCATTTCTGATGTTAGGTTCAAAATGACGAGCCGGGGCAAGATTGCCATCATCACACTAGATGATTCTGAAGGGCGGATGGATATGGTGGTGGGAAGCAAGGTACTTAACGACTTTTATGAGCTCATTAAAGAAGATCAATTGCTATTTGTTGAAGGAAGGGTTAGTCATGATGACTTCACCGGTGGTAATAGAATTAATGTGATTAAAGCTTTTGATTTGTTAAGTATACAAAGCACAAAAGCCCAACTTCTTAAAATTACGCTTGATAAGCAAGCGAATCCAGATGTGCTTAAAAACCTACTTAAGCCTTTTTGTAATGGTGCATTTGGGGCTGATATAAAAAAATGTCGAGTCAAGGTAGAGTATCAAAATCAACAAGGAAAGGTTGAATTAATACTGGGCCCAGAGTGGTCCGTCGCGCTTCATGAGGATTTAATTTTTGGTCTTGTGGCATCATACGAAGATGACAACGTCAAAATCCTTTATAATTAGCAAATTATTTATGGCCCGATTTAGATTATGAAGCGTACTTACCTAGAATTTGAAAAACCCGTTGAAACACTTGAAGCTAAAATTGAAAGCCTGAAGAAAGCGCATGATGATCACCCAACCATCGATGTCAATAAAGAATTAAATTCGCTTCAAGAAAAACTTGAGGCAATGCAACATAAAATTTTCGATAATTTAACTGCATGGCAAATTTCTCAAGTTTCTAGACATCCGCAAAGACCTTATACGAAAGATTATATCGAAGCTATTTTTAAGAATTTTAAAGAATTGCATGGGGATAGGGCTTATTCAGATGACCCTGCAATTATTGGTGGTTTGGCGGAATTTGAAGGACAGTCTGTCATGGTCATCGGTCATCAAAAGGGTCGCGATATTAAGGAACGTCAACATCGTAATTTTGGTATGCCAAGGCCAGAGGGTTATCGAAAAGCCTTAAGGTTATTTAAGCTTGCCGAAAAATTTTCCTTACCCATTATTACTTTGATTGATACGCCAGGTGCATACCCAGGTATTGGTGCTGAGGAGCGGGGTCAGTCTGAGGCAATTGCAAGGAATTTGTATGTGATGACTGAGCTTCAGGTACCTATTATTTCATTGGTAATTGGTGAAGGTGGTTCTGGTGGGGCTCTAGCACTCGGTGTTTCTGATCGCTTATCTATGTTGGAATTTTCAACTTACTCCGTTATTTCCCCTGAGGGCTGCGCCTCAATTTTATGGAAAAAAGCGGAAATGGCAGAAGTGGCCGCAGATACTCTTGGGATAACATCTACGAAATTGAAAAAATTAGACCTTGTGGATGAAATTGTTTCAGAACCTTTAGGCGGCGCTCATAGAGATTATGAAGTTACAATGAAAAATGTTAAACAAACCTTAAAGGATCAATTGATCCAGTTAAAGACTACCTCTATTGACGAGTTACTTAAAAATAGATACGAGCGATTAATGAGCTTTGGACAACATAGCCACAGTGAAAAATGAAAACCAAATTCAGGATAAAATTTATCAATCCTTCCAAGACAACTTCAAAAAAGATAGTGCTGACCTAGAAATTCTTTTAGGTTTAAGTGGGGGTTTAGATTCTTCCGTTTTACTTCACCTTCTAGCAAACATGCAAACTGAATTAGATTTTAAACTTAAAGCGATTCATGTTCATCATGGGCTTAGCTCATCTGCTGATGAGTGGTTAAATTTTTGTAAGGGAAAGTGCAAGTTTTTAGATATAGAATTTGATGCCGTCAAAGTTAAAATTAATGAGAAAGGCTCATTGGGAATTGAAGGGGAAGCTCGAGAATTAAGGTATGAGGTAATAAAGAAAAAACAAAAAGGCGTTGTAGCGCTTGGCCATCATCAAAATGATCAGGCAGAAACATTAATGTTGCAGCTTTTGAGGGGTTCAGGATTAAAGGGATTATCAGGTATGCCTGAGTTTGATGAAGAAAGAAAGTTTTGGCGACCTATGTTAACTATTAAAAAAGAGCTTCTAGAAAAATATGCAAGTGAGAACAATATTGAATACATTGAAGATGAGAGTAATGAAGATATAAATTTTGACAGAAATTTCATTCGTAAGAAAGTTTTGCCTTTAATGGAATCTAGATATCCATCATCAGTTGAGACAATAAGTCGTTCTGCAAGCAATATTTCAGAAGGTCATCATCTAAACGAATTATTAGCATTAAATGATAGTAAAAATGTCATGTCGGATGATGGTAGTTATTTGTTGATCAGCAATTTAAATAAACTTCCCAATTTAAGAGTAATAAATTTAATTCGTTGGTGGCTGTCATTTAATGATTTACTTATGCCAAGTAAAAAAAATATCGAAGAGCTCACTAGACAGGTTAATTATATAAAAAAAGATACATCGTTAAATTTAAAAATTTCTAATGACAATGCCATTCGTGCATTCGGTGACAAATTATTTATCGTAAATATGAAGAACAAATTGACTTCATATCATCTTAAATGGTCAGGCCAAGAAGAAATCGAGCTACCGAATAAATCAAAATTACATTTTGTAAAAACAAAAAAAGGTGGTTTGTCTTTATTAAAAGTTGGAGCAAAAACCCTTTATATCAAAGGTAGAACAGGTGGTGAAAAATTAAAACCTTTCCCAGATCAACCCAGCCGAAGCCTTAAATATCTTTTTCAAAAAGCAGAAATACCCCATTGGGAAAGAGACGAAGTTCCCTTGGTATATGCAAATGAAAAATTGGTTGCTGTGCCCAACCTTGGAATTCAATTTGAATATCAATCAAATATTGGCGAAGATGGATATCAAATCAAATGGTTACGAGATTAAAATAAAGGAAATTTTCCCATTAGTTAAACTATTAATTTCTGTACAATATCTCAATTATTAAATAATGTTATGTAAAAGAAAGTTAAAAAAATGAAAAGAATTTCTAAAACAGCTGGGGTACTTGCTTTATCAAGTATGTTGTTACCAACAGCCATAATGGCCGGTGAAGCAGTTAAGATTGATAGTATTGAAGTTTATTCACCAACATCCTTACCTTCAATTGGTTTACCTATTAAGGATGTACCATTTGCAGTTCAGACTGCTACAGGTGAGGAAATTAGGGAGCAACCTGGAGTAAGTATTGCTGACTATATGGTTAATAATCTCGAAGGTGTTACCGTAAACGAGGTTGGTGGTAACCCTTATCAGCTAGAAGTTAATTATCGTGGTTATAATGCGACACCTATTATGGGTAATCCTCAAGGTTTGTCCATCTATGTTGACGGTGTCAGACAAAATATGCCTTTTAGTAATAATGTCCTGTGGGACACGATTCCAGATTTTGCAATTGATGATATGCAATTGGTGGGTGGATCAAACGCTGTTTTTGGTCTGAATACGTTGGGTGGTTCATTAAGTATGCAAACAAAAAGTGGCCGAACTTTTAATAAAAATGCGATTGAAGGATCAGCAGGTTCATGGAAAAGGAAAACAGGCCTAATAGAGTCAGGCGGTGTATCTGATGACAATAAGTTTGATTATTATGCTGGCTACTCTTATTTTAAGGAAGATAGCTGGAGAAAACCTGCACCCTCAGAAGTTCAACAAGGTTTCGCAAAATTAGGATATGAGGATGAGGATACAAGAATTGATTTAAGCTATACACTCGCTCATAACAGCCTTACAGGTAACGGTATGGTGCCAAAATACTTACTAGGTGAGGACTTAGAGGGCGTTCATACAATTCCAGATAAAACAAGATCGCAGTACAACCAACTTCAACTAGCTGGTACAGAATTTCTAAGCGATACATTATTGGCTTCAGGTAACTTTTACTGGAGGAATCTTGATCAAAGTACTTTTAACGGTGACTTGAATGATGAGTTCTGTGATGATGATGCCATTGAAGAAGGAGAATGTACTGAGGCAGAAGAAAATGAAAATGAGGGTGTCTATAACCGGTCCTCAACAGATTCAAATGCTTATGGCGTCAATGGTCAATTAACATTTGATGATAATTTATTTGATAGGCGTAACCAGTTTATTGTTGGTTCGGCATTTGAATATTCAAAAGTTAAGTTCTATCAGTCGGAACAAGAAATCGCAACACTTGATCCCAATGGTACCTTTTCAGGTGATAGAGAGGAAGTAGAGCAAAATACTGGCTTTACTGGCAAGACTTACACATCAAGTATTTTTGCTACAAATAACCACGCTATCAATGATAAATGGAGTATCAATAATTCACTTCGTTACAATTATGTAGATATTCGAAACACAGATACTTTAAATGGCGATGATGGGGCTGTATCCCTCAGTGGAGATCATGACTTTGATCGTTTAAACCCATCAGTGGGCCTTACCTTTTCTCCATATGATAATTTAACTACTTATGGTTCATATAATGAGGCCAATAGAGCGCCAACAAGTATTGAGCTTGGCTGTGCGAACCCCGAAAATCCATGTACATTGCCTACACAAATGGCTGATGATCCTCCACTCGAGCAAGTTGTTGCGAAAACTTTCGAAGCAGGGGCTAGAGGTCGATTTGCAAGCTTTTTAAATAGTAATACTTCATGGAATATCTCAGGTTACAGTGCTACGAACCATGATGACATTCTATTCATTTACACTGAAGCAAATACAACTGCAGGTTATTTTGATAATGTTGAAGAAACAACAAGAAAAGGTATCGATGTTGGCCTGAGTACAGCCTTTGAGACATGGACTGTAAGCATGAACTATAACTTTGTTAAAGCTCAATATGGGACTGATCTTACATTAGTCAGCGAAAATAATTCATCTGCCGATGATGGAGCGATTCAGGTCGAGGACGGTGATTACTTACCAAACATCCCTAAACACAGCTTCAAACTAAGGACAGTTTATAAACCAGACCCTGCTTGGTATTTAGGTGCTACAGTCACAGCATTTAGTTCTTCATATATGATGGGTAACGAGAACCAAGAAAATGATTCATCTGTAAATGGATTGCAAAGTGAGGTCCCAGGTTATGCAGTTGTAAACTTAGATGCAGAATATAACTTTTCAAGTACGTTAGAAGGTTGGAAAATATATGCGAAGGTTTCTAACTTGCTTGATAACAAATATTACACAGGTGGACGAATTGCCGAATCAAGAGTCAATGCTGATCGTTCATTCAGTGAGGAAGAAATTGCCACTGCATCGCTCGTTGGTGGGGCACCACGAGCAGGATGGGTTGGGTTACGTTACGAGTTTTAAAACGTAAACGTTATTCTATAAAAAAGGGCTCTAAGCCCTTTTTTATTATCTTCGGGTGTATATTATAATTTTAGTAAATTTGGTGTCATATGAGCCTTAAGTCACAGCTTCTTATTTATATAAACTCTTTACTTTTGATCGCGACGTTAATTGGTTTGATGACTATTATGATGGTTACTCAAAAAAATGTAAGAGAGGAGGTCTTATCAACCATGTCTCTTGCTGAGTTTGCGATTGAGCAGGGAGTAAAAAAGAATCCTGACTTTTATCTATTCCAAAGAGATAACAATGAACTAGGTATTTCTGAATTATCAGGTATTCGCCATTTAAAAATTCAATTTTTTGATCGTAATGATGTTTTACTAGAAGAGACATTAAACACACCTGAAGAAATTAAACCGCCTCCATCTTGGTTCATCAATATAATCGAAAGCCTTTCTGCTAAGATATTTTTTTCTAAAATTAACATTGAACAAAGGGGAGAACTAACAGGATATGTTTTAATAAAACCTGAACCAATCTTTGAGTATGCAGAAATATGGCAACAAATTAAGGTAGGACTTTGGATTATCGTAAGCTTTCTTGTTCTTATAAATTTCGTAGTATTGCTTCTTTTTTCTCATATGATTAAACCTATCAATAAAATTATTGAAGGATTTGAGAAACTAGAAGCTGGTAACTTTAAATCAAAGATTAGAAAATCAAATATCCTTGAGCTCGATATTATTGGAAAAAAATTCAATAGCATGATTGATAATCTAAGGCAGAGTAATAATAAGATTCATAAATTAAGCCAAAATCTAATTGATGTTCAAGAACAAGAAAAAAGTGAATTAGCCAGAGACCTGCATGATGAACTTGGCCAGTCTCTAACTGCACTTCAAGCCGAAGCTGCATCAATCTCAAAAACAACAAAGAAGAAATCCCGTGATGAAGCCATATTTAATGTAATAAAATTATCAAAAAATATGATGCTGTCTACAAGGGAAATTATAAAAAAACTTAATCTAGGATTGATTGAAGACTTAGGTTTTGAGTCAGCTTTAATTGAATTATTTGAAAACTGGAAAAGAAGATTTAAAGGGGTAAAATTTGAATACTCAATTGATGAAAAAGCCATTAAAAAGATCACAAAGAAGAAAACGGCTCATCTTTACAGAATTTTTCAAGAGGCACTCACAAATATTTCAAAGCATTCATCGCCAAAAAAAATTCAAATAAGTATTAAACATATTGGTAATACTGATAGAACAAGAATTTTGATTAGTAACGATGGTGTTATCAATGACTCTTCCAATCAGGAGGGCCTTGGTCTCATAGGTATTGCAGAGAGGGTGAACCAAATTCAAGGTACTTTAGAAATTTCTAAAAAGAAATTGTTTAAAATAAATATTAATTTGAGTAAATAGATGACAGATTTATTAATTGTAGATGACCATGAAATCGTTCGAGCAGGCATTAAGCGCCTTGTTGAAAACACGCCAAATCTTAATATAGTCGCTGATTTAGGTTCTGGAGAAGAGGCCTATCAATTCCTACAAAAAAATACCGTTGATTTGATCATTATGGACGTTTCTATGCCTGGTAAAGGGGGAATAGAGACAACAAATCAAATAAAAAAAAGACATCCAAAAATAAAAATCATAATGCTCTCAATGCACGATAATGCCATGATCATCGAAAAGGCTATGAAGGCTGGTGCTGATGGTTATATTTTAAAGAACGACCTATCCGATGATCTACTGAATGCGGTTGAAAAAGTCATGAATAATGAGACGATTATTTCAGCGTCGGTAGATGTAAATGAATTTAAAGATTCACTTATCAAGGATTTAAATAACAAAGAATTTGAAATTTTTAAATCGCTTGCATCAGGTGAAGATTTATTATCTATCGCTGAAAAATTGAATATCAGTTACAAGACAGCAGCAAATTACCAGACATCAATTAAACAAAAATTGAATATAAAAAATATACTCGATTTTTATAATTTAGCTAAAGAGAATAAAATTCTATAAACAATTATGTTTATAGATCTATTGTTATAATCAATATAATCATACATCAGGCTTATTTATGGATATTGGAACGCCGTTAAGTGCCTCATCGACCCGAGTTATGTTATTGGGTGCTGGAGAGCTGGGTAAGGAAGTAATTATTTCATTTCAGAGGCTGGGTGTGGAAGTTGTCGCTGTTGATCGATATCAAAATGCACCAGGCCACCAAGTTGCTCACCGTGCTTATGTTATTGATATGACTGATGAAAAAAAATTAAGACAAATTATTCAAAAAGAGAAACCCCATTACATCGTTCCAGAAATTGAAGCAATTAATACAGATTTCTTATCGGAAGTAGATAGTGAGGGTTATTCCAAAATAATTCCTAGTTTAAAAGCAGTTCAGCTAACAATGAACCGAGAGGGCATTAGAAAGCTTGCTTCTGAAGAATTAGGCTTACCAACATCAAACTATGGTTTTGCAAGAAGTTATGAGGAGCTCAAAGATTTAATTCTAAATAAAATAAAATTTCCATGTTTTATTAAACCCACCATGTCATCTTCAGGGAAGGGTCAGTCACTCATAAAGTCTGAGAGTGAAATTGAATCTGCATGGAAATTTGCAGCAACTGGCGGAAGAGTTGACCAGGGTGTTGTGATAGCAGAAGGGCTTATTGATTTTGATTACGAAATTACATTACTCACTGTCAGGGCGAAGGGCTCAAATGGTGAAGTCTGCACAAAATTTTGTGATCCGATAGGGCATCATCAAGAAAGTGGGGATTATATCGAAAGTTTTCAGCCACAACCGATGAGTGAAGCTGCACTAGAAAAGTCAAAAAAAATTGCAAAGACAATAACTGATTCCTTAGGCGGTCTTGGTATTTTTGGTGTTGAATTGTTTATTAAAAAGGATGAAGTATGGTTTTCAGAAGTTAGTCCCAGACCTCATGATACTGGGATGGTCACAATGGCGTCGCAAAAACAATCTGAATTTGAATTACATGCTAAGGCAATCCTTGGTTTACCGGTTGATACATCCTTGTCAAATCCAAGCGCAAGTAAAGTGATTTATGGTGACCATGATGCTGATCATGTTTATTTTGAGGGCGTAGATAAGGCACTTCAAATTCCTGGTGTTGACGTTAGATTATTTGGTAAACCTAAGTCGTTCAAAAAGAGAAGAATGGGCGTCATATTAGCTTCATCAAATTCGATGGAGGCTGCACTTAACAATGCAAAAGAAGCGGCTTTAAAAATTAAAACAAAACTAGAGAGATAGGATAATGAAAAAAATAGTATTAGTTTTTATCTTCCTTGTGGCAGTTCTTGGAGGTTTGACTTATTGGTTTTTTGAGAATTTAGATGATTTTATCAAAAGCTATATGGTTGAATATGGTTCCAAAATGACTAAAACTGATGTTGAGGTTGATTCTGTCAAAACTGATATTTCAAAAGGGGAGATTTTAATAAATAGAATTGGTATTGAGAACCCAAAAGGCTTTAGTAATAACGAGGCTTTTGAGGTAAAAAAAGTTAAGATTAATATTAACAAAGAAACTTTAAATCAAGATGTAATAGAGATTCCTCTTGTATTGATAGATAATCCAGAGATTATCTATGAATATAATGGAAAAAAGACCAACTTTAATGTGCTTAAAGACAATATCCAAAATTATCAAAAAAATGTAAATAATTCATCCAGTGGAAAAAAAATAAGCCAAGTAACTGAAAATAAAAAAACAAAGGAAAATAATGATAAAAAAAGCTCTAAAACTTTTTTTATTAAGGAATTAAAAATTGTAGATTTAGAAATAAAAGCAAGGGTAAGCTCTATAAAAAAAGATTTTTTAAATAAAAAAATCCCATTAATAGTAATTAAAAATATTGGCTCAGAAACAAAAGGGGCTTCACCTGAATTTATTTTAGAAAGTGTTATTTTAAAAATAGATGATAATTTAGAAACTGTATTTGACTTTAAATCACTTAAAACTGATATTAGAAATAATGTAAATAAAATCATCGACAAGCTTAAAGGAGTTAAGAAAGATAATTCTAGTAAAGAAAAGATAGATCACAAAAAAATAATTAATAATCTCAAAGATTTGTTCTAATACTTAAAAGACAGTAAGTTAAGTTACCCTCTTTGTGCTAAAATCGCGCGTCTAGTAAATTTAATGGTCACCCATCAATGAATCAAAAGCTTCGTAATATTGCAATTATTGCCCATGTTGATCATGGTAAAACCACTCTTGTTGATAAATTATTACAACAATCAGGTACATTTGCTGAGCATCAGCAGGTGAGTGAACGTGTCATGGATTCTAACGATCTCGAAAAAGAACGGGGTATTACTATCCTATCTAAAAATACGGCTATCAATTATGAAGATCACCATATTAATATTGTAGACACTCCTGGGCATGCTGATTTTGGGGGTGAAGTTGAAAGAGTTTTAGGCATGGTTGATGGTGTTGTTTTGCTTGTGGATGCGGTTGATGGCCCAATGCCTCAAACACGCTTTGTCACCAAAAAGGCATTAGCGCTTGGCCTAAAACCTATTGTTGTCATAAATAAAATAGATCGCCCTGGAGCTAGGGCAGATTGGGTAATTAATCATACTTTTGACTTGTTTGCTAATTTAGGCGCCACTGATGAGCAACTTGATTTTCCTGTTGTCTATGCTTCAGCTTTGAACGGTTATGCAAAAATGAAAGAGGAAGATGAAACAACAGATATGACTTCTCTTTTCAATACAATATTATCGCATGTTGAGCCACCTGAAGGTGATCCAGCAGCACCCTTACAGTTTCAAATTTCTGCTCTTGATTACTCCTCATATACGGGGAGAATGGGGATTGGCCGAATTCGTAATGGTATTTTAAGGCCGGGTAGTCCTGTGGCAATTATGATGGGAGATGAAAAAGTTGGTCAGGGAAAAATAAATGAGGTTTTTGCTTACGAAGGCCTTGAAAAAGTGAGTGTAAAACAAGCAGAAGCAGGCAATATTGTAATCGTGACTGGAATTGAGGAGATCGGTATAGGTGTTACGATTGCGCAACTTGATAATCCGACAGGTCTCCCAATAATCCCTATTGATGAACCTACATTAAATATGGATTTTATGGTTAATACCTCACCTCTGGCTGGTAAAGAGGGGAAGTTTGTAACAAGTAGACAGATAAAAGAGAGGCTCACAAAAGAATTATTAGTTAACGTCGCACTAAGGGTTGAGGATACTGAAGATGCAGATGTTTTTAGAGTTTCAGGAAGAGGAGAGCTACATTTAACAATTCTCTTAGAGAATATGAGAAGAGAAGGCTATGAAATTGCTGTTGGAAAACCTCAGGTTGTTTACAAAGAAATAGATGGAAACAAATGTGAGCCATATGAGAACCTCACCGTAGATATAGAAGATGAAACGCAAGGTGCTGTGATGGAGGAATTAGGCAGAAGAAAAGGTGAGCTGACGAATATGGAGTCAGACGGATTAGGCAGAACACGTCTAGAGTATACAATCCCTGCAAGAGGTCTTATTGGGTTTCAAGGTGAATTTCTGACTATGACTAAGGGGACTGGGATTATGTCGCATGTTTTCGAGGAATATCTCCCTGTTAAGACTGAAATTCCTGGAAGAAGGAATGGTGTTTTAATTTCTTCAGAGAAGGGTGAGGCAGTGGCATATGCTCTATGGAAATTACAAGACAGAGGAAGAATGTTTGTTCATCCAGGTGACAAGCTCTATGAAGGCATGGTTATTGGTATTCATTCTCGAGATAATGACTTAATTGTGAACCCAATCAAAGGAAAGCAGCTTACGAACGTTAGGTCTTCTGGAACAGATGAGGCTGTTAGGTTGGTTCCACCCATTCAAATGAGTTTAGAATATGCAGTTGAATTCATAGATGATGATGAGCTTGTTGAGATTACGCCTGAATCAATCAGAATCAGGAAACGATATCTTATTGAGCATGAGAGAAAGAGAGCATCTAGAGAAGCTTAGTCTAGTTCCTGCGTGGCAATATAGTCCTCGTAGTTGCCTGTGTAATCAATAATTCTGTCAGATTTTATTTCAAAGATACGTGTAGCCACAGAGCTGACAAATTCACGGTCGTGTGTGACAAAAAATACCGTACCTTTGTATTTGTCCAATGCTGTATTTAACGATTCAATTGATTCCATAT
>Ga0206123_10004099_pt1 | contig 11617 bp, 13 predicted proteins | sample Helgoland_Spring_2_FD_160086 | JGI IMG/M metagenome (GOLD analysis project Ga0206123, IMG submission 160086) | Pelagic subsurface seawater microbial communities from Kabeltonne, Helgoland, North Sea - Helgoland_Spring_Bloom_20160316_1 | ecosystem: Environmental > Aquatic > Marine > Epipelagic ... | reverse complement strand
CTTGGAACAAAAGTATCTTGGTAATTTCTCGGTTGAATTGTTGTATTTTCAGTCATTTCGTTTTCCTTTATCATTATCATAACACTATAATATACAAATACTATTTGTAAATGTCAAGCTTTTTTTTTAATTATTTTCTTCAAAGAGTTCTTCTTCACAATCATCACAAAGGAAAAAGCCGTCTATTTCAACGCCACACTCTTCACATATTATCTCATCAATCATACTATAATATACAATGAATAAATGACAATGTCAAGTAAAAACTTCTAAAAAACTTCTAAAACTATATCATATTTGATATACACTTTTTTTAGTTTCGTTATATTTATTACTGAGTTAAATTATAGGAGAAATAAAGTGGCTTTTGCAGACCCAAACGAAATATTTTTTACACCTTTTGAACCTAAACTAAAAAATAGGTTTATTATGGAGATAGACGGAATACCGGCATATCTCGTTAAAACAATGGCAAGGCCATCAATCGCCTTCGATACAGTTACTTTGGACCATATCAATGTAAAAAGATATGTAAAAGGTAAAGCACAATGGCAACCAATTGAAGTAACATTATACGACCCAATCGTTCCATCAGGAGCACAAGCAGTCAATGAGTGGATTAGACTACACCACGAATCAGTAACGGGTGTTGACGGATACGCATCAGAATATAAAAAAGATATTACTTTCAATCTATTAAGTCCTAATGGAGAGAAGATTGAACAATGGATAATCAAAGGAGCTTTCTTAACAGCAGCTAATTTCCAAGATTTAGATTTCGCATCTAATGATGTAGTTGATATCGGTTTAACAATACAATATGATTACGCAATATTAGAGTTTTAGGAGAAAAATTATGTGGGCAATATTTAAAGATGACAATGACTATAATGAAAAATCAATAATTGGATTTGCAGCATTTGCAGTAATGACAATATTTGCAGTAGTTGATTTAGGAACAGGAATAGTCGGAAAAGATTTAGTTATAAATGATATGGTATACAACTCGTTTGTATTCATAACCCTTGGTAGTTTCGGTATCGCAGGTGCTGAAAAGATTATGGGTAAAAAATAAGTTATTAATTCAGTATTAATCAAGGAGTAAACAATGGCTGAAAATCAGTATGGATTTCCTACTGAGGTTCTATCTTTACCATCAAACGGATTACTATATCCGGAAGATAGTCCTTTGCGTAGTGGAACAATAGATGTCAAATATATGACAGCAAAAGAAGAAGATATATTAACTTCACAAAATCTTATCGAACAAGGTAGGGTAATATCAAAACTATTGGAAAGTGTAATAGCAGACCCAAAAGTTAAATTAAATGATATGTTAATCGGTGATAAAAATGCACTAATGGTTGGAACTCGTGTTTTAGGATACGGAAAAGACTATGCTATTACATTAGTAGACCCAGATACCAAAGAAAGAGTTGAATATGTTGTGGATTTAACAAAGTTAGAAAATAAACCAATAGACGAAAAGTTATTTGAAAATGGTAATAGTTTTGCATTAGAATTACCAAATTCAAAAAGAACTATTGGATTCAAGTTGTTAACACAACAAGATGAAAACGAAATAGAAGAAACTCTTAAAGATTATGAAAAAGTAGAAAAGCTTACAGGAGTTTCATACGTAGGAACAACAAGACTAAAACATCAAATCGTGTCCATTGATGGCAATACCGACCAAAAAGAAATTGATAACTTCGTTGACAATGAATTTTTAGCTCTGGATACAAGAGCATTCAGAAAACACTTAGAAGAAATCACACCCGACATTGAGTTGAAGTTTGACTACACGAGTCAAACAGGGAATCAACATAAGTTGAATGTCCCACTCGGGATTGACTTTTTTTGGCCTGCCGCCGAGTAGTAGGGCGGCTATCCACGAAGAACTCTTCAACATCGCATATTATGGAAATGGGTTCAATCACAACGAACTCTACAATATGCCAGTTCCATTGAGAAGATTCTATGCTCAAAAGTTAGTTGAAGCCAAAGAAAAAGAGTCCAAAGAAATCAAGAAAATGTCTCAACAAAATACATCTCAAATACAACAACCAAACATACAAAAATCTTAGAACTTGATATTTATTAGTAGGAAAAATCTATGAATAAAAAATACATCAAAGAAAATAAAACATTAGTTAGAGAGTTTCTTGGAGCTCTTATCAGAGCAGTTGCGCAAAGAAAAGCTAATAAGTTAGTCAAAGACTTACGTAAACAAAGTCCAGAAAATGCAAAAGCGATTGATGATATGCACAAATTAGCATCTGATATTAGGGATAGAATAAAGCAAATAGAAAAAACCGACCCAGCGAAAGCTAAAATTCTAAAACAAAAATTAGGTTACTAAAAATAACACCAACAAACCAATAGGAAAAAATGGCTGAAAATACCAAAGATTTAACAGAACAGCTGAGTTTAAGCGAACAACTTGAACGTTCGTTAAAAAAGCAACGAGGCCTTCAAGGGCAAATTAACTTAGGAAAAGCTAAACAAGTCGACCTTTTTGAAAAGCAAATAGATTTAGAAAAAAAATTCCGAAAGTTCGCTAAAGACAATGCAGAAGCTCTTGAGAAAAATCTGGGCGCAGCTGGTGATTTAGGTGATACTATTGAAGAGTCAATTGCAGGTATACCTTTAATCGGCGGAATCTTAGTTGATAAGCTTGGACTAAAAGATTTAGGTGAACAATTCCAAAACCTTTTCGCTGATACTTTAAAAGGTGGTGTTAAACCGATAGGTGCATTTTTAATGGGACCTGCAGGAATAGCTGCGGCGTTTGCCGGTATATTGTTGGCGATTAGAGCGATTCGGAAAGCTTCATTTGATTTAGCAGACAATTTAGGTGTTTCGAGAAAAGAAGCAAGAGATTTATTACCAGAGTTGAAAGGTTCTCAGATGGCGTTTGAAGCTATCGGTATGGACGGAAGTAAAATTCAATCCACACTAAAAGAAATCGGTAGTGAATTCGGTTCATTGGAAAATATGACCGTAGCAAATGCTCGTAATATTGAAATGTTTGCACAAAATGCAGGTGTCGCAGGAAGTGAAATAGTTAAGTTTAATAAAGTTATGATGGATTTAACAGGTTCATCATTTGATGTCTCGACAAATATGGCGAAAGCAGCAGTCAATATGGCGAAGTCCGCTAATGTGTCAAGTGCAAAAGTATTAAGTGATATGGCGTCAAGTGCAAGTAAATTCGCAGAGTTCTCAATGAATGGTGCAGAAGGATTTGCAGCAGCAGCAGTTGAAGCGGCAAAAGTAGGTGCAAGTGTAGAAGGTATATTGGGAGCAGCAGATAAATTATTAGATTTTGAATCAAGTATAACTGCACAATTTAAAGCACAGGTATTGACTGGTAAACAAATCAATACAGAAAGAGCAAGACAATTATCATTAGATGGAGACATCGCCGGATTAACACAAGAAATACAATCTATTGTTGGTTCAGTTGGAGATATCCAAACACTAAATGTCATACAAAGACAATCAGTTGCAGACGCAATCGGTATATCAGTTCAAGACTTATTAAGAATATCTCGTGGAGAAGCAGCTCAACAACAAGAAACCGTACAGGATAAAGTTGATATAACTAATAAACTATTGGCTGAGGGTAATGCAAAACGAGAAGCTATACTTGAATCATCAGAAGATAAAAATGTTAACATTATACAACCAGCATTTTAGGAAATATAAATGATAGAAATCAATCCAGAAAAATTAGTTAAAAATGCCACAACATCAGGTGAATTGATATTCCGTGGTGGATTATCACTACAAGCAGAACTTGGTGCTCAAAATGTCCAAAGGTTTCAAAACTTTTTATCAACACCAAGAGGCAAAACATTTCTTTTACAACAAACATTATTACAAAGTCAAAATCCAAAACGTGGAACAAGAATTTATAATCCAGCAGCACCTATAATTGCAAAAGGATTACCACAAGAACTGACAAGTCAAAAACCACAACGACATCTTGATGTGGGAGACGGAAGTCTAAAAGGTATATTCAGAGGACTGATAGGAAGAAGTCAACCAAGAACCCAAAAAGAAAATGCAGTTAGATTCTTTGATAGAAAATTAAACAAACGAGTAGATTTACAAGTTCGTTATGGTGGTGAACCAGGTGAACTAAAACAATTTCCAGATAGAGATGGTAATTTAGGAACTGAGGTAAAAGACTTTATAAAATTTAGAATTAGAGACGCAGTCAATGGAAAATACATTATCTTTCCAGCTTTGATAAGTGGTATAACGGATAACTCATCAGCAGAAGTATCATCATTTAGTTATATTGGTCGTGCGGATAAAGTTCACGTTTACGGAGGATACACGAGAAGTATTTCTTTCACGGTCGATATTGTATCACAACGAGAAGAAGACATACCGATTATTTGGGAAAAGATAAATTACGCAAAAGGATTAACATTACCACAATACAAACAATTTTTTAGTAAAACAGACGCTACCGACAACACAAGACCAGTAGCACCAATATGTTATTTAACATTGGGTGATATGTTTAATGACGCACCAGGTTTCTTTACTTCGGTTAATTTAACAATACCTGAAAATTCAACTTGGGAATTAACAGATGGAAGTCAAGTTCCACACTTGTGTCAATTAGCATTTGAATTTACATACATTGGAAAAGAAAATCCAACTATGACTTCAAGACAATACGATAATATAAGTAAGGATTTTCAATCAGTAGACCCAAATAGCTTTAGTGGTAATTCCAATAAGATTGATAAAGTTTTAAACAAGATAGGTAAAGTTGGAAAGCTTGCAGAAAAATTAAAAATAGACAAAAAATCAAAAGATAAAAAGCTTGATGATTTAAGTTTTGGTGAAGCATTTAAGAAAAAAAGAGCAGAACTTGGACCAGATAAAACATTTATTTGGAGAGGTAAATCTTTTTTAACCAATACTGATGATGATAGTAAAGGTAGTACCAACTTTAATGGAACACCTGACTATAAGTCAACTAAGAGTTATTCAACGAGATAGATAAAAATGGCAAACAGATATAATCAATCAAAAATATTCAAAGATGAAAATGGAAAACAATATTTAAATCGTATTGAGTATCCCGCAATTCCAATCAGAGATGATGATGTTTTTATTCGTGGTGTGTTTGGTGAAACCTTTATGAACATAGCTCACAGATTTTACAACAACAAAGATTTTTGGTGGATAATCGCCAGAGCAAACAATCAAGGTAATTCAATCTATACCAAACCAGGAAAAGAATATCGTATTCCACAGAATGTTAATTTAATTCTACAAGAATTTAAAGAACTTAATGTATAATGTTTAAAAGAAAGCAAATAGACCAACGAGTTCAAAAGGCGTTGTTTAGAAAAATAGACGCAATGAATAGACTCGGACTAACCAATGATAGAGTTGTCGGTGATGATAATAAAAATAAATCATTTTTCATAGGTGATTCTTTAGAACCACAAGATAATTCCAATCCAATAGAACAACATCTATACAGAGGTTGTTTCGCAAAAGTAAGTGTTGCAGTTAAAGACCAAGAAAAATCTACCGAATCAAATGAAGTCGGACAACCAATCAGTATATCGAGTTATATCGGTAAAGAAGACGATATATTATCACAGAAAAATAAACCATTAGCTTTTCGTCAAGGATTTGGAGAAAGTTCTGATAATAGATTTTTAGGAGAATCAGGTATAACTTCTATCAATGTAAATCAAATGGAATACTATACTAATAATTTTAATATCGGTTGGGTATGTCCAGACCCAGTATTTTTTGAAGAAACATTTGAACCAAGTTTTTTAAAGTTAGGTGCTTATGTAGCAATTGAGTTCGGATGGGGTATTGATGATAGAGAATTCCAAGTAGAGTCTTTATCGATTGAAGAAATGAAAAGGTTACTAAAAGGAACAAATCTAATTGAAAGAAATTTAAATACAGCAGGAAATTATTATTGTGGTGTCGGAACCGTAACAAAGTTTGATTGGAAAATTACAGACAATGGCACTTACGCAGGAGACATACAAGTTATGTCACCAGGTGCGTCCGCATTATTAGAAACCACACAAGGAACAGGTGCTTATTCGGATGTTGTTTCAAAAATAAAAAGCACTTTTGAATTACAAAAAGTAACAGAACGACTTAACGAAAGTAAAGCTGATAATCCAGAATTAAAAAAAGAACAACAAGAAATAATTAAAAAAAGTAATTCGGCAACAGAAGTAGTTGAATCACTTAAAGACAATTCAATACTTTTCAATATGGTGATTAAAAATTTAAAAGACGTAATGGATGCAAAATTAGAAGGTATAGAATTAATCGGGAAGGATAGTAGTGTTGTTCCGATTAGTCCTTATGGCGCAACAGCTGCTGGTACTAAGCCCGGATTTATAGAATTTGATGGTGTAGCATTTACACAAAAGGGAGGCGGTGATATACATTATAAATACCAAAATGGACTAATAAATATTAAATGTAATGGTTTGAAAGTAGCCGGAGGTTCTTCACCAGAATATCTTAAAAATAGATACTTTTGCAATTGGGGTTGGTTTGAAGACAACATCTTACAAGACTTCTTTAATCTATCAACAAAAGACGGAGTAGAATTACAAAAAGTAGAAAGTAAATTAAACGGAGAATCAAATAAGTGTCAATCAACTGACTATCTTTATTCATTGGGATTAGACCACGTTATATTACCAAAGCAACATCAACCATTATTAGATTTCGGTTTCGAAGCAATTAAAGATAAAAGTTTAGTTGAACAATATTATTCAAGAAGACAACGAAAAAATCTCGTTAGAATGCACGCCTTTTATAAAGTTATTGATGATAATTTTCCAGAATTTAAATCTGAAGAAACTTTTATAGAAAATGTAGAAGCATTTGAAAATGTAGAATTTGAAGATACTGAGGGATTTGATACTTTTACTGATGAAGAAGCAGATAAACCACTAATTCTTAAAAACAAAGGAGTCATCAGACATATGGTGTTTCCTATGGAAATGTATCAAAAGCATTTTCAAGGTATTTCTTCACTACGACAAGGATTGAGAAACTTTTGGGCAGATGTAACAAATCAATACGGAGGTTATTGGGGATTCCAAATCGGAGAATCAAAAGAAGAACCAAATACCGTTGGAGTATTTGATTCATACTTCGCACCAGAGAGTTTAAATACAATTAAACCTTCAGACAAACTCAATACTAATGAAACTTTTGAGTTTTCAATTTTATCCGACAAATCAATCGTTAAAGAATTTGATGTTAATTTAGACTTATCTGCGGAAGCATCAGTTCTTGCCAGATACGGAGGATTGAATAGTGTTAAAGATGGTAATCAAAGTCAAGACGGAAAAAAAGATTTAGGATTAGAAGCTTGGAACATCTTGACAGCAAACACCACATTAGAAGAAAATTTAACCAAACAAGATTTAGAAAAGTACAACGCAATAGACAACGCAGTAACAAGTGTTCGGTATAAAAGAGAAAATGATAATTTCTATTCAAGTATAAAATCAATTCAAAACGACGAAGACGCATATCGAGAACAAGTTGAAAACAAAACAGAAAATATCGTAGAGGGTGTTGGGTGTTATACGAAACGAGGTAATTTTTCAAAATACTTTAAAAACATTATGTTGTATTTAATTAATTACTCTACTGCAAAAGGTAGTGGTTCAAATTTAGAACAAGCACAAATTCAAATACCAGTTTCATTAACTATGACATTGGACGGAATTGGTGGTTTACAAGTTGGTAATATTTTTACAATTGATTATTTACCAAAATTGTATAGAGATAATGTTTATTTTATGATTACAAAAGTAAATCATAAAGTATCGACAACTGGTTGGGAAACTGATTTAGAAGCTATTATGACGGTTCGTATGAAAGAAGTTTGGAAGACAAGTGGTAAAGAATTAGAAGCCGGACTACAAGATTACTTAGAATTATTCAAAATCACAAATGTTACTGATTATGATGGAAGATTTGATGAACAGATTGCTGCAGAAAATATAGCTTTAGGTGACGCAAATGAAAAAGCAAACGAAGCAGCAGTTGCTGAAGCAAACGAAAGACTCGTCAATGTTACAAGTATCGCCTCTGGACAGAATAGGGGTGGAAATCCATTTGGTGGCTGATAAATAAATTACACTTTCACATCTATAAATACTATTTATAATAAAGGTTATAATGATTATAGTAAATACACAAAAACTATTCAATCAACTCAAACAACACATACAGACAAAACCATTTGTATTATTGCAAATCTATTCTGATGTTAAAGCACATCCACAAGAAAATCGTGTGAGTTGTTATTGGGTTGATTTTCAAGACGAACAATATATTGTTCCGATTCACCATACCGAAAAATTCCAAGACGAAATGCAAATGATTGAAACCAATCAAACTATATTCGTTCAAGATTTAAAACAATATCATCACAACACATTAGTATTCGGTAAAGATATTCGTGATATGAATTGGTCCTATTATTTACAACACAACAAACCATATGATTCAGAACAGCATTTAACCTCCACACACCACCATTACAATAGATTGCACCACGACAAGAAAAACATCAATGATTTAATTCCATTGGTGAAACATTTGGAATACTTTGAACCAATATCAAAACAATTATATCAACAATACGAACAACACGACCAAACTTTATTGGAGAATTTATACCAAATAGAACGCAATGGAATAAAAACCTATGAAAAGATAGTGTATTCAGAATACAATCCATACACATCAACAGGTCGTCCAAGTAATCGTTTCGGTGGTATGAACTTTGCAGCTCTGAATAAATCAGACGGAAGTAGAAAACAATTCATTAGTCGTTTTAACAATGGAGTATTAGTTGAAATGGACTTTGATGCATACCATTTAAGGTTAATCGGAGAAATCATAGGATATAAGTTTCCAAAAGGTTCAGTCCACGAACATATGGCAAAACTATATGGATTACCTTATGATGAAGCAAAAGCTCTATCGTTTAAATATTTGTACGGAGGAATCACAGATGAGGTTTCAGATAACCCATTTTTCTCAAAGGTAAACGATTATATTAAGTTGTTGTGGGACGACTACAAAACGAACAATTTTGTTCAGTCTTATATTTATAATAGAAAGATATATGGAAAAAATCTACAAGATATGAATCCAAATAAGTTGTTCAATTATATGATACAATTAATGGAAACAGAAAACAATATCAAGATTTTAAATGAATTGCAACCTAAATTACAACAATATGAAAGTAAGTTGATATTGTACAATTATGACGCATTCTTATTTGATTTTAATCCAAAAGAGGGATTAGAGTTTCTAAATATCGTTAAACAAACTATTGAAAGTGATGGTGAGTATCCGGTTAAAATCAGTAAAGGGGTAAACTATCACGATATGCAAGACATTACGGAGAAATTCAAATGAGCAAGAAAATAAAAGAGTTATCAAAAATAACTACTCGTTACGAGAATCTAAATGAATGGAACGACACTTCTTTTAAATCATTACCAAAACGCTGGTCTAAAAATGTCAACGACACCAGAGACGGACTAACAGAATTAGAAGCAAAAGAAGGTAAAATCACCAACGCAATAAATCAGAAATATGATTTCGATAAACCAACGGTAGTTCATATTTCCAAACAAGATATGGAAATACTACACAACGACGGAACATTAGAAACAAACGGACTAACATTAATTTATGAAAAATAACTGGGATAAAATACTTTTAGAGTTAAGTTATAGGGTTTCATCTGGCATTCCAGATTTAACCAACGAACAACACTTAATCAAATTATGGGACATTTTAAAAGAACATAATTGGAATATTGATGCGCGAGTAGAATTACTAAAGAATCTTAATGAAGTATCTATCGTCAAAAACAAGAAAAGTGGTAATGTTTATCCAGTAAAAACATTCAGACCACAAACTCAAACCATTGTTAAAAAGAACGCAACCAAAGATGATATTAAAAAAGCACAACAAGGCGCTGACGAAAAAGATTTTGATACTGATGATAAAAAATCCGTTGACACAAAAGAAGAATTTAAACCTTCAGAAGAACAACAAGAGGATGTAAATAAAATCAATACAGGTGTTTTAGAGGATATAGAATTTATTATCGAAAACGTTGATGAAAAAAGAACTCAAGGTGGTGCAGGAAGTAATACACCCACAAGACAACAAGTTAAGGATTTACAAACCTTCACAGAAAAAAGAATGGAACAAGACAAAAGAAGAAAAGAAGCTGAAGAAAAAGGTGAAGAATTTAATGAAGAACCATATGTTCATCCAGATGTAGTCGTTAGAGAGGTTAATGATGAGACATTGGATAAGTCTATGACTATGTTAGAGTCAAGATTAGGTCCAGAGAAATTTGAGCAATTAATTAGATTTATTTCAAAAGGTGGTGGGGTAGACCCATTCTTAACAAAGGTTACTAAATTGAAAAAAGGTCATCCAGACTATCCAGGTTTAGACCCTAATTCACCAGGATATAAAAGGTCAAGAGAGATAATAAGACAATATCTAAAAAATGACGGAAAGTGTGTAGTGACTGGCGTGGATATGAAATTAAGTGTATGTGAGCCAGACCACAGAATACCATATAGTTCGGCACAAAAAGAAGCAGAAAGAAAAGGAACGAGTGTAGAAGAAGAAAGAAAAAGATTGGATACCATTAGTGACAATGTTGACTTGATGGTAGGTCCAGTAAATCAATTTAAGTCTTCATTGATTGAAGATAAACTACTTAACAAAACGAGAAAAAGATTAGCACAATCTGAAGAAGCAGAGGAAGTTAAAAAGTTAGAAACTCAGTTCAAAAATGAAAGGTCAAAGGCATTGTTGAATCACTATCGAGATGAATTCTCAAATGGTAATTTTACTACTCTTAGTGAACGAAGAATAAATGAAGCTGATAATGATGAACGAAATGCTATGATGAAATCTTGGAACTATATGCACCCAAACAAAAAAGAATTAAAACAGCAAATACAATCTGACCCCAACTACTACGAAAAGTTAAAGAAATCTTGGAAAGAACAAGGTGTAGATTTACCAGATAATTCTGATGATGTAGATTTCAATGAGTCACCATTTAACAAATGGATGAATAGATACGGATTTGGTGGTGGTAAAAGTAGAGCTAGAAGTAATAGACTTTCTGCAGGGCCTGAAAGAAAATATATGATGGAACATTTCCGTAATCAAGGACAAGATGTTCCTACGATAAAAGAGGAAAATGAGAGAGATGAAGTTGTTAATGAAACAAGACAAAAGTTAGAAAAAGAGCTGAATCAAAAACAATTAGAAATAGAGAAAAAAAGAATAACAGACCCTAATTTATCAGACAAACAAAAAGAAAAAATTCAAATAAAAATTGATAAAATGCAAAAGGAATTGGAATGAGAACTCAATTACTATGTACATTCACCACTAAACAAAGACTCAACGAAGTCGTAGATATCGTTGTAACGTGTAATGATGTATTGTATGAAAAGATATATGTGTTTCAAAACATCAATGAATTAAATCAATTAATCTGCACATACAATGTTGAACACCAACC
>Ga0206123_10004096_pt1 | contig 11626 bp, 7 predicted proteins | sample Helgoland_Spring_2_FD_160086 | JGI IMG/M metagenome (GOLD analysis project Ga0206123, IMG submission 160086) | Pelagic subsurface seawater microbial communities from Kabeltonne, Helgoland, North Sea - Helgoland_Spring_Bloom_20160316_1 | ecosystem: Environmental > Aquatic > Marine > Epipelagic ... | reverse complement strand
TCATAGTTGTTGTTGTTAGTATAGTGTAATATTATAGTATTATAAGCTAATTAAATCAAACTAATAAGATAATAAAGCGTATACACCTAAATACACTTGCTTTAAAAGTTTAAGTTATTTTCCTATATTTGTCTATGATCCTGAAGAAAATAATTTTACTTATTTCTGTTTTTTTTATTGTATTTAAAGGGCTTTCACAAGACCTAAAAATTATAGATACCCTACAAATCCACGAGCAAATTAAACAATTTGGCATCAATAAAGATGTTTTAAACTTTGGTGAATTTTTTTTTAGCGATATTATTTTTAAAAACGATTCTACTCTTTTTTACAATCCTAACGGAACCCTTCATCTATTTGAAATACAGTTAAGTGAAATCCCTAAGGTTTCGAAACTTTCAAACAGTATTCACCATGGACATAATTTTAATAGATTATTATTTATTCATGATGATGTTTTGTATAGTTTTGGGGGGCAAGGTTTGTTTAACACCTATGCAGGTCTAGTTTATTTTGATCCAATCCTTAAAGGATGGTTAGAACGTGAAATAAAAAATTATCCCCATAATGCAAAAAGAATTTTAAACTCTTGGATACAAGGGAGTAAACTCATGTTGGTTTTGGGTTATCATGGTAGAGATCCTAAAAATATATTTTCAAGTAAAAAAAATAACTACTGCTATGGAGAGATTGACCTTGAAAATTTAGAGTTTACTAAACATTTAGAATTTAAAAGCGCCTACACAGAATTATTATTCCAATCTGATCTGGGTTTTTTTAAAGGGAATTATAGGTATGACTCTGAGCTTTATTCACTACACGGATACTATACTCAAAACGGTAGCATTGAATACCGATTATTTGACAAATCTAAGGGATCTCTGAAACGCACCTCTCAATTAGATGGACTAAAACGGGTTGATGGTATCTCCTATGCATACATAAAAGACTCCACTATTTATTATAGGGATTTTAATGGTAAAATTGAAAGCTTTAGTGTTCATTCAGGTACAACCATCCATTCAAAAGATTTTTTGAAACATTACAAATCAAAAAAAACGAATACCTCTTCTTATTTAATTATAGCTTTTATAATTTTTTTACTAATGCTAGGGTTCATATATTCCTTTTCTAGAAAAAGAAAAATAGGGAACAACACAAAAAGCAATGTCCAAATAGAACTCATACAAATTGAAGAAAAATTAAAACAAATTCAACCAACTATAATTGTAAAGGAAGAACTGGATGTATTATTTGGAATCTCTCACTACTCTTATGAAACCATAAAAACAAGAAGAAGTTTGTTGATTAATCAGCTAAACAAAAAAGGGAATATAAAAATTGAAAGAATAAGAAAACAAGACGACAAGAGGTTTTATGAATACAAGATCAGTTGATTAGTTTCTTAAAATAATATACTCTTTTTTTATTCATAAATTACTTTTTCTTCCGCTAATCTAGTCTAACTATTACCTTTATAACTAATTAAAAAATAGCTTTGTAGGTTATTGATATGCCATTTAATTCGATTATATATTTACAAATCCTTAAATTAAAGTTAAATTTATGTATATTTCGGAATTAAATCAATTCAAATTAAACATATGAAAACTATTATTACGTTTTTTTGTTTGTGTTTCAGTGTGATCGCTTTTTCGCAAACAACCGTTACTGGAAATGTTGTAGATCAATCTCAAAATCCTATTTTAGGAGCCAACATCGTAGTTGTTGACGCTGCTCTTGGAACTTCTTCGGATTATAATGGGAATTTTACACTAACAGTAGACCAAAATCCCCCTTTTACAATTCAAATTAGTAGTATTGGTTATCAGGCTGTTACCCAAGAGGTGACTGCTAACAACCAAACGATAACCATTACTTTAAATGAGGGTGATGCCCTAGATGAAGTAGTTGTTTCTGCTTCTAGAACTCCTGAAAGTGTAAGAGAGTCACCGGTAACAATCGAAAGGATTGATACTAGAGATATTAAAAAAGCATCTGCTCCTAACTTTTATTCAAGTTTAGAAAATTTAAAGGGAGTCGATCTTAACAAAGGAAGTTTAACATTTAACTCGGTAAACACAAGAGGTTTTGCAACTTTTGCAAATGTTCGTTTTGTACAGTTAGTTGATGGAATGGACAATGCGTCCCCAGCACTTAACTTTGCAGTTGGAAATTTCTTAGGAATGAACGAGCTGGATGTAAAAAGTGTAGAATTACTTCCTGGAGCATCTTCAGCTTTATATGGTGCCAATGCATTTAATGGAATTTTATTCATGACAAGTAAAAGTCCGTTTGATGATCAAGGTGTTAGCGTTTATGTAAAAAATGGGGTGACTTCTCAGCAAGCAGCTGGAGATAACAACTTTTATGATTTCGGTATAAGAACTGCTTACAAATTTAGCGATAAGTTTGCTGCAAAAGCTTCGTTCTCATACATGCAAGGTACCGAGTGGTATGCTACAGATACCAACCAATACGTTTACAGAGGCGCTGGTTTACCAGATGAAGTAGTTCCTTTTAACAATCAACCTTCGCACGATGCCTTAAATATATACGGTGATGAGGTAAGTTTAGCTGCACTAGGAACTAACCTAAATGAAGTTGGTTTATCGCTAGAAGCACAAGGATTAATTCCTGCAGGCTCTAGTGCACTACTTCCTGCTGTTGACGTTTCTAGAACAGGTTACAGAGAACAAGATGTTACCGACTACGATGCCGGTAATGGAAAAGCTGATATTTCTTTTCACTACCGACCAACAGGTGGAGATTTTGAAATTGAGTGGAACTCTAAATTTGGATGGGGTAGAACTATTTACCAAGGTGCCAACAGATACCAATTAGACAACTTCTTAATGCAATCTCACAAAATTGAATTAAGAAATAAAGACTTTTTTATTAGAGGTTATAACATTAGTGAAACTGCAGGAAACTCCTATGATATGCGTTTTACAGGTATTAATATGAATAAATATCGTGCACAGGAATGGTTTGGAACCTATGCAGGTGCTTATTTGGGAGCTGTTCTTGGAGGTGCCTCTGATGCACAAGCACATGCTGGCGCTAGAATTGCAGCCGACGATGCAGAGACGCTTCAACCTGGCACAGCAGAGTTCGATCAACTTTACAACCAGGTAATTAGTGATCCAGATGTAAATACAGGTTCAAAATTTGTCGATAATACACAAGTAACTGTTGGAGAAGGAAATTATAATTTCAGCAGACTTTTAAACAATGTTTTAGACCTACAAGTAGGTGGTGATTACAGACAATATTCGTTAAATTCTGGAGGAACTATCTTTACAGATTATGACGGCCCAATAAACTATAGTCAATACGGTGCTTATGCACAAGCTTCAAAAAAGTTTACTTCGGAAGAACGAATGAAGTTAACCGCTTCTATACGTATGGATAAAAATGAATTTTTCGACGCAAGTATTTCTCCAAGAGTATCGCTTACCTATTCTGCGGGAGATAAAAAGCAACATAACCTAAGAGCTTCTTATCAAACAGGATTTAGAAACCCAGATACACAGTCCTTGTTTATAGGATTTGATGTTGGAAGAGCTATTTTAGTGGGTTCTGCTCCTGCTAACTTAGACCGAAGACTACCAGGCACAGATTTAACAGGACGAGATGCTTATTTTAATTCATACACTAGATCTTCGGTAGAATTATTTGCAGCAACAGGGGATCCAACCCTATTAGAAGCTGCTGTTACTCCGCTAGTGGAGCAAGAAAAAGTAACTTCAATAGATTTCGGTTATCGAGGAAATATAGGACCTGTTAGTTTAGATGCGAATGTTTACTATAACAGTTATGACGGCTTTATTAACAACCAAATTGTAATTACACCTGAAAACGGGAATGTATTAGATGGTTCCGGAATCGGAGATATTGTTAACGGAACTTATAAAGCGATGCAATTGTATACCAATTCTACTGCAGAAATTTCTTCTTATGGAGCTGTAATAGGAGGTAGTGTTAAATTTGCTGAAAACTTTGTGTTTGGTGCTAACTATACTTATGCTAAGTTTGATTTTGACCAAGCATCAAACCCTGATTTTAGTGCAGGATTTAACACTCCAGAGCACCAAGTAAAAGTTTCTCTAGGGAATCCAAGATTATTCAAAAACTTTGGATTTAATGTAGACGGACGTTATAAAGGAGAGTATCTTTGGGAATCTAGTATTGCCAACGCTTTAATGCCTGAAATCTTTGTGGTAGATGCACAAATAAATTATGCAATTCCATCCATAAAATCAGTCATAAAAGCTGGAGCAACTAATTTAGGTGGTCAGGAATATCAAAGTGCCGTAGGTACTGGTAATATTGGTTCGCAATATTATATTTCATTAACGATTAATAACTAAAATAATTAGAATATGAAAATATTAAGTATATATAAAAGTATAGGAGTAGTTGCATTAGCAGCTACTCTGCTGGTATCTTGTTCTGAACTTGAATTTGATATTCCAGTTGAACAAGAAGTGACTTTAACAAATGGTTCTGCAGATTTCTCAAAATATGTAGCTGTTGGGGCTTCATTCACTGCTGGAGTTTCAGATAACGCATTGTTTATTGCTTCTCAAACGAATTCTTGGCCTAATACATTAGCGAGTCAATTTTCTGCTGCAGGAGGCGGAGACTTTAACCAACCCTTTGTATCAGATAATATTGGTGGCTTACTTTACGGTGGGTCAGTTATCAACCCTCCAAGGCTTTATTTTAATGGAGCTGGACCAGCGGTTTTACCTGATGCCATCCCAACAACGGAGACTACAAATGTTCTTGCTGGTCCCTTTAACAATGTAGGAGTGCCTGGCGCTAAAAGTTATCACTTATTAGCACCTGGTTATGGTAATTTAGCTGGAGTACCATTAGGTACAGCAAATCCGTATTTTGCTAGAATGGCGAGTTCTCCCTCTGTAACAATGCTAGAGGAAGCAGTTTCACAAAATCCAACGTTCTTTACCTTGTCTGAAATGGGAGGTAATGATGTGTTGTCTTATTCAACCTCAGGGGGTGCTGGTGTGGATCAAACAGGAAACCCAGATGTTACGACCTACTCTGGATTTGACATTACGGACCCAGGAGTTTTCACGGCATCTGTTACGGCTGCAGTTGCAGCTTTAACTGCTAACGGAGCAAAAGGTTGTCTCACCACGGTACCTTACGTTACGTCTTTGCCGTTTTTTACAACGGTAGGGCATGCGCCAATAACTCCAGATGCATTTGAAAATGGACAGATAGCGGCTTTAAATGCACAATTTGAGCCTTTGAATCAAGCATTTGCATTTTTAGGTGTGCCTGAGAGAGCTATAAATTTCTCTGAAACTGATGCCAGTCCAATAGTGATTTTTGATAAAGATTTGCCAAGTATTTCAGAGCAATTAAATGCTGTGCTGTTGGGTGGTGGACTTGATCCACTAACTGCAGGGTTGTTATCTGCTCAGTTTGGACAGTCTCGACAAACAACTTCAGCTGATTTAGTACTACTAACTTCAGCTTCTGTAATTGCTAGTGTGAATGAAGCAAATTATCAATTTCTTTATGAAAGCATTTACGGTGCTTTAGTTGGCGCAGGATTTCCAGAAGACGCTGCAGCTGCCTCAGCAGCAGAACAAGCAGGTCAATTATCTGTAAATGGAGTTACTTTTCCAATTGCTGATAACTTTGTTCTTACAGAACAAGAAACCGATCGAGTTATAAACGCTACAGATGCTTATAATTTATCTGTTGATGCAATATGTACTCAATATGATCTTGCAAAAGTTGACTTAAGAACAATTCTTGAGGAGGCTAGTCAGACAGGATTAATGTATGATAGTTTTATGATGAACACGGATCTTGTTTTTGGAGGATTAGTTAGTCTTGACGGAGTTCATTTTACCGCTCGAGGATATTCTTTAATGGCAAATAAATTTTTAGAAGCAATAGATGCTAAATATGGTTCTAATTTTGTGCAAGCAGGTCAGCGAGCTTATGCTAACGATTTTCCTGTAAGTTATCCGCTCAATCTATAATATATTCTAATTATTTAAATTACAAAAACCCCTCTTGCACGCGCCAAGAGGGGTTTTTAATTTTTAAAAATCTACCTATTGCTTTATTAATTAAAACTAATATTTATGAGGGAATTAATCCAACCTAAAAAGTATCTGTAGTTGAGGATCATCAAGGAATAAAAAATAAATTTTTGATTTGTTTTTTTTCAATTTAAAAAACTATCTTTGCCCCGTTTAAAAAAGGGTAATTTTTAACCCTAACAGTACTAAAAAATAAACAGTTAATAATGTCAAAAGTTACAGGTAAAGTTGCACAAATTATCGGACCCGTTGTAGATGTTGAATTTGCTAATGGATCGGAACTTCCAAAAATTTACGATTCTCTTGAAGTAAATAATAATGGAAAATTATTAGTATTAGAAGTTCAATCACACATAGGTGAAAATACCGTTAGAACCATCTCCATGGATTCTACTGATGGATTGAGTAGAGGTGTGGAAGCAAGTGCTACCGGAGCACCCATACAAATGCCTGTAGGTGATGATATCTACGGACGTTTATTTAACGTAATTGGAGATTCAATTGATGGTATTGGTGATTTGCCAAAATCAGGAGAAAATGGATTATCAATTCACCGTGAGGCACCCAAATTTGAAGACCTCTCTACTTCAACCGAAGTTCTTTTTACAGGAATTAAAGTAATCGATTTAATTGAACCGTATGCAAAAGGGGGGAAAATTGGTTTATTTGGTGGAGCAGGTGTTGGAAAAACAGTACTTATTCAAGAATTAATAAACAATATAGCAAAAGGACACGGTGGACTTTCTGTATTTGCAGGTGTGGGAGAACGAACTCGAGAAGGGAACGATTTACTCCGAGAGATGTTAGAATCTGGAATTATAAAATACGGAGACGACTTTTTACATTCTATGGAAGAAGGTGGTTGGGACCTTACGAAAGTAGATAAAGAAGCTTTAAAAGAATCGAAAGCTACTTTTGTATTTGGTCAAATGAATGAGCCTCCTGGAGCCCGTGCACGTGTTGCATTATCGGGACTTACCATTGCAGAATACTTTCGTGACGGAGCTGGAGATGGGCAAGGAAAAGATGTTCTTTTCTTTGTAGATAATATTTTCCGTTTTACACAGGCAGGATCTGAGGTTTCAGCATTACTTGGACGTATGCCCTCGGCGGTAGGTTACCAACCTACATTAGCAACTGAAATGGGAGCCATGCAAGAACGAATTACATCTACTAAAAGAGGTTCTATTACTTCGGTTCAAGCCGTATATGTTCCTGCAGATGATTTAACCGATCCTGCACCGGCAACAACGTTTGCCCATCTAGATGCAACAACGGTATTATCACGTAAAATTGCAGAGTTAGGTATTTACCCAGCCGTAGATCCTCTAGATTCAACGTCTAGAATTTTAACAGCGGATATTTTAGGTGACGAGCACTACGATTGTGCACAACGTGTAAAAGAGTTACTGCAACACTATAAAGAATTACAAGATATCATCGCAATTTTAGGGATGGAGGAATTATCTGAAGAAGATAAATTATCGGTTTATAGAGCAAGAAAAGTACAACGATTTTTATCGCAACCTTTCCATGTTGCTGAACAATTTACGGGGATTCCAGGATGTTTGGTAGATATTAAAGAAACCATTAAAGGTTTTACGATGATTATGGACGGTGAGTTAGATCATTTACCAGAAGCTGCATTTAACTTGAAGGGTACGATAGAAGAAGCTATTGAAGCTGGAGAAAAAATGTTAGCTGAAGCTTAATTATTAAATTAGAAGGGATATGTATTTAGAAATTGTAACACCTGAAGCATCTTTAGTTAGCGGCGAAGTAGAATCGGTAACTGTTCCCGGAGTAAATGGAGATTTTCAGATGCTAAATAATCATGCATCTATTGTTTCTTCTTTACAAAACGGGAAAGTTAAATTTAGAGGAACTCCCAATTTTCAAGAAGGCTTTGAAGATAGATTTTCAAAGGATAATGAGGGTAGTTGGATACTTGAAATTTCGAGTGGCACCATCGAAATGAAAGACAACAAAGTTATTGTGTTGGCCGATTAAGCTTTTCAGAATAATATGAAAAAAAATCCTAAACATCAAGTTTAGGATTTTTTTGTAAGATACTTTTGAGCTAATGATATTATCATTTTAAATAAAATAATTTTAATTTTGCGGTAGTATGAAGACTATGAAAAAATTACCTATATTTTTGCTTGTTAGTTTTTTTCTTGGAGGAACCTCTTTTTCACAGGAGCTTAGCAACGAGGAACAACTAAATGAAGTTATAATCAATTCTACTAGAATTGATTTGCCATTCTCAGAAAATTCACGAACGATTACAGTAATATCTTCTGAAACTATTAAACAAAGTACAGCAACTAATGTTGCCGACTTGTTACAAAGTGTTTCTGGTATAGATGTTCGTAGAAGAGGAACTGACGGAATGCAGTCCGATCTTTATATACGAGGTGGTCAATTCAATCAAACCTTAATTCTTATTGATGGATTTAAAACCGAAGATCCTCAAACGGGTCATCACACCATGAATATGATGATTCCTCTTGAGAATATTGAGCGAATTGAAATAATTAAGGGTCCTGCAGCAAGAGTATTTGGTCAAAATGCTTTTACGGGTGCAATTAATATTGTTACAAAAAGTAAGGTAGACGAGCAGTTAAAAATTAATGTTGGTTCGGGTTCATTTGACAAACTTAGACTGGGAACAACCGCTGCTACCAAACTTCATAATTCCAACCATTTTGTTAATTTTGAGTATAACGGTAGCCAGGGATATCGAGAAAATACGGATTATGAGAATTTAAATTATTTTTTAAAAAGCAGTATTTCTACCAACCAACAACCGGTAGATGTTATTGCTACTTTTAGTGATCGAAAATTTGGTGCAAATAATTTTTACACCAATAGCCCCGACTACAATGAATATGAGGAAACACAAACTAGTTTAGTCGGTGTTTCTACCTCTATGATAAAAAATAAATGGACGCTTAAACCAAGACTTTATTGGAAAAGAGGCCAAGATATGTTTTTACTAAAAAGAGAAGATCCCAGTTTTTCAAGGAATTTTAATATCACTAATAAAGTAGCAGCAGAGGTAAATTCTTCTTTTAAAAATAATTTAGGAGTTACGGGAATCGGTATGGATCTCTCTGAAACAACCTTATCAAGCAATAATCTCGGAGATCAAAATAGAACAGCCATCAATTTATTCTTGGAACACCGTTTTTTATTAATAAATAAGCAACTAGATATTACGCCTGGGGTTTCATTAAGTTATTACTCAGACTTTAATTTTCAGGCCTTTCCAGGATTAGATGTAGGGTACAAGTTTTCAAATAATTTTAAAATATATGGAAATATCGGTTATTCCTACCGAGTCCCTACCTTTACAGAAATGTATACCAGTATACCTAATTTTTTAGCGGGAAATGCTAATTTAAAACCAGAAAAAGCGCTAGCTGAGGAGCTTGGCGTTAAATATAATTATAACTCGTTAGAACTTAGCGGCGCAATATTTAAAAGAGATGCGGAGGATTTAATCGATTACATTAAGGAAACAGAAGAAAGTCCTTTATTTGTAGCTCAAAACTTAAGGAAAATTACCACTACAGGATTCGAACTTAATGCTACTTATTGGTTTACTGTTTTAAACAATACTCAAAGAATTAACCTAGGCTATACTTTCTTAGATGACGATTATTATGATACCAATGTATATGCTTCTAGGTATTTAATAAACACCTCAATTAAACATCATTTTACAGGAGTCTTTGACTTTACAATTGCAAAATGTATAAAACCTAGTATCACCTATAGATATGTGGAGCGGCCTACCAATACCTATAATATTGTAGATGTAAAAATAGCTACAGAACTAAAATCAATCTCATTATTTTTCTTAATAAACAATTTGTTTGACACTGAATATTATGAGAAAGTCAACGTTATAATGCCGAATAGTAATGTTGAATTTGGTTTAAGTTATACGTTTAAATAATTTCTTAAACCAATGTCCTTATTTTATCATAAACTAAAAAACTTTCCCAGCCTCGATACAATAGGTAATCAGCAATTTTTCTTCTTTTTTTCTGAGGATTGGATTCAGAACTCAATTGCTCAAAACGTTTTTGGGCGAGATCATTAAAAGTATTGAGATACTTTTCCTCACAAATTTCCTTGAGCCCAAGTTCTATATTGTATTTGGAAATATCTCTATAGCTGAGTTCTCTTTTGATCCTGAGTTTCCCCCATTTTTTTTGATTAAATTTACCTCGTGTAAAAGCTTGAGCAAAGCGAGTCTCATTTAAAAAATTATGTTTCAATAAATGTAGCTTAATAACTTCGATAGCCTCCGGAATCATTCTCATGTCTCGTAATTTTTGATTTACTTCCTTGTGGCAACGCTCTTGGTATGCACAAAAACTTTCAAGTTTAGCTTGAGCCTCCTTTAGAGTGTATATTTTTTGAGATGAGTAGTTCATTTGAGTTCTGCTCTTACAAATTTAGCTAAAAAAAGACATAAAAAAACCTCCAATGTTTTTACAGAGGAGGTTTTTTTTCAGGTTATTTTATCTTGGAATCATTTTGGTCAACAAAGTGATATTCTAGATATGTGTAAGCATCTCTTGGTTGTATTGTCACCCATTTTTTGTGCTCCATAAACCACTTGGTTCGCACGGATGGAAATCCTTTAGTTAAAAAGGCTGCTATAAAAGGATGTGTGTTTAATGTTATCTTTTTATAGTCTTTATTGATGAGCGTTTTAAGTTCATCGTTCATTTTATTCACCAATACAATTGGTGCTTCAATCTCAGAAGTATCTCCAATATTAGGATTTTCTTCACGAGTCTTAATATTCATTTCAGGTCGTACACGTTGTCTAGTTATTTGAATCAATCCAAATTTACTAGGAGGTAATATTTTATGTTTAGCACGATCGTCATTCATTTCTGAACGCATATGATCGAATAATTTTTTTCGATTGGCAGCAACTGCCATATCTATAAAATCGATTACTATAATACCACCCATATCGCGCAACCTAAGTTGTCGTGCTACTTCGCTAGCAGCAATTAAGTTTACTTCTAAAGCCGTTTCCTCTTGATTGTTTGATTTATTACTTCGGTTACCGCTATTAACATCAATGACATGTAACGCTTCGGTATGCTCGATCACCAAGTAAGTTCCCTTACTTCCTGATACCGTTCTACCAAAGGCTGTTTTTATTTGACGCTCAATCCCGTATTTTTCAAATAAGGGAGTTTTAGAATCGTAATACTTAACAATATTCTCTTTATCAGGCGCAATTGATTGCACATAATCTTTAATTTGTAAGTAAAGTGTTTCGTCATCTATATAAATTGAAGAAAACGAATCGTTAAAGACATCTCTAATTATAGATGCACCTCTATCCAATTCACTTAACACCTTTGAAGGAAGGTGCGCTCCTCGTAACTTTTTACACATCGCATTCCAGCGATCCATGAGATTTTGTAAATCTCTATCCAGTTCAGCTACTTTTTTACCCTGGGCTACAGTTCGTATAATAACTCCAAATCCTTTAGGTTTAA
>Ga0206123_10004094_pt1 | contig 11628 bp, 9 predicted proteins | sample Helgoland_Spring_2_FD_160086 | JGI IMG/M metagenome (GOLD analysis project Ga0206123, IMG submission 160086) | Pelagic subsurface seawater microbial communities from Kabeltonne, Helgoland, North Sea - Helgoland_Spring_Bloom_20160316_1 | ecosystem: Environmental > Aquatic > Marine > Epipelagic ... | reverse complement strand
CAACCAAAGCCCAGGTTGAGCCATCCTGCTCCAGCGAACCAACCATCACCAGGGATGCAAGGTTAAATCGTTCGAGATATTGTTTTACGTGGTCTACTGGAGGTTTTACGCCTCGATTGACCTGTTGTTCTTCAGTCAGCACCGGAATGACAACAGGGGGCTCAAACGGGCTACGGAGGTTGGCAGAGCCATAAGTGAATGGCTGATAAGGCTCAAACTCGGGTAATGGGGCTATCTGGCCCCTCGGCTCATTTTCAACTTCAGCCATAAAGGATTTAATATCGGCGTATTGATCGCCAGGCGTACACCCACTCACAATCACCAGCGACAGTGCCAGCGCACCCCATCCCAACAGACTTGTCGTAATTCCTTTTCTCATAAGCCTAAACTCTGCCTACAAAAATGTGTTTAAAAAGTTCTGACACTAACAGCACCCTTAACCCCGCTCATCATTGTAACGGTAAGTTTTTGCCGTAATGCTCATCCGGATTAATCCACCGGTCGCCTCGACATTTCGCTGTGCGTTCCTGCTTTTCGCCGGTGACATCGTAAAATCATGTAGTGTAACAATTCGTGACAGATCAGCCACATCACTAACAAATGAACCGAGGTCGTGATAGCTGCCCGACACCACAATTTTTATTGGTTTCTCAACATAAAATTCGTGTTGTTCCTCCGGTTGCAGATCAATACTGGCAAAAGACAAGCCGTTCTTTAAGCCCACCAGCGTAATGTCTTCAATTAGCCCCGGGATTTCTGTGTCACTGGGCAATTGTCTCAGAATCGCCTCGAAAGACTGCTCCATCTCAAGTTGTTGCTGACGATATGCTTCAAGGTGCGCAGCTTCAAAATACTTTTGTCTGTAGTCTTCCCGAAGCGTGGACTCCTGCGCCTGGGATTTGGCCAGATCCGTTTGCAAGTTGGTCACATGAACAAAATAGCCCGCCGTTAAAGCACCAACAAAAACCAGAATCCAGATAATAATTTTGACTGCAAAAGGCCAGGACCCAACATTATTCAGGTCGTTAAGCTGGTCAGTATCAAAATTCTTTAAACCTTCAAGAACGTCTTCTAACGCCATGGTTAGTTCACCTCCTTGGTGGTCGGTGCATCCTGCTGGACCGACAATTCAAAGCTGCTGGCTTGCGGTCCATAGGTTGGTGCTGCATTTATCTCGGTCACATTTGGCTTTGTAAACCAATCTGATTCCTGAAAATTTCGCAGCTGGCTGGATATTCTATTATTGGATTCCGCAATACCCGATATCTGAATATTCTTGCCAACTATTTCAATTTCTGTGTAGAAGACCCTTTCCGCAAGCTTGCGTGCCAACTCATCAAACAACCTGACAATGACCGGTCGGTTACCTTGAAGTTCCTGAATCACCTGCATCCGTGATAACAGCTCATTGCGTTTCTCTTGCAGCAATTTGATTTCTTCAATACGACCTTCAAGAACCATGATTTCCTTCTCCAGGAAACCATTTCGCGATACCTGAGTATCAATAGTGACATTGTAGTATCGATCAACGGCGAAAATGAGTATGCCTGCAACCAGCACAACACCCACAAGCACGTTTAAAAACTCTTTCTTCTTCTCTTCCCTAAGCTCTTCACGCCAGGGTAATAAATTGATTTTAATATCAGCCACTGATTACCCTCCCGTGCTGTTCCGTGAACAACTCCAATGCCCGATCATATGGCTTAATCATGAGTCAAAACTCCGCAGAGCAAGACCACAGGCGATCATTAACGCGGGAGCATCGTTATGTAATGACACTTCATTTACTTTAGAGGAAAGTGACATATTGACAAATGGATTAGCCATCGAGGTTGGCGTGCCAAGCTTGGCGGCCACCATTTCGGCCAGACCTTCAATGGACGCAGTACCGCCAGCCAGAATAATGTGGTCAACATCGTCATAAGCACTGGACGAATAGAAAAACTGCAGAGAACGTGTTACCTGCTGAACCACCGCTTCTTTGAATGGCTGAAGCACTTCAGTTTCATAATCATCAGGCAAACCACCCTGTTTTTTCGCCAGCCCTGCCTCTTCAACCGAAAGACTGTAACGTCGCTGAATTTCCTCGGTTAATTGTTTACCACCGAACAACTGTTCACGGGTATAAGGCGTGCTGGAGTCAGTCAGGACGCTCAAGGTGGTCATGGTCGCACCAATGTCGATAATGGCAATAATCTGGTCATCGCCGTCTTCTGCCGTAAATTGTTCATGAACCAGATCAAAGGCTCGCTGCATACAGTGTGCTTCAATGTCGACAACTTTCGCCTTCAGACCACCTAACTCCAAAGCCGCCTGCCGCATTTCAACATTCTCTCGCCGGCAAGCCGCCAGGAGCACTTCTACCTGCTCTTCACTTCTCGGAGACAGACCCTGTACTTCAAAATCAAGCGCAACTTCGTCTAGCGGGTAGGGAATATATTGATCAGCTTCAACCTGTAACTGATTTTCCATCTCGTCTTCAGAAAGTGATGCTGGCATCTCAATGGTCTTGGTAATAACGGCTGAACCGGCGACAGCAACCGCAGCCTGCTTGACTTTGGTTTTAGATCTTTCCACTAACCGCGCTATGGCTTCTCCGACACCTTCGACATCGCTGATGTTTTTCTCAACCACAGCGTTCTCCGGCAACGGTTCTACACCGTAGCTTTCAACACGATATTTACTGCCGGAACGACTAAGTTCCAACAGCTTTACGGACGTGGAGCTAATATCCAGCCCCAACATCGAATTCGGCCCTTTGTTCAAAAACCCAAACACAGCAAATTCCTATTTAGTACACGCACTTACAGTCGATACATGCAATACCACATTAAATAACACTCTTAAACTTATCGCAAACAATTTAATTGAATTAAATCTCCTAATCTATTCATTTTGTGGAGAATTTTGGTTTTTCATCGGACCACTAAAAAGAAATTTTTTCCAAACCCGGTTAACTCAATTGGTCAGGTTAACTCCACTTTTACCCAAAAAAACCTCTATAATCTGTGCTCGTTATTCTACCCAAAATTGATAAATAGATATGCGGCGATTCGCCAGTTTCATTGTAGTGACCATCTTGACACTTGTCTGTGGCACAGGTCTCGTTCTGTCAGGAATGTACCTCTACCTCAACCCGCAGATTCCGGATGCCGCGCAATTTAAAAATGTGAAATTTAAAGCTCCCCTCCGAATTTATTCCGCTGATGGAAAACTGATTCAGGAATTTGGCGAGCGCCTGACGCCAGCCACCTATGAAGAGATTCCTCCCTTATTTATCAAAGCGTTACTGGATACTGAGGACAAAAGGTATTTCGAACATAACGGCATTGATCTCATTACCCTTGCAAATGCCAGCTGGCAGCTTATCCGCAATAAAGGCTCCATCAGAACCGGTGCATCAACCATTACCATGCAGTTGGTTAAAAATATCTCAGGGGAAACGGAAGTCAGGTTTACCCGCAAATTTAAGGAAATGTTACTGGCACTAAAACTGGAGCGGGAACTGAGCAAACAGGAAATACTCACGCTCTATCTCAACATTATCCCTTTTGGAAAACATGCATTTGGTATCAAGGCCGCAGCTCAAACCTATTATGGAAAAAACCCCGAGGAACTTGGCCTGGCTCAACTGGCAATGCTCGCAGGTATACCCCAGGCACCTGAAGCAGGAAATCCGATAAACGGCCCTGAACGCGCCATCGATCGGCGCAACCTCATCCTCCAACGCATGCTGGAACAGGGCAGTATCTCGCCTGAAGAATTCAAGGCTGCAGCAGACGAACCCATCACCGCCGGAGTTTACGGCAGGGACATTGAACTGCCTGCATTATATATAGCTGAAATGGTTCGTAAGCAGTTACTAACAGACTATGGCAGCGATGCCTATAGTCTGGGACTTGTCGTACATACAACCATTGATAGTGAAAAGCAGCTGGCTGCCGAAGCCGCGATCATCAAAAAACTAAATGAGTACGATCGCAGGCACGGCTACCGGGGCCCGGAGCACAAGCGCATCCAGGGGACCAGTGAATACCTTGCGGCACCGGAATATGGCTATCCCGCAAATTGGGTAAATACACTTGAAAACGCCAACGTGCTGGGGGACCAGCATCCAGCCATTGTGCTCTCCAGTGGCGAACAATCAATGAAAGTCCTGACCCAATCCCTCGAAACAATTGAGCTGGACTGGAATGGCCTTAATTGGGCCAGACCTTATATTGATGTCGATACCCGCGGACCAAGACCCAAAGAAGCATCCCAGATTGCGTCCACCGGTGACTTTATTCGTATTCAGCAGCGCCAAGATGGCGGCTGGTCTCTGGGTCAGGTTCCCGCGATTCAAGCCGCCCTGGTGGCACTCAACCCCAAAGACGGCGCAATCAAATCCATGGTCGGTGGCTATCATTTTACCGCGCAACAATATAATCACGCGACCCAGGCCAGGCGACAACCGGGTTCAAATTTTAAGCCGTTCTTCTACGCCGGTGCCCTGGAAAAAGGTCACACCGCTGCCACAATCTATAATGATGCGCCGGTTGTACTTCCCGGTGGTGATCTGGAACAGGTTTACCGACCCTCAAACTGGAAAGACGAATTTGAAGGTGACCTCCGACTAAGGCAGGCACTGTACAAGTCCAAAAATCTGGTTTCACTCAGGGTCATTCTTGCGCTCGGACCTGAGAACGCAATCGATTACGTCAAACGCTTTGGTTTCGATACAAGCAACTTTCCAGTGAACGTCCAGTTGGCATTTGGCGGTGGTACCATCGCATTAACACCACTGGAAATTGCGACCGGATACGCCACCTTTGCAAATGGTGGCTATAAAGTTGAACCGTACCTCATCTCAAAAATCGAATCTATCAACACTGATGTGCTATTTACAGCAACACCTCCCACTGTCTGTCGAGAAGCCTGCAGGGAAGACCAGGTGGCCGCCAAACGTGTTGTCGAGCCGAGAGTTGCGTATATCATGGACAGCATTTTGCAGGACGTCATGCGCAAGGGAACGGGCACCAAGGCAACCAGAGAGTTAAAGCGCAGGGACCTCAGGGGTAAAACAGGCACAACCAATGATGCCGACATCTGGTTTTCCGGCTACACCCCCGACCTTGTGGCGACCACATGGGCCGGATATGACAACAATGGTTCAGTAGGTTCCCGGGAGTTTGGATCGACAACCCCGATCGAAAGCTGGATAGAGTTTATGAGAGTGGCGCTGCCTTCAGAATCAGAAACAACTATTCTACCGCAACCTAATGGTCTGGTTACCGTAAGAATAAATCCAACCACGGGACTTCGCGCAGCGCCTGACGACACAGATGGGATCTTTGAGATATTCCGTGAGGAATTAGCACCAGCACAAGCGCTGGCGAAGAAGGACGACGAGAAAAAGAATACCCTGCAACAGATTTTCTAGCGCAAATTACCTGTTGGAAACTTCAATTCAATTTGCCCATGCGGGAGGCTGACCTAAATCCACACCTCCGGTCATGTTCATCTGACCCACAAACTCAACCGCTAGCCGGTAAGTAAGTACACACAAGCAAACACAAACAACCCTAACGGATTATTCGTAACTGGGAATGACGCTCTTTCTTGCAACACCTGAATCAATTGCGGCCTGGGCAACAGCCGTTGCTACCCGCTTCAGCAATCTTGGGTCGAGGGGCTTTGGAATAATATATTCGGGGCCAAATTCCAGACTACTTACATTTGGATACGCAGCCAGTACCTCTGCAGGTACAGCTTCCCTGGCCAAACCACGGATGGCATGGACAGCAGCCATTTTCATCTGTTCATTGATCTGTGAGGCATGGACATCAAGCGCGCCTCTAAATATGAAAGGGAAACAAAGGACATTGTTCACCTGATTTGGATAGTCAGATCGACCAGTCGCCATAATAACATCGTCGCGTACCAGCTTCGCTTTCTCCGGCGAAATTTCAGGGTCCGGATTTGCCATAGCGAAGACAACAGGGTTCGGCGCCATGCACCTCAAACTCTCCTCATCCAGCAGATTTGCACCGGAAACACCAATAAACACATCAGCGCCATCGCAGGCTTCGGTCAGCGTCCGTTTGTTCGTCTTTCGAACAAATCTTGTCTTTTCAGGGGTCAGACCTTCCCGTTCCGAATGGATAATCCCTCTGGAATCCACCATAAAGATATGATCTTTATTAAGCCCAAGCTCGAGCAAAAGTGTCATGATTGCGGTTGCCGCAGCACCGGCACCGAGGCATACCAATTTGGCGTCCTCGATTTTCTTTCCGCGTAATTCCAGCGCATTGAGAAGACCGGCTGCAGTCACGATTGCCGTACCATGTTGATCATCATGGAAGACGGGTATATCCAGCATCTCTTTTAGACGTCGTTCGATTTCGAAACAATGGGGTGCACCAATGTCTTCAAGATTAATGCCGCCAAAAGTTGGCGCTATATTCGCAACAACAGTAATAAATTCTTCTACGTCCTGGGTTGTAACCTCGATGTCAAAGCAGTCCACATTGGCGAATCGTTTAAATAGCAATGCCTTGCCTTCCATCACAGGTTTACTGGCAAGTGCGCCCAGATTTCCGAGCCCCAAAATCGCAGAACCGTTACTGATCACGCCAATCAGATTACCCTTGGAAGTGTATTCATAGGCAAGTGCCGGATCCCGGGCAATTTCCTTGACTGGCTCACCGACTCCAGGTGAATAGGCAAGCGCCAGGTCATCTGCATTTTCAGCGGAGGTGGTGACCAATAGTGCAATTTTTCCAGGGGTTGGGGTTGAGTGATACCGAAGGGCTCGCTCCTTCATCGTATTCTCATCGGACATATTAAACTCCAAATGTATATATTTCGGTTTCAGTTTCTCTTCTTAATAAAATGCACCAGCTAACAGGTTCAAAATGAAAGGTATTTCGATCGCTAACTAATCGAACTGGCACAAAAAAGGGCACCATTGGCACCCTTCGAAGATATTACGTTTTTTGGGTAAGAAGCAACTATTTGCCGCCTCTGCTACCAAAACGTTTATTAAATCGATCAATTCGACCAGCAGTATCCAGGATCTTCTGCTTGCCGGTATAAAACGGATGGCACTGTGAGCATACATCCAGGTGGATATCTTCACAGACCGTAGAACGAGTTGAAATGACGTTACCACAACTACAGGTGGCCGTGATTTCTTCGTATTTTGGGTGTGTATCTGCTTTCATTGTTCTGAACCTGACTTTGCGGGGGGCGAATAATACCAGAGCCCACTCTAATATCAAGTCTCAATACAGCCATTTTTGGCCCCAATCCCAATGAACCCCAATGTACGATAGATAAGATATTCTATTCACCCAAAGCATAACTAAAGGGGCATAATAGTTTTGTGCTCGATCAAGTACCCTCAGTAAATTATCCCAGATAAGCCCAGATGAAATATCCCTTCCCGCCATTAGCCGACAGACAAGCATGGTAACCCAGAACAGTTATCTGGAAATTGCCCTACCAACGCCCGTCAGGCAAACATTCACCTATGTGGCACCGCCAGCGCTTGGACCTTATCAGCCTGGCATCAGGGTTCAGGTTCCCTTTGGCCGCAGAACGCTGGTAGGCATCATCATCAAGGTCGCTGCCAGCACAAGCTACCCAATTCACAAGCTCAAACCAATTCTCGGGAAATTAGACCAAAGTCCAATAATTGATCCAGTTTTGATGAGGCTTTGTCTCTGGGCCACAGACTATTATCATCATCCGGTTGGCGAGGTGTTCTCAACCGCGATACCCGCATTGCTACGTGCGGGAAAACCCGCCAATCAACTCCACAGAACATTAAAACTCACTACCGACCTTGATGAGAGCAGCCCTGAAGTCACCGCACTCTCCCGCGCCCCACGCCAGGCGAGCCTGCTCAAACTTCTGTTTCAACGGGAGGGCAAGATTACCGCAACTGCACTCGATAACCTCGACTACAGCAAATCTGTGGTTGATGGCCTCATAAACCGAAAGCTCGTTGCCTGGCATGAGGTCGAACAGAACCTAACACCCTTTTCATTCGATGACAGCAGCGAGAATCCGGGGTCTTTTGAGCTAAATGAAGAACAAAAAGCTGCAATCAAACGAATCCAGGCAAGTCCCGAGGGCACCACTTTACTCTTTGGGATCACCGGCAGCGGTAAAACTGAAGTTTACCTCCAGGTCATCGGCAAAATTCTCCAGGAAGGACGCCAGGCGCTGGTGCTGGTCCCTGAAATTGGACTGACCCCCCAAACAATTAATCGATTCAGGGATCGCTTCAATGTTCCTGTCTACGCACTGCACTCGGGTCTGACCGATGCGGAGCGACTACAGGCCTGGCGAGCAGCAGCTTCCGGTCACGCCGGAATTGTCATTGGTACCCGTTCGGCAATATTTACGCCCCTTAAAAAGCCAGGGGCCATCATTATCGACGAAGAACATGATGCCTCATTCAAACAACAAACCGGATTTAGATACAACGGTCGAGACCTTGCGGTACTCCGAGGCCAGTGGCAAAAGATACCCGTCATTCTGGGCTCAGCGACGCCCTCCCTGGAGAGTTTTAACAATGCACAAACACACAAATATCGACTTGTTGAGCTCACCAGGAGGACCGGGAATGCAAACCTTGCAAACTACAAGATCATTAACATTCGCAAGGAAGATCTGAAGGAGGGACTATCTTCAGCCTTAATTTCGGAGATGAAAAAACACCTCGCCGCAGGCAATCAGGTACTGGTTTTTCTTAACCGACGTGGCTTTTCCCCCGTCTTGCTCTGCCGGGAATGTGGCTGGATCGCCCAGTGTAATCGGTGCGATGCCAGACTTACGGTCCACAACAATAGCCTTAAGTGCCACCACTGCTCTTCATCAAGACCGATTCCACGTAGTTGTCCCGAGTGCAGGTCACAAGCGCTGGTACCCCTGGGTGCCGGCACACAAAGAATTGAACAGGTTTTGAATGGTCTCTTCCCTGACACCAATGTCATTCGGGTAGACAGAGACTCTACCCGTGCCAAAGGTGCTATGGAACAGGTGGTTGCAGAGATCACCACCGGTGGCGCTGCAATTTTGGTCGGTACTCAATTGCTTGCAAAGGGACACCATTTTCCATCAGTGACCCTCGTGGCCATCCCTGACATGGATTCCGGCTTTTATAGTGCAGATTTCAAAGCCATCGAAAAGATGGGCCAGTTGTTACTTCAGGTCGGAGGACGCGCAGGCAGAGAAGACAAAGCCGGGGTAGTCTGCCTGCAAACACACTTTCCCAATGAACCGGTATTACAAACCCTGATCACCGATGGATACACCGCATTTGCACAAATTTTGTTAGCTGAAAGGCAAACTAACGAGCTCCCTCCTTACGTGTTCCATGCCTTGATTCGAGCGGAGGCCGTCAAACGTGACGAGGCGATGCTGTTCCTGCAAAATATAGCCAATGCCCTGCCAAACACCCCCTCAACCATGGTGTTAGGGCCTATCCCCTCGCTGATGGAGAAAAAAGCCGGGAAGTACAGAGCTCAACTACTGCTCTCCAGTAATCTACGGGGTCCTCTGCATCAATTGCTGGCGGAATGTATAACACTTATTGCTGCCACAAAGACTAATCGTAATGTCCGTTGGAATATTGATGTTGATCCGGTTGATGCGTTGTAATTCTCTCCGCCAAGTGGATAGCAAGTGGATAGATCGGTGTTAAACTTGGCATTTGTATTTCGAGACATCACCGGGCTATTTGAAATAGTTAAAGGCTCCCACAACGTCCGCTGAATTTGCTGCGGTATATATCCTTTTTTTGCACAGAGAATAGTAAACGATACAATGACTCAGGATTTTGCTAAAAGACATGCCAAAACAGATGACGCACCCAAGAAACTCGCCGGTTGGGTCTGGTTTATTATCGGTCTTTCCCTCGGTGTATTTGGCTCTTTTATTTTTTACGTATCACAGGTTGTTCCGGTGGATCATGAGGTGGCAAAACTACTTGACCCGTCGACACATGAAGCCAAGCCGGACCCCTCATCCAAAGCAACAGAGCTGAAGTGGGAGTTTCATGAAATATTTCCCAAATCAGTTGTTCCGATCATTGAAGAATATGGCGCAGACGGCAGTAAACATCAGGTTTCTACACCCTCCAGTTACCTCCTTCAGGCTGGCTCCTTTCGAAACAGGAAAGACGCTGATAGCTTGCGCGGTGAATTGATTCTTATCGGGCTGAATCCAAACATCAAGAAAATAACCAAAAATAATGAGATTTGGCACCGGGTACTCGTTGGCCCACTCAATTCCGAGTTGGAGCTATCCCGCGCAAGGAACAGGTTGGCGGAGGCTTCAATTGAATCGATTGCACTCCGGATTAAATAGTCACTCTCATACGGGAACCCTCGAAACGGCCTAAAACATGTCGCTGCTGAGACCTTGAATTTGGCAATTCGCACCCCCATTTTATCCTTTACTCCATAAATAGAGACACCATAATTTTGGAACAATTCAGAGGCACAACCATCCTTTCAGTACGTCGGGGCAATTGCGTGGTTATCGGTGGCGACGGCCAGGTGACACTTGGCAACACTGTCATGAAGGGCAACGCCCGGAAGGTCCGGCGCTTATATAAAGACCAGATAATTGCCGGCTTTGCCGGCGGTACCGCCGATGCCTTCACCCTGTTTGAGCGCTTTGAAGCACAGCTGGAAAAGCATCAGGGCCATCTGGTTCGTGCGGCGGTTGAACTTGCAAAAGACTGGCGTACAGACAGGGCCCTGCGTCGTCTTGAGGCATTACTTGCGGTCGCCGACAAAGACGCATCACTGGTGATTACTGGTAATGGTGATGTCATTGAACCGGAAGACGGGATTATGGCCATAGGTTCAGGTGGGCCATTTGCGCAATCTGCGGCAAAAGCACTGCTTGACGCATCTGATCTGTCTGCCCGCGACATCGTTGAAAAAGGACTCAGTATCGCTGCAGACATCTGCATCTATACCAATCACAATCGCACGATTGAAGAGATTAACTTTGGTTAGTCGTTATTTCGATCACAGGCTCCGGTAACCGGCAAGATACCGCCTTTATTCCCAAAAGGCATATTGAGAAATTTGGCTCTGCAGTGCAGAGCCAAATTAGAGCAGACCTAACTAGTTCGCATCCGTAAACTAAAATCTCCGTGGTTACTTCCCTCGTAAGTGCCTGTAATATATGCCTAACTTATTTTTAGTTTTGCAGTTTCGACTAATTTCATCTATTTATGGACGGGAACTAACTAGTGTCTATCCACAAACTATCTTCGGCGGTATTACTTCCCTCGTAAGTGCCTGTAATATATGCCTAACCTATTTTTAGTTTTGCAGTTTCGACTGAATTTCATCTATTTATGGACGGGAACTAACTACTGCGGCCGGGGAAGAATAATTATCGTTTCAATCTTCCTGCCGACCGTTTCAGCCATCATGGCAACCACTCAGCTTCACATTAATAACTGCATGAGAAGCTGGTTGACGTAGACGTTCCAGACGTTGGCATACTGATAGTTACCGTCACAAGTGAGGACCCGGATAGCAGGGTCGGATCCGGCGTCAGGAATATAGTAATATCATCGCTGTTACCAATCTGTCCCGAGTCTGCACTACCGATCAT
>Ga0206123_10004090_pt1 | contig 11635 bp, 9 predicted proteins | sample Helgoland_Spring_2_FD_160086 | JGI IMG/M metagenome (GOLD analysis project Ga0206123, IMG submission 160086) | Pelagic subsurface seawater microbial communities from Kabeltonne, Helgoland, North Sea - Helgoland_Spring_Bloom_20160316_1 | ecosystem: Environmental > Aquatic > Marine > Epipelagic ... | reverse complement strand
TGTTTGCGCAATAATCAATCGCCTCCTCCTCCTCCTCCTCTTCCTCGCCGCTTCTTCTGTGCGCGCTTCTCTTGGTTCTCCTCTTCGTCGATGATGATGATGTCTTCTTCTCCTTCTTCACCTGAAAGGTGTTATTACTCACCACCACCAGCGACGAGGAGGACGTCGTCATCATCGTCGATGATGCAGACCCAGCGAACATATCTATTTATTAAATACGGCGAGTAAAAGAAATACGAGAAGGAAATTTATTGTGATGTTGTACGACTGTACGAGGAGAAAGGAACAAATTGTTTTTTCGCATGTCTCTCTCTTTTCTCTGCTACTGCTGATTAAAACTAACTACGGACATTATAGTATCACTTCTTCGCCCTTTTCTTTTGCTCCATGACCCACTCTTCGATTCTTCTCTTCAACTCGACGTCACTTTTCAAATCCTCTACTTTCAACGGTTGACGACTGAAAGGACAGGTTTCGTTAGAAAGCAAGTGGCGCTCGATGGTGGCCCGGTCGCAGACGTTTTTCGTGATCGGTACGATGACTGGATCTTTCATCAAAGTACACATGAGAGGGTCTTGGAACTCGTCTGGAATCTCGCCTAAATCGGCTTCGAGGTCGACGGCATCGTCCGCAGCTTTTTTCGCGGCTTTTTGTAGCTTTTGGAAAATCTCAATTTCCGTCGGCGAAAGAAGAAAGTGTTTGGAGAGAACGTCGATGGCCATGGTAAAGACTTCGTCCTTGTAACTTCGCCCATCTTCCGAAATCGCCTCGGCTAACGTCTTTTCCGCACCCGTATCCATCTTATCCGCGCCTTCATTGATAATGCTTTCGTTTTTATAAAGATTGAGATACACGGTGACGATTTTTGTCAGCAACTCTTTCGGATCGAACTTATACTTCTCCGGGTTTTTCACTTTCAACTTTCGTCTCTCCGGGCCGGCGAGGTGACTGAGGAAGTAGTTCAACATGTCCGCGACTCTTTTGATAATCTCGGGCCTTAGGAACGGCGTGGCGATCTCTTTACTCGTATACGCCATCATTTCTATGTTTTGCTTCGCGAAAAACAAATCCGATCTCAGTTCTCGTTCGCTGCTTTCGTAACGCGACTCGTGATCGTCGCGTTGTTCGTCCGTCAGCTGATTCCACTGCGCTTCGTCCCCCATCAACGCCTCCCTTTCTCGAATTTGCGGAAGTTTCTCCATAGCCTCGCCGAGAGAGTGCACGGCATCGTTGATGAGCATGTCAACAAACTTCGCGTAAAATCGCCACTTGGTTTCTGAAAAAATCTTCCAACCGTTTCGGTACTCCGGGATTGCCCAAAGATACTCGCAAATGTCGCCGATTTCTTTGCGGACGTTGAATTTTTCGTAAGGACCAACAGCTTGCTCGGCATCGGCGAAGAGTTTGAGCAAGTTCGGGATGAGAAACTGAAATGCGCTCGCGTTTGTTTCGAACATCACTCGACCTAATTTATCCGAGCCAGAATAGTCTGGTAAGAACGAGTGTATGACCGAGACAAACTTACATCGAAGATATGGATTTTTGATGTGCTCAGACGCCCCGGAGAAGAGAACGAGAAAGTCTACGACTTCGGTCAAAATTTCATTCTCAATCAACGAATGCGAAGAACTTTTCGTGCACATGACGTACACCAAGTAGTCCAAAGTATCTTCCACAATTTCTTCCGGTATCGCTCGGAAAGCTTTCGAGGCTTCATCCGGGAGTTGCGTCGTCGTCGTCGTCGGAATTGCTGGTGATGTCTGATCTCCACCACCACTTCTTGCTTCGTTCAATAACCACACGCACGTTAAACGATAGAATGCAAAACTATCCGATACTACGCGCGGATCCATCAAAGTCGCATCGCAAAGCATCGTCTGTTGAATGTAGGCATCTTTCTTCATGCGAAGTTGTCCGAGTTGAACAACAAACTCGTGTCTTCGCGGATCGTTCCCGGGTAAAGATTGTATCTCCTCCTCCAATTCGTTCACTCTCTCGGCATAACGGCGTATGGTGTGTCGCTGCCTCTCTTCTTGCGCGTTGATACACGCGATGATGCCAAGATGCATAGCGCGATGAGTCGCGAAAAAACATTCGCAGACGAATCCCCACGACGACGCGTTCGCATCGCCACCTTCTTCCAACTCAAACTCCCCGCTGTTATAGCATTGTTCCGCTTCGCTCTCGGTCATGCCAAGTCTCGTGCAATCTTTGTAGTCCGTTATACCGCACGATTTAGAAAGCGTGTATTCCGCTTTAATTTTCGGCAAATGTTTTCCTTTTCCGTTGAGAACGTCCGTGAATGGCAAACTCAAACGTAACATCGTCTCGCAAAAGTTTACAAAGTAGCCGTCTGAGCAATTCTCAAACCAAGATAATTGTTGCTCTTGTTGACTTCTTTTCTTATTCACGTGCAAGTTTAAGAAGATCCACTTTAAAACGCCATCACGAGTTGGCCCGCCGTGTTTAAGCAAAGTCTTTAAGATTGCGTGCAAGCCTTCGTAGACGCGAGCCATGTGCATCCAAATCGTCGCGTGCGCGTTGTCTCTTTCGCGCACACTCACTTTCAAGTCTTTCGATCCTAAATCAACGCTTGGAAATAAAGCTGGAAATATGTTTGGTTCTCGTCTTTGCGACAACATGTTCATCACCGGAACCCTCGAATACATCGGCGAAAGCGCAAACAGCGGCCCTAATATTGAACACTCCTCAAAATCTTTACCCAACACATATCCATCGGACGTTCGCGCGTTTGCGTTGAAGTTTGGTATCATCATTACGTGCGGCGGTAAAGTAGGAAAGATTTGAGCGTTGCGGTTTTTGGGCATCCAGAGCGGATGCTTTATCAATCTCGCCGCGGCGATTGGATTCGCCGCGAGCATAAACATTGCCCTCAAAAATGGATCGAAATCCGCGAGAATGGACATTCCGTGGACGAGAAAAGGTTCGGTCGGTAAAGATTTCTCTCTCGTAAACGTCCATTGCCTTTCGTGCAAGAATATCGCATCCAGCAGGTCAGGTTCTTCCTCGCCAAACTTTTTGCAAAACGCGTCCAAATACATCTGGCTCATTTCGCCCGTGTATAATCGATACGAAAACTCATTCACACCGTATTCTTCCTCCCACTCTGATATTGGAAACATCCCTGGCTCTTCTCGGGTCCCTCGAATTTCCTCGTCCGGATTCAACACCAATCCACCGTAAGAGACGCACAATTTCTTCACCTCTTGCATCAACAGGTCGAACTTATCTTTCGCGTCCCTTTCGTTTGCAAACTGCGCGAGAGTGGACTTTCGCAACTCCTCGTCCGCTCTGTGAAACGTTTCTAAAAGGTACCTGAACTTTGACTTTTGATTCAGTTGGTGTTCGTTTCTTCTTTGTTCACCACCACCACCACCACCACCACCTGCTCCTCCTAACGATGATGACGAGGATAGCGATAACGATAATCGCGAGATCAGCACTCTGTCCGCAAACTCCTCGTTTATTTCATCCGCCTCGTCGTTTTCTTCTTCTTTTTCTCCTCCTCTTTCTTTCTTTTCGTTCGCGATCTCCTTTTCCAACGCGTCTAAAAACACGATCGATGACGACGCATTCTCGCCATTACCACCGTCGCTCGTCGTCGTCGTCTTACTACCAGTACTACTATTGCTACCACTCTTCGTCCACGCGCAGTTGGTCACCAGCTCGAGCTTGGATTTGAAATACAGCCGGTGCATTTTCTTCGCGTCTTTCATCATTTTTCTTTTTCTCACGTTTTTTGTAGGACGACGAACTTTCTTCCTTCACAACACCAAAAAGAAGAAGACTCTGATGAGAAGAGGAGAGGAGGTTAGCAATCTGGCAATGAATGTTGGGTGTTCGCAAAAAAAAATTTGTACTCGTCGTAACGCTTGTTTTCACGAAAAAGAGAAAAAGCGTCCCGAAACAGATCAAAGATATTTTTTCGGAAAAAACCTCAAAAACTTTTCTCACCGCCCTCCCCTCTCTTTGTGGATTTGATCGACTGCACATCCATCCTTTGCGAACACTTCATAGAAGAAGAACGCGCTCGTTCCACTCATTTGCGCGATATCTTTTTCCTCTTTGTGCGCGACAACACCCGCGCGCTTGTTTACACAAAGTTTGTTGACACTTTTGCTCGTAGAGGTGATTAAAAAAAAGGGGAATCGGCTGCGTCACACTTCTTTTTATAAAAAAAAAGATGCATGTAAAAAAGGAAGAAGAAGAAGAAGAACATGAGCAACGATCGCGCCGGGCGATCAAAGTGGCTTTGAATCTCCTCGTGAAGTCACCTCGATCGACGCTTGAAAGATATAACAAATCGATCAGTTCAGATGACGGGAGTAGCGTCATATCTTCTTCCGCTTCTTCCTCTGATTTAGGTAAATTGGAAGAAGAACAAGAGGGGGTCAAAAGAGAAAAATTTCCGTTTTTGGCGGTAAATCAAAAGGAGCAGCCCAATAACAGGTTTGTTTTAGGGGAAACGCTCCCACTTCCTCGAGCGGAAAAGAGCATCCTCGTCTCTAAAATAGACGACGAAAATGACGACGACGAGAACTATCCGATCGTCTACCAAGTTTGCGAAGCGATTTTGGAGGAGGATGTGAAGAAATGCGAGAGATCGTGCACCGCGGCTATGGGCGTGTTGAAACGCGCGACGGTGTTTCCTTCTTCTCTCGTTCGTCCCGGGTTGTCGAAAAAAAGAGAAGAAAAAAATCTCGAGCGTGTTGTCGCCGAGAAAGAACGGGATGAAAGCAATAACGAAGAATCTTGTGAAGTGAACAAAGAAGGCGCGTTGGAAGAAAACTACTCGTATCTTTACGTCGTTAAGAAAGAAGAGGAAGCCAATCTGAGTCCCATTGAACGGATTTTTGGACCGGTCTCGGAGGATGTTCTCGCAGTCGCTCGTGTGAAATTTATTTCTCGTGATGATGATGATGATGATCATGATGACATTGATGTCAAAACTGCAAGTGCTAATCCAATGGTGCACATTGCAGCGGCATGCGATCGTTTCTTCATTGCAAACGAAGCTTTGTTTGTAACGAGCAGGGGAGCAAACGCGGCGATATCTTTCTTCTCGCAACTTCTTCTCGATGGAGTCCATCGGGTCGTCTTAAATCGAACGGCTGCGCAAAAAGATGCGCATAACGAGAAAGATGTTTATTTTTCACTCCAATGCGTACCACCAATGCTTCCAGAGAATGCGAGTCTCATATCTTACGATGAAAGTGTCGCGAGAGACAGCGACGATGAAATTGTGTTCTCGTCGATGAAAACCTTCACCCTTCGCGCGACACTAGAGCGCGATCCGCTTCTCGAGACGGCTACGGAGACAAATTTGGAAGTCGCCGCGCACTCGAGCAAAGGTGACTATGGGAAGAGCAACTCTGTGAGCGCCGATAATTACGTGCGTCTTCAACCATGTTCAGCAGATAAAGCGAATGCTTCTCTCGTAGCATCGTTGTACGATGCGCTCTTCGCCTCGGCGAGCGAGGATGAACAAAGAAGAAGCAAAATCGAAGAAGATGTTTTCGTTCACGATATCGTGTCCGAAGCATTCACTTCGTCTATTTTTGATGCAAAAAGTGAAGTTGCACCGGCAAACAACAAGACGTGTCTTAAGACTGTTCTGCCGGAAACGAGCGTGATTACGCCATGTTTAGGCGTTTCCCCGGAACACGGGCGGGCGGTTTCGAAAGCCTTGGACGAGTGGTCAAAAGCTCGATCTTTCTCTCCGTCGTCGCTTTTTCGCGACGTCTCTGACGATGATAAACTTCCACAAAACTCTTCGATTATCGCTAAAGTGAAGAGACAAAAAGTTATTTTGTTGGGAAGCGATGTGATGAGCTCACTTTCACTCGATGCTGTGGTGACGGAGATCTGTCGCGAGATGGATTCTGAAGAAGCTGCTTTCGCTGGTGAGAAGACACTCGCAACTGCGACATTCTTGGCGTCTGCATCTCGAGGTGAGAAAAGTACAGGCAACTATGGTGGAATATTCTTCGATGCCATCGCTAAGCACGAAAATTCTGCGCATTTGCTCTTGCTCAAGCTCGCTTCGTTCGGAATTTATCCTTTGCGAGGTACTTACGACGTCTCCTTGTTCGATTTTTGTGACGAACCAGCCGCGCGGCCGTCATCTTCTCCAGTTTCGCCATCCTCTGATGCAAAAGTTCTCTTCATTGCAACCTTCCGAAAGAGAAATTTCAAAATCATCAACACCTTATCGATCTCTAACGTCGATAAGTTGGTTGAGATCGAGCGCGAGGCTTGGATTTCGTGTCCGGAGATGCGCACGTCTGAAGATACGATTCGCGATCGCGTGTTGAATAATCGAGTGATGAACTTCGCGATATTTGATATGGACGGTGAATATCTCGAGGAGACAAATGACTCGTTGAAAGGAATGATGTATACGCAGTTTGTCAAAAGCACGGAAGACGTGTCCAATAGAAACTGTTGGGCAACGAAAGAGTCTGCTCGAGTTGACCCGTTCTCGTCGCAAACGATACAACTTTTGGATGTTTTTGCCGATCAACGCTACTCGCTCGAAAACGGTGGCGACGTGGGCATGCAGCTCAGAGATTTTGTGCTTCACTTCGCAGAAAGAGTTCCCATGGTACAAACAGTTTGCGCCGTTACTCGAACGAGAGGCTTCCGCGAAGTGCAACAAAAAGCCATCAAGGAAATTGAGGAAGTATCCGAGCGAACGCAAGCGAGCATCTCGGGACATCTCAAAGCCTCTCTCGCGATTCCCACGTACGAACAACACGTTATGTCAAAAGAAGGCGGATATAACGACCGCGGCCTATTCTTACACGTCGGTGCGGGAGCTAAAATTCTCAAGGTTCAGTACGGTTGGAGACCGAAAGATTACGAAAATGACGGAAACGGGACGCTCATCGAATACAAACTCGAACGACTTTCGTGGAGAAGATACTCAAACGTCAAAACGTTCAAGAGCTCACACAGCTCATCATCATCATCGTCTATGGTAGAAGCTGTTGCTTCTGCTATCGATACTGTCCAAGATGAAAAAATGGGAAGGGTCGCCGCCACGTAAATGTATGCCAGGAACTCCTTCGAGAAGGCCATGAAGTTATGTATCATCCACCCCTTCTTTCTTCAATCAATTCCATTTTTATGATTATGATTATTATTACATTTTAAGTTTTAATTGAACTACAGTACCTATTCTACTTTATATCACACGATATTCCTTTTCCTTACAACATGGCTCACATCTCTCCGCATTGTGAGATTATAACCGCTAGTTTTGGCGCGTTCGCACCCCCCGAGACTGGAACCGCTTCAATCTTACGCAAAGTTAACATGCCATCACCGATAACTCTTCCAAAAACTACGTGCTTATCATCTAACCATTCACATTTTGCGCACGTGATGAAGAATTGACATCCATTTCCGTCCTTACCGGCGTTCGCCATCGACAACAATCCTGGGCCGGTATGTTTCGCGACGAAGTTCTCATCCTTGAACTTACTGCCGTAAATTGACTTACAACCCGTCCCGTCTCCTTTCACAAAGTCGCCGCCTTGTATCATAAAGTCTTTGATTATTCTGTGAAAAGGAACATTTTTATACCCCAGCGGTTCCTTCGTTCTCGGATCTACGGTTTCCCCGGTGCAAAACTGACGAAAGTTCTCCGCCGTTTTCGGCACGACGTCTGCAAACAGTTCCATTTTTATTCGTCCAACTTCTGTGCCTCCGATGGAGATATCGAAGAAAACGATCGGGTTTTGTTTGCTAATCGGACGATCGTGCCAAGATGACGTCGTCGATATTGGTGCGTCTTCCGCGGCGGCCATATCGGATTCTTTTGCCGCCGCGTCGGATATGAATTCTATAGTATTATTACTTTATTATTATATGATGATGTTAATGCGTTCGCTCGTCGTCTTGTCTCTTTTTTTTGAACGACACACCAAAACTCTAAAAAAACAAGGGTCTCTCTCTCTCTCTCTCTTTCCTTTTTCTCTCTTCTCTCGTAATCGCCACAAATTGCACACAAACCTTCTTTTTTATTCTTTTCTTCTCAAAAGAAACGATATTAAAAGTCTTCGCGAGCAACAAGCGCATTAAACACACACACACACGCAGTCACACGCACACGCATTCAAAAACCAACCTTTCCGTTTTTTTATGGAAGAGCTCGAGCCATCCTTCGGTACGTTTTTTTAGTTCTTCTTCTTCTCTTTGTTTTGAAGAACGAGAAGATGAATTTATTACTTCTTTTCTTTCCCTTCCCTTCCGTTGTTGTTGTTGTTGTTCTTCTTCTTCTTCTTCTTCTTCGTCTTCTTCGTCTTCGTACCACCATGGAATAGTAAACTGACTCTCACTCGTGCTATTCTCCTTCTCTTTACGCCGCGTAACCATTAAACACGACGACAGGTATCGACCCATTCGCGAACCAAGCCGACTTGTTGAATCAAGACGATCGAGAAGACTCGGAACTCAAGAAGAAGAAAAAAGAAAAAGCCGAGAAAATCAACGCGGATTCGGTTCAAGACAAATACATTCACATCCGCACGCAACAAAGAAATGGGAGGAAATCCTTAACGACGTTACAAGGGATTAATCCCAAAATCAACAAGAAGATCATCTTGAAAGAGTGCAAGAAGAAGTTCAACTGCAACGGAACGATTGTGGAAGACTCGGAACTCGGGGATATCATCCAGCTCCAAGGAGACCAACGCAAAAATGTGGCCCAGTTTTTGATCGACGAGAAAATCTCGAAGAAGGAGTTTATCAAGGTGCACGGCTCGTAATTTACTTCCTCACACGCAAGAAGAGGAAGAAAAAGAGAGAGAAAGAGAGGGAGAGAGAGAGGAAGAGAGATACCGGTAAAAATTACGACGACATGTACACAACGCTTAGAAAAAAATTGGACGCTCGTCTTTCTTCGCGCGAGAGCGCGAAAGAGAAGAAGGGTGCGAATGAAGCGTTCTTGTTGATTAGTAGAGAGAAAGAGAGAGAGGAAAAAATGAAGCGCAGAGAGATGAAGAAAAGAGCGAGTGGTTGGGCAATGCATTCTTGTAGATACATACGCACTTAGGTTTTAATCTCATACGCGAGAGAAAATTTTCTGCTCTTTCGGGTTCTTCTTCTCTTCTCCCCAGTTCGCCCTTACCTCACAAGAAATGACTTGTCCTTTTGCGTCCCTTTTCCGTCTCGGTATTACTACTATTCACCGCACTCCACTTGCTTCTGGTACTAGAAGCAACGAACCGAAACGTCTCTTTGTCGCGAAGAACACAAAGGCGAGAACGTCGGCGTCCTCATCATCATCGTCAAACGAGAACACGCACAACGGCACGATGTCGGCGAAAAGTCGTTTCACCTCTTCCTCCTTCACGGATGAGACGATTACCACAGAGAACACGACCAAAAAGAAGAGCGCGAGAATAGCGCTCGTGCAATTGGCGTCGACGTCGTCCAAGGAAGAAAATATTGAAAACATGCTGGCGAGAGTCGAAGAAGCGCTTTCATCGTCGTCATCGTCGTCATCATCGTCATCATCAGGAGACAAACCGTTAAAATTGGCTGAAGAAGAAAAAAAGATTGTGGATATCGTAGTCTTACCTGAGATGTGGAACTGTCCTTACGGAAACGAGTTTTTCGCTCCGTTCGCGGAGGATGTAGTGTTAGATCGAGGTAGTTCTGTGGCTGAAGAAGAAGGAAGAGGTTCGACGTCGCCGTCCTTCGATGCTATGCGGAAAATCGCCAAGGAGAAAAAAGTCGTTCTGTTTGGAGGATCAATACCGACGAGAAAGGACGGCAAGCTATTCAACACGTGCTTTGTGTTTGATAGCGATGGCGCACTCATAGCAACGCATCATAAAATGCATTTATTCGACGTAGATATACCAGATGGAATCACTTTTTTTGAATCAAAGACGCTCACGGCGGGCGACGCGGTGACTATCGCAAATACCAAAGATTTTGGAAAGTTTGGTGTTGGCATATGCTTTGATATGAGATTTCCTGAGTACGCGCGCGCGTGTGCGCTAGAAGGATGCATTGGGATGATATATCCAGGAGCCTTCAATACCGTGACCGGTCCTTTACACTGGGCGTTACTGCAAAGATGTCGAGCGGTGGACAATCAGATGTTTGTTGCGACGTGTTCGCCTGCGAGGGTAGAAGGCGCGTCGTACCAAGCACATGGCGATAGTTCAGTATACGGTCCGTTTGGGGAGAAATTAAACGACAAAGAATTAGAGGAAAAGCCGGGTGTTGTGTATGCGGATTTAGATCTCAATGAAGTCGTGAAAAGACGCTCGGCAATGCCTTTGAATAAGCAAAGGCGACTCTCGGAAACGTACGAGTTGTGCGCGAAGAAAGAAGAAAACGTTTAGAAAAGGAGAGTAAAAATATATTTCTATTTGTACCGCTAAAAACTGCTACCTGTGCTGCTACTACATTATTCACTATATGCCGTAATCATTTCGAGCTTATCATTTCGTACCGTCCCACGTTCGAACTTTACGAGACCCGGTCGTCGCTGCAGAAAACGCCGTTCTCGCACTATTATTACTCGCGGGTTGACTCTGTCTTTTAGTCTCAACCTCTGGTCCACTCACTACGAAATTTCTCGCCCCACCAGCTTCACTCATGGACAAAACTCGAAACTGCATGGCGTCTCCTATTGGTGGCGTGGCGTCGCGGTCTTGCGGCAACCGTCTCCCTTTCTCGTCTCGCGCTAACTTCTTCGGTAAAAAACCGACGTGTCCGGAAACGCCGACCGCGAATCCACCATTCACGGCATTCAAGACTCTCCCGGTGACAAGCTCTCTATTCTCTCTTTTCCTCGCAATCGCATCCCACGCCAGTTGGTGTTTTCTAAACTGATCGACCGAGACCGAGTCCACGTCCATCTCCCCGAACGGGTTTTGTAAACGTTTCACTCGTAGAGGTACGCGATCGCCTAACTTCACATCCTCTGGTAACTCCTCTTTTACAAAGCTCGATGGCATTTTGAACCCAACATCCACGTCAATGAATCCGTTCCTAGAGTCAATCTTTGTCACTATTCCGGAGACGACTTTTCCTTCCAAGTTTGGAAACGAAGCGTTTGATTCTCGAATAAGATTCTCGAGAAAGGTTTCTTTTTCTTCCTTTTTTCCAAATTTGGTCGGCGTCGTCGTCCTCGTCGTCGCTGTGGATGGTTTTGACGAGGACGACGACGACGCCGGTGAAGACGAAGAGAGTAAACGAGTGAAAAAAATGTCGTTTCTGCTCTGCCCACCGCCGTTGCGCAGAAGTCTTTGGATGAGTTTAGAAGAAGACAAAGACATTATGTTATGTTATTAGTATTATTATTATTATTATTGTGATGTTGTTGTTTTTGTAAAAAATTGAAGACAAGCTTGAGAAAACCTTGAGTTGAAACGTCGAATTACACAGCACAAATAGAATTCACAAGACACGAAAATAATAATAATAATATACATAAGAGTCTGAGGATGATGATGAGCTGCTACTGCTGCTACTCCTCGAGATCGACGGCGTCTTCTTCTTCTTCTTTTTCTTCTTTTTCTTCTCTGAAAATAATTAGAGAAAGAAGACCACCACCATCAACAACAACAACAACAACAACAACGACGAGAAT
>Ga0206123_10004087_pt1 | contig 11641 bp, 10 predicted proteins | sample Helgoland_Spring_2_FD_160086 | JGI IMG/M metagenome (GOLD analysis project Ga0206123, IMG submission 160086) | Pelagic subsurface seawater microbial communities from Kabeltonne, Helgoland, North Sea - Helgoland_Spring_Bloom_20160316_1 | ecosystem: Environmental > Aquatic > Marine > Epipelagic ... | reverse complement strand
AATGGATGATATCCTTGATGAAACACCAGAAAAGGTGGCAATACTCCCTCATGATGGCCTCGAACGTATCGATCCACAGGTTCTGAATATGACTCGCTTAACAACCGAAATGGTTCATGAATTAATGTGGGATTTAGGCCGTCCTGGTGCAGTTTCTGATACAACCCTCATGACTCGAATTGAAGACGCAACTGAAATGCTTGGTGACGTTCTATCATCGCTTCCAGAATCAGAAGAGGAGTAGATTAGAATGAGGAATCTACCAAAGCCTTCTGATATTCAATTACCGAAACCATCAGAACTCCACCTTATGGATGGTCAGAAAAACCTTCAGAAGATGAAAGAACAGCAACCTAATCTCTATAGATGGAGGGCAATGTTCGGATTTGTCGTACTTTTTATCTGCGCAATTGCAGGATATTTTTTGTTTAAAGATGCCTCTGAAATCATTGAATGGTTCAAAGGATTTGGTCTCTGGGGGCCGTTCTTATTCACCATTATGCTGTCATTAGCAATTGTATTATTATTGCCTACTCCGTTCGTAAAGATTGGTGCAGGAGCCATTTTTCCGTTTTGGATAGCAGTATTGGTTAACTTTGTTGCCTCGATGATAGGCGGCCTTATCGCTTTCGTTTTGGGTCGGTGGATGTTTCGCGAATCGATTCAAGCCTCAATTCAGAACGATGTACGAATGCAGAATATCGAGAAAGCTCTCGACCAAGACGCGATGAAAATATCAGTACTTGTTCGCTTGTCTCCAATACTTCCTGATGAATGGCTCAATTACATCATGGCGGCAACTCCGGTTTCGTTACGAGTGTTTTTGCTTTCAAACACGTCCAGTCTCATCTATTGCTTGATTTATGCATACTATGGTCACGCGCTTGGTTCAATTGCATTAAGTCAGTCTGGGATGGGTGGATTAGCCAATTCTCCACTCGGCTTGTTCATGCTCTTGCTTGGCATAGTTGCAACTGTAATCGTAACTGTAATTGTTACCAGGACCTCTATTCGAGTTCTTAGAGAATCCATTGGTGAAGAAGAATAATTCCTTTTTCTGAATATGGAGTCAATCCATAGCATTGAAACTTAGGCGACCTTCGCAGAGACGGGGGCGGGGTATGTCACAAGGAACACTTCCAACAATTTATGGTACTGATTGGGTTCCTAAATCAGCACGTGTTTTCACACAACCATTGCTTATCGACGCTGCTCGTGCAGAGGTGATGCGCTTCTTTGCTGAACGTCATGAAGGTCATGTATTCCTTGCTGCAAACGTCTGGGATCATCTCCATGTTGATGGTCAGCAATCCTTTGATGGAGAATCATGGCATTCTTTCTCTGAGCGCTTTGTGAAGGCTTTCAAAAAAGGATTTGCAGCTCAAAACGAACTCAAAATCAAGCCTATCTTAGATGATGAAGTAATGCCTCGTCGAAGCATAAATGAGCATCTTGATCGCCGATTAAATCATATCATAATCGATATACGCCTTTGCTTTCGTCGTTTGGCTCATTACATGTCGACTTCCATGGAGAATCGAATGGAATGGCAACGTATGATGACCCGAACACGTGCAATGGATGCTCACCTCAAGGACGTTTTCTTCTCTGGAATGGAAACCCCAGATGGTTCTCGATTCGGAGGCAAAGGATTCCGTTCAACATGGCAAGAAGGAGTTGTTGCAATTGCAACCGCTCTAAACAAGACAGATGAACCGAATAAAGATCACACACCCGGTAACGGATATGATGGAGACCTTGTTGCTCCAATGATTCGCGACGTCGGTCTTGCCCTCGCAATGGGTGACACTGTTGTCGATGTCATGGCTGCCCAAATGGGGAAAGCAGATTCCAATCAAAATGGTGGACATGAAGGAGCAGGTGGCCGAGATTTGCACATAGGTGCATGGCATGTTGGAGTTTTACCACCGACTGCCCCTTTGCCTATTGCTAGTGCGACAATGACTGGACTTGCTTTTGCTGCTTGGAAACAAGAACTGGATCGCTTCCATGTTGCTTGCATTGGTGAAGGTGCCTCGTCATCAGGAGAATATTGGGAATCATTGAATCTTGCAGGTGCTCGTGGTCTGCCAATTTGTTACGTTCTTCAGAACAATCAAATTGCATTAGATACGCCTCCCGCAAATCAATCTGGTGTTGAACTTTGGGCGGATAAGGCGGTGGCTATGGGCTTCCCTGCCTGGACAATCGATGGTTCCGATCCTGCTGCATGGCATGCAAGTGTCGCTACAGCACGTGAATTCAGTATGGAAGGCGGTGGTCCAACAATGGTTCACGTTGAGACAATGCGAGGTTGCGGCCATGCACATCATCATGACGACCTGTATCTTGGTTCTGAGACAGGAACACCACCGGGATACGTAGACAGGGCTTTGCTTGAGTATTGGGCTGCAAAGGATCCTCTGCCAACTCACAGAGAACTCTTACTCACCTTGGGCGTTGAAGAAAGCGAACTTGAAGGAATGGAAAAAGAGGAACAACTTCGTGTTGACAATGCGCGTTCAGATGTAGAGGAAATGGCCTGGCCAGAACCTGAAACTGTAACCAAAGGCGTTACTACGATTCACGATGCAAGAACACATCAAGATCAAATCGATACCCTTACTTCACCTTCAGTGGTTGAACTAAATTCAAATGTCGAACCGATTGAATACGTCGAATCCGGGGGCTGGACCTATGCTCGAGCAATCCAACAAGCAATGGTCGATATTGCAAATCGATATGGCGATGATTGTGTGTTCATCGGAGAAGACATGGAAGTTGCCGGAGCTTTTGGAATGAATATGGCTCTCAAGAATGCTGGTCATCAAGAGAAACTCGTCGACATGCCTCTTTGCGAAGCAATGATCGTTCACACTGGTGTGGGAGCCGCTCTATCTGGCATGCGTCCAATGGTTGAAATTCAATTTGGAGGCTTTGCAGCGCTCGGATTTAACGCATTAATCAACAATGCAGCAATGCTACGCTGGCGCTGGGGCGCGGATTGTCCAATGACAGTTCGAATCCCTCTTGGTGCCCGCACTCGTTCAGGTCCTTTCCATGCAAATATGATCGAATCATGGTTTGCGAATGACCCAGGCTTTGTCGTACTCGCACCAGCGACTCCACAAGCAGCTTACGAATTACTCGTGGAAGCCGCACATCTCGAGGACCCAGTTCTGTTTTTGGAACATATTGGATTGTATGGTCTTCGAGGAGGTCTTACTGGATGGGGCCAGAATATCAATCAAAAAGTTGACACGACATCAGTTCATGAATCCATTGAAAACGGACAACGACACTCAATAGGGAAAGCCTCAATCATACGAGGAGGTACAGATTTAACGCTCGTTACATGGGGGGCAATGGTTCACATTGCAAAACAAGTTGCAGAGAACTTGGCTTCTGATGGAATTGAATTAGAAGTGATCGATCTTCGAACAATTATTCCATTTGACAAAGAAACGTGTATAGCATCAGTTCAGAAAACGGGAAGACTTGTTGTCCTTCAAGAAGGACAATGGCATGGTGGTTTGGGTCACACAATCCAGTCTCAAATCCTTGAATCTACGTTCTATCAACTGGAAGCACAACCAGTTGTTATCGGTGCTTTAGACACTCCTGTGCCGTTCTCTCCACCTTTGGAAGATCACACAATCCCTTCCATTGATCACGTGATTAAGGTTATTCAGTCTTTGATGGGATAAGGGCTTCAAGCCAAACAGCAAGACAAGCGCCAAGTGTTGTTGTCAACCAATAAATTGGAATTATTTCAACATCACCCGAAAATAAATTTGGACCGAATGTACGTGCTGGATTCATACTTGCTCCAGTATATGCTCCAAAAATGAATGCCAATACTGCTACTGTTGCACCCACGACGAATGCGATAGGGAGCCAATTGTCTGTTTTTCGTATAATGAGAAGAATTGAAGCCATGAGCAAGAATGTTATTCCAATCTCAATCACTATCAAACTGAACCAAGAGGTATTCCTTATGGTAGGTCCCGCTCCACTTAGAACCCCTCCTGCTAGAACGCCTCCACATAATTGGCCAATAAGATGAGATAGGGTATCTTTGTTTGAAAGATCACCTCTTCTCCAGAAAGCAATAGATACTGCGGGATTAATATGGGCACCAGAGTATCGCCCTAGAGATAATATTACAAGGCCAACACTGAGACCAAATGCAAGAGAAATTTCAAGAGATGAGCGTTCCATTGCAACACTACCGCAGCCAATGAAAACCATAGCGAAAGTGCCGACGAACTCGACTGCACCTCGCTTCCACATCGATTATGCCAATTCCATAAAGAACTTGATTTTATCTAATTAGATTGGCAGAAGCATGAAAGCCCATGAGGGGTTGGCAAGAGTATGGACAAAAAAGATGAGTTGATGGGAATCCCCCAACTTATCCATTTCAATGCCATGCTTATTACTGGAGCCTTATTTATTGGAATCATTTTGACCCAATATGGAGCACAATCGAATTCCCTTTTTGTTATTTCATTTATTTTGCTTCTTTCGCTTGGCTTACTCGTTACAAGTGCAGATTTCTTCATTGAAGGAGCAAAGGGCCTGGCTAGGAGAGCAGGAATTGCCGAGATTGTTATTGGCCTAACAATTGTTTCGATTGGGACATCATTACCTGAAATTCTTGTTACTAGTTCAGCAGCACTTGATGCGCGCAACACTCCACAAGCGGCTGATTTTGCAATAGGCAGTATCCTTGGCTCTATTTTGGTCCAAATTACACTTATTCTGGGAATTGTTGTCATGACCCGTTCAGTAAAAGTTCGACCTTCTTGGCTAAACAGAGATGGCGTAATCATGCTTCTCTCTGTTCTTCTTCTCCTCTTCTTTGTCTGGACAAATGATTCCCTCGAGCGCTGGGAGGGAGCAATTCTTTCTTCTCTTTATGTCACCTACATCGTGTGGTTACTAATGAAAAGGGAAGAGATACGTCTAGAAGAAGTCGAAGATGCGGGCGAATACGAAATCAGGGGTTCAAACTGGAGTTCTGCAGCATATACAATTATGATCATACTAGGGCTTGGTTTTGCAATATATGCTGCGAACATCCTTGTGGATAAGGCCTGTCATTTAGCACTCGAACTTAACGTACCTCACTCCGTTGTGGGTACGACAGTTTCTGGAATCGGTACTTCCCTACCTGAACTCACAATCGCGTTAATGGCCGCCAAGAGAAGCAAGGGTGTTGCGATTGGAACGTTGATTGGGTCAAATATCACAGACCCTCTCCTCTCTATTGGTATCGCTTCAATGATCAATCCATTATCAATCAGCGAAAACGATAACGGACTTACAATGGAGATTATTGCTCCTGCTACAGTATTGGGAGTGCTTCTCGCCTTAATTTTCATGCGTAGAAGTTACAGATTTGAGCGCTGGGAAGGCGCCTGTTTGGCTTTATTCTACCTTGTCTTCTTGGTTGTTTTACAACTTAATCGTTAGTTGAAACGAAATCAAGACTTATGTTTGGTCGCTCTGTGGGGGTGACATGGTCGACTTCCAACTTGATGAAATGCAAGAGATGCTTCGTGAACTTGCTCATGAATTTGCAGTGGATGAAATACGCCCTCATGCTGAGCATTGGGATGAAGAATCAGTTTATCCAAAAGAAGTCATTCAAATGGCTCATGAGATGGGTCTACTCAATCTTCACATTCCAGAGAAATACGGCGGGCCTGGATTAGGCTGCATGGAAGAAGTTCTTGTCAATGAGGAACTAGCATGGGGCGACCCTGGTTTTGCGACTGCTGCTTATGCAACCGCTCTGGCCTGTGCTCCAATCATAACAGGAGCTACTGAGGCTCAGAAAGATATCTGGTTGCGAAAGGTGGCCGAAGAAGGCGCTCTCGCATCCTATGCCATTACAGAACCTGGGGCAGGATCTGATGTTGCAGCCATCAAAACAACTGCAGTAAGGGATGGAGATGAATATGTTATCAATGGCTCAAAGATGTGGATTACTGGAGCAGGATATGCTGACTTTTTCTTCGTTCTTGCCAAGACTGATCCTGATGCTGGCTACAAAGGCATGTCTGGTTTCATTGTCGAATCGAATAGAGAAGGCCTTTCGCTTGGAAAGAAAGAAACCAACATGGGTCAACGATGCAGTGATACACGTAGTATATCTTTCGATAATGTACGTGTTCCTGCGAATCAACTCGTTGGTGAAAGCGAATCAGGTGGATGGATGAATGCAATGAGTGCCTTTGATTTGAGCCGACCAAACATTGCAGCACATGCAACAGGATTGTCCAGAGCTGCTTACGAGCATGCCTTGCAATACAGTAACGAGCGACAAACCTTCGGTAAGCCCCTTCACCGTCATCAGGCAATCCAATTCATGCTTGCTGATATGAAAACGGATATTGAAGCCAGCCGTATGCTTACTTGGAAGTCTGCTTCAGAAGCAGATGCCGGCGTTAAAAATACAGAATCAGCAGCCCATGCAAAGCGATTTGCATCTGATGCTGCAATGAAAATATCAACTGATGCAGTGCAAGTCTATGGTGGATATGGTTATTCTGAGGAATACCCAGTCGCTCGCTTGATGAGAGCAGCAAAGGTCATGCAAATCTATGAGGGAAGTAGCCAAGTACAGCGTATGATCATTGGTCGTGAGATCACGAAGAACCTCTAGTTCGTTGGTCTTCTTGAACATCAAAGGCTCTCATAAGATGGTCAACCAAATCCTCTGCTCTATTTAGATCGGGGAAGAGGTCCTCTTCGACTTGGTCTATGTTATGTTCAAAATCAACGATATCTCCTTCGAGGTCCATGATCTGGAGCGAATTGAAGTACTCTTCCTCTTCTTCCCAATCCATTTCTTCATCATCTTCATCATTCATGTCAATCATGTCCTGAGTGACAATCATCTCATCTTGAAACGTGAAAATATGTTCCAACTTGTTCCGAGGACAAACAATGAATTGGGCAACGAGTGCAATATCCATTGCTAATTCAATATCATTACGTAGGCTGAGGGCCAGTGATGCCAACTTATCGCCAATTGGAAGGTGGGTTTTTTGTTCATTGATGTTCAAACAAAGACTTGCAGTAAAATTTTGGTCTTTTGATTCGATATCTTTCTTCCACGCCGCACCAATGACTGAAGTAGACCACGTTTTCCTCCTCCTATTCGAGTTCTCACTCAGTCCTGGATGAGGTAATTGTTGCTTTGCTTTTACTTCGTAGTGTCTCCCTGAAGTACCCTTGACTCGTACTTGAATCATCCCTTGGGAAAAGGTTTCAATCAAATGGAAGTGTTCCATTTGGCATATGCCTCTTAGAAATTCCATCGATTTTTCAAATGGATCCGTACTTTCTTCTGAGGGCATGAAACTTCTAATCTTCGACTGTTTATGAACAGAAATCTGAATGTACTTGCCGCTTACGCATGAGCATGGCCAAAGCAATCGAGGTGTTAGTCCTAGCAGCTGGGCTCTCGAGAAGACTTGGCCAGCACAAGGCTATGATTGATATCAATGGCCATCCATTGGTTCATCATATCGTGAATAGGCTTCATCGGTCTGGAATGACATCCATTACTTCGGTGACGAACAGTGACCTTCTCGCAGATGTTATGCTTGCATGTCCAAGCGTAAATGTCGTTCTTAATCCGTCTCCAGATTTAGGTCGTACAGAATCGATACGATGCGGTCTTCGTTCGATGATTGAACGACTTGGTTCCTTACCTAAACGGGTTCTCATTGTTCCAATTGATCGGCCTGGATGGGATGAGAACATAATCAAGTCGTTAGTCGATCCTGGGATTTCGACATATCCAGTCTCATCTGGAAGAGGGGGTCACCCTCTTTACTTGGAAGAAGAAGACATACGATCAGTTTATCTTTCAAAGGGAGATGTTCCACTCAAGGATATTGTGAACTGTCAAGCGGTTGAGGTTGACTTCGATTCATTGCATCTGAACATCGATACTCCCGAAGATTTAGAATTACTCAGTGCTGTTGCTAAGGAACCTTGGTTCTAAGGGCAAACCGTATGTGTATCAATCACAACGGATGGATATGACCGCAAGGGTACTGGGATGGGTGTTGGAACAGTTACAACACAACTCATCGGTAGTTCTCGCTTCAGTCGTTGCAACAAAAGGTAGTGTGCCAGGTAAATCTGGTGCACGGCTTGCGATGAGAAAAGACAACACCTGGATTGGTACAGTTGGTGGTGCTGGTTTGGAAAAGAGGATACTCAGCCGATGTGAAGAGTTGCTTACTCAGTCCACGACCACGTCTGAGGTGGTTACGTTCGGGTTAAACAAAGGTGCGAAGGGCTATGAAGTTCAACCTCTTGACTCTCTTTGCGGTGGACAAGTAACCATCGCGTTGGAGTTGATGATGCCAATGCCACACATACTTTTGATGGGAGGGGGGCATTGCTCAGAAGCTATTTCCAAACTGCTTCCACTAACGGGATGGAATTATTCAGTTCAAGATACACGCGAAGCGTTTGCACATTCGAGACTGTATCCGGATGCAGTTGAATTACACGCAATGGGCGTGGTTGATTTCTTTGAAAATGAAACGCATGAAAGTCTGTCTCGTTTTTCGGATATCCTTCTTCTGGGGCACGATTATCAAGAGGATCTTGAGCGTTTAAAGATGATTTTACACACAGCTCAATCGAGTAAATCTTCTCTCGATGGTAACGAATTTCCACGAATTGGTGCGATAGGAAGTCGCTCTAAATGGCAAACCTTTGAATCCGCTTGCATTGATGATGGAATTGAACAAGCATATCTTTCAGATGTTCGATGTCCAATTGGTCTCAATGTTGGAGCAGATTCTCCAGAAGAGATTGCGATTGCAGTACTTGCAGAGATTCTTTCATTGCACAAAGGCGTCGATGCTGATTCACCAACATGGCGAGAAAAGTAGGTCTGAACATGGTATCAATGGATGAGTCTTGGACTCTTCGAAACGGTATGGTCATCCCTCACCGTTCAGTACTTGCTGCTATGACCAATAAACAGAGTCATGAGAATGGTTGCCTTTCGGATAATGAAATCAATTTTCTGAAACGAAGGGCCAAGGGCGGTTTTGGGATCATTACGACAGCAGCTTCCCATGTTCAAGAATCTGGTCAAGGTTGGACTGGGGAAATGGGGGTATGGGGCGATCATCATGTTTCTGGTCTCTCTCGTCTGGCTGATGAAATTCGTCGATATGGATCTAAGAGTTTTGTTCAGTTATTCCATGGAGGGATGAGGAGCCCATCTTCGCTTACAGGACAACAACCGGTTTCAGCGAGTGAAAACTTCATCTCAGATTCACAGGGAACTTCTCGCCAAATGACTCTAGATGAAGTGAACGAAACAATCGCTTCGTTTGCTAAGGCTGCAAAACGATGCGAAGAAGCAGGGTTCGATGGGGTGGAACTTCATGGTGCTCACGGTTATCTCATCGCCCAATTCCTTGGGGCTAAGACCAACAGAAGAACAGATGAATTTGGAGGAGATGTTCTTCAAAGAATGACATTTCTCAACAAAATAATTGACGCAATACGAGCGATTGTCTCTTCGAAGTTCTCTCTTCTTGTGCGGCTATCACCTGTTTCAGATGACATAGGAATCACTCTGGAAGATACGCTCATTGTCTGCGAATCATTACTTTCTAAATCTATAGAAGGGCTGCATATATCGTGTTGGGATGTATTCGAAAAGCATACGACGGGACTGACTCTTACAAAAGAAATCTCACAGTTTATCGATCACCGTATACCGATTATTTCTACGGGTTCTGTATGGACAGGTAATGATGCTCACCTTTTACTCGAAGAAGGGGCTGACGCAGTCGGTGTCGCTCGGGTTGCTTTGCCATTCCCAGATTGGCCTCTTTCCAGCGCTTCCACGGACTACGCCCCTGCAAAGCCTCCATTCACTCCTGAGAAATTAATAGATGCTGAATTAAGCCCTCTCTTTGTTGAATACATGAGAAGATGGAAAGGATTTGTTACTGATGGGAGATGAAAATCCTTTTCCTGAAATATGCAAGTTCTTGAATTGATTCGAGTATGTCATCAAGAGCTAGGTGTGCTCCTTTCTTGTTGAATCGTGATACTTCAGGATACCATCTCCGTCCAAGTTCCTTAACAGTTGATACATCGATCATCCTGTAATGAAGGAATTCAACAATTTCAGGCATTTGTTTTTGGAGGAAGAGGCGATCATTCCAAACTGAATTTCCACATAGTGGGGCTGTGTTTTCATTCACATGTTCACGAAGAAATTCCATCGTCTGCCGTTCTGCTTCTTCCACTGTAACCGAGTTATTGCGAACACGCTCAACCAAACCACTTCGATTATGATGTCGAGTATTCCATTCATCCATTCCTTCCAAAAGCGTCTCTTCGACTGAAACTGCTAGGTTGGGACCTTCTGCGATGATGTTCAATTCACCATCTGTAATGACCGTAGCAATCTCTATGATTTTCTCTTTAGAGATGTCTAAACCCGTCATCTCCAAATCAATCCAGACCATACGGTCATCTCTATTCTCCATGATGTAGCCAACAAGCCAGAGCATTTGAAGTCGGCGCAGAGTTCTTCATACACCCATGCCACGACACGGTATGGCGGATGCCTCCGATGTTCTTGATGCGGTGCTCTTGGAAGTGATTCCAATGCCTAGGAAACCAATTGCTTTTGGCCTTACTGCTCTAATTTTCAGTGTGATATTCTTTGCATATATCGCTCATGAATTTACTGCAGATTCGAGTTCAAGTCCTGTGATTGTTGAGCAAAACACATCCACCGATTGGCGTCACTATTCCGTAGTAGCACCGATTGATACGGGCATAAACGTCTATCACGACCACTTTCGTACCGATGAGATCTATCCAAACTGGCTTTTGGAACAGTTGGGTGTAACAATGACCTGTGGTATCACATTTGAGGGAAGTTGGCAAGAACGGTATGAAGCAGACAGAGAAACCTGCTGGGATGTCATTACCACCAGTGATATCGTCTATTTTTATGGCACTAAAATTATTGGAACTTCACCTGATGGTGGAACAAATATCCACATCTTGGATGATCCTGAAGATGGCCACGGAACAGCAGTAACGGGGGCAGTTCTCGATGCAAATCCAGATGCGGTCATTTTCTTTGTTGAAGGTTTTTCCACCGAAGCAGTTCTTGCAGCATCAAATCAACCTCTTGTTGATATTATCTCAACATCGTTTGGGGCCATCGGTTCACTGCCAGTTCCAGGAATTGAAACGGCAACCTACGAGGCAGTTGTTGTTCAAAATAAAATTCATACAGGGGCAGCAGATAATTCACCTTCCCCAGCAATTCAAGATGCTACGGCAGGACCTCCATGGTCGATTGGAATTTCTGGATATGCAGAGGAAGGAGATGACCAAAAAGAAACCATGAGCGGTTCATATCCAGATATCGCTGCGGATTGGACACAACTCTTGCCGAATCACGACGATACTGATGGCTATCATGAGACGTCCGGGACTTCCTTTGCTACACCACGCACTGCTGGGATTCTTTCGTTTGTTCTCCATCAACTACGAGATGAATTTGGCGATTGGGGTTCTGGTGCTTCAGATGAACGAGGAGGTTATCTCGTCAACGGAGCTT
>Ga0206123_10004086_pt1 | contig 11643 bp, 13 predicted proteins | sample Helgoland_Spring_2_FD_160086 | JGI IMG/M metagenome (GOLD analysis project Ga0206123, IMG submission 160086) | Pelagic subsurface seawater microbial communities from Kabeltonne, Helgoland, North Sea - Helgoland_Spring_Bloom_20160316_1 | ecosystem: Environmental > Aquatic > Marine > Epipelagic ... | reverse complement strand
TCTTGTTGTTGATATGAGGTCGATACCTATAATGCAAGAGTTTGGATTCCCTATAATATTTGATGCAACACATAGTAATCAACTTCCAGGAGGAAACGGAACAACTACAGCTGGTATGAGAAATATGGTTCCTTATCTTGCTAAAGCCGCAGTTGCTGTCGGTTGTGATGGCGTATTTTTTGAAACACACCCTGACCCTGAAAGTGCTAAATCAGATGCATCAACACAATGGCCTTTAGGTGACTTAGAAGAAGTTATTTCAAATCTAAAAATGAAGCCGGCTAAGGTCAAAAAATCACCTAGTGCGGTTTTAGGAGAAAGTCAAGCAAAAAATAGTAAAACAATGTATAAAGACCGACTCAACAAAAAGTATCAATCACATATGGATACAAATCAAATTAATGTTATGAATTTTGATGATATTCCGTTACCTGAAAAACCATCTAATACTTTATCAAGTTCTAATCCGTTTACGACAACTTGTACAAAATTAATGGATGAAAGAAACTTAACTAAAAGTGTTATTATCTCAAATACTGACGATTTAGAGTCTATGGGTGAGAATAAATCAGAAGTGATAGCTTGTGACGGATTTCTCGATACGTTAAATCCTGCAGAAGTTGATTTAAATTTAGTCACTATTTTTAATTCTGCTACAAGACTAATATTTTTACAACTTGAACCTAAAAGAAGACCTATAGAGTGGTGGATACAAAAGTTAAACTTTTTAAGAGAAAGACACGACCAAAAAGAATTAGATATTTTCGTATCTTTTACAGCTGAGCCCGCAAAACTCAGAATGATAACTTTACCTAATGATTATTATAAAAGAAAAGAAGACGAAGAAGTCAAATCTAACAAAGTAAAGGTTCCTATGATTCGATGGAACAATCCCAAAGATAAACCTAAACCAAGGATATAATATGCACACAGCAGGAAAAGTATGGGGCAAGACCGCAAATATATTTTCTAATCCTAATTTTGAAGTACACAGGATAGAAGTAAATAAAGGCGGATATTGTTCAAAACATAAACACAAATATAAATTTAATGCCTTTTATGTAGAAAGTGGTGAATTAGATATTATAATCTACAAAAATGATTATGATTTAGTGGATACAACTACGTTAAAAGCAGGTGATATGACTATAGCAAAGCCAGGAGAATATCATAGTTTTAAAGCAAACGCAAAAACTATTTGTTATGAATTTTATTGGGCTGAACTAAATCACAATGATATTGAAAGAGAATCTGTAGGTGGTGTTTAGTGCTAACAATTCCTATTAACGAATTTTTAAAAAATAAAAGAGTCGTACTTGTAGGAAATTCTGTAGAAATGATGAACTATGAGTATGGTGATTTTATTGACTCATTTGATGTCGTAATACATCACGGCGCTGCTATAGCAAAAACACAAGCTCAATATAAAAATCTTGGAAGTAGAACTGATATATGGATTACAGGTACATTTAGATTTCACGTAGTAAAAACGTTAAAAGATGACTTTGAAAGTGGCCAATATAAAGATACTTTGATATTATTTAATAGAGTTCGTACTAAATTATTAGATGTAGACTCTAATATTCCGTGGGAAAACTCATTACCACAAATTCCTAAAATAGATATGTTTAGTGATATTGAACTTATAGAAACATTAGATGAATTGAACTATATGGAAGGATTCGGTAATGGAGTTAGAGGACCTAAAAATGGAATGAGACCTTCAGCTGGATTTATGTCTTTATTATATTTTACCCGCAAAGTAACTTCTTATAAAAGTTTAGATATTATAGGATTTGATTTTTTTAGAAAAATAACTGACGAGAAACGAGGAGGCGGAGATAAGCCTTTTAGTTGGTATCTTCCTATTAAAGATTGTGGTTCACATCCACATAATGGTAAGTTAGAATATGATTATGTTAAAAAGTTAGAAAAACAAAAGAAGATTAAGTGGAACGTTTTGTCTGATTTAAAAGAAGAAAAAATAAAATACGACAGAAAATGGTTAGACGGAACTATATTCAATAAGTGGGCTGATGAAAAAAGTTGATGATAAATATAGTTTTCTTCAATATAGAAAAGACCAAGAGAAGAAACATTTAAATTTAATTGAAAATACAACTAACCCGTTACATAGTATATTAACGGTTGAAATGAATTTAACAGAATTGTGTAATCGTAAATGTGTTTTTTGTCCACGACACGACCCTAAAGTTTATCCAAATAGAAATTTAAATACAACTATAGAAGATTCTACTACAATAGCGAAACGTTTAGCAGAATTTGATTATGTAGGTAGAATATCATTTAGTGGGTTTGGTGAAAACTTTTTAAATAAAGAATTTAATGAAATTGTACAGGCTATGAGAAAAGAATTGCCTAATAACGTATTTGAATGTAATACTAACGGTGATTTTTTGAATAAAGAGTCTGTTACAGAGATATACAAAAGTGGTATGGATATGTTGTACATAAATCTGTACGATGGACTTGAACAGATAGAGCCGTTTGTTAAAATAATGAAAGATTCAGGTATATCTGAAGATAATTACAAATTAAGAGCGCATCATACACAAGATGAATGGGGATTATTTGTAAATAACAGAAGTGGGATGATAGATTGGATAGGATTCGATGAAGATGACATCGAAAATTTAAAAGGAAAGCCTTGTCACTATCCTTATTATAAAATGTTTGTAGATTGGAATGGAGATGTTTTATTTTGTTCAAACGATTGGGGTAGAGAAATAGTAGTTGGTAACTTAATTCAAAGTTCTGTTATGGATGTTTGGATGGGTGACAAAATGAAAGAAGTCCGTGACAGACTTTCAGTTGGAGATAGAAGTCACAGCCCGTGTAATACGTGTTCAGTAAAGGGTGACTTATTTGGTAAATCAAGTTTTGAATTAATTAACGGATATTATGAAAGTAGCGATAACAGGTCACACTAAAGGTTTAGGGAAAGAACTATATAGTCGATTTGATGATGTAGAAGGGTTTTCATCAAGTAATGATTATGATGTTTCGGATAATTATGAACGAGCAAAGATTATTTTTGAATTAGAAAAATTTGACTTGTTTATAAACAACGCACACCCAATGTTTGACCAAACTCGTATGTTAATGGAAGTGTTTGATAGATGGAAACATAAAGATAAAACTATTGTCAATATAATTAGTAGAGCAAAGTATGACAATATATCTAAAGGGTTTATGTACTCTGCTTCTAAAGCATCATTATCACACTTATCTCATAATCTACGATTTAATACAGATAAGAAATGTAAGATAATAGATGTAAATCCAGGACTACTTGAATCAGACTTATCAAGTTTAACTTACAAAGAAATGGCTGATATTGTTATGTGGTGTATTAATCAACCACAACATATCGAAATAGGTGAAGTATCTGCTTGGCATAGAGACTCATATGTTAATGTACAAAACGAAAAAGCAAAAAAATTAAATAGATGAATGTTTATATAGGTTACGATAGTAGGCAAGATTACTCTGAACATTTTTCAGAAGTAGTAAACCCTCCGTATCAAGTATCTAAGTACTCAATAGAGAAATATAATAAAAGTGTTAATATAGAACCTATAATTGTCTCAGAATTAAAGTTAAAAAATATTTATTGGCGACAAGCAGACTATCTTTCAAGTACAGAGTTTGTTTATAGTAGATTTCTTACTCCGCATCTTAATGGTTATAAAGGAATAGCATTATTTTGTGATTCTGATTTTTTGTGGCAAACAGATGTTAATGAGTTATTAGATTACTACGATGAAAAGTATTCAGTTATGTGTGTAAAACACAATTATACACCTCCTGAAAGTACAAAGATGGATGGAAAAGCACAGACACATTATCCAAGAAAAAATTGGTCAAGTCTAATGATGTTTAATTGTTCACATCCTGATATTAAAAAATTAAGTGTTAAAAATATTAATGCAAAAAATGCAAAGTGGTTACATAGATTTGAATGGACAAGTGATGAGTGTGTTGGAGAGATACCAGCAACTTTTAATTGGTTAGAAGGATGGTATAACGATAATATTAACCCAAAAGCAATTCACTATACACGTGGCGGGCCTTGGCATACTACGTGGAACGGTCAATACAAAGACAAATGGGTAGAAACATATAACAAATTAGTTAAGGAGAAATCGAATGGCTAACGAAACAAAGTTCTCAGAAGATGAACTAAAACAAATAAACGAAGTAGCAGATACTTACAGCGCTCTACAAACAGAGTTAGGTAATCTTGGAGTTCAAAAAATATTAGTAGAAGACAGAGCAACTACTATTGAAAATAGAGAAAGTTCTATTCGTGATGAATGGAAAAAGAATCAAGTTAAAGAACAAGATTTAGTAAAGATTCTAAGTGATAAGTATGGTGCAGGTACTCTTGACCCTAAAACAGGCAATTTTGTGCCGGTAAAAGAAAATAAACCGAGTTAAATATAACGTTTTGAAATTTTAAAAACTATTTATATATGTTTAACACAATAACCTCATTTTATTATAACAGGAGACAATAATGGCAGAACGAATTGTATCTCCGGGTGTATTTACCCGAGAGAAAGATTTATCATTCTTACCACAAGGTGTCGCAGAGATTGGAGCCGCAGTAGTCGGACCAACTTTACGAGGCCCTGCATTTACTCCTACCGTAATCACAAGTGCAAGTGACTTTGAAGCTCAATTTGGTGCGATAGGTGGTTCTAAGAACTACTACACAGGAATAGCAGTACAAAGATATTTGAATGGCGGAGCGCCAAGTGTGACGGTAGTTAGAGTATTAGGTATAGGAGGATACTCAGTAGACGCAGTAAACGTAGTACTTGGTACCGGACACGCGGCTCAACAACACCGAATTTTAGCAACTTTATTACCATCAAGAAAACATTCAGCAGGATTAGGCGATTTAACTTCTACTTTAGTTAGTGGAAGTCTTGATGCTGGCCCATCTGCCGGTTTTGGTGATTATGCATCAGGAAGTGTAAAGGTTAGTGTATCAGGTTCAGACCTTTTACTTAACACGATACCAGGTGCTAATTTTTCAGGTGGCGGAACTAATGCAGTTACATCTGACCCGCAAGATAATACTAATCACGTTTATATGTACAAGTATTTTAATCAAGGCGGAAAAGTTCCATCAGGAGCGGTTAGCGGTGCTAATAGTATTTCAAGTTCACTTGTTACATTGAACTTACGAGATGGTGTACAATCATTTGATGCAAATGGTAACGCTAACACTTGGACAGGTAATAGTTCATATTCTGTTGCAAGAACACCTTATATAATTTCACAGAGATTGAACGGCGCTGCTGCTTCAAGTCTGTTTAGAATTTATACTCGTGGTTCAGGTACAGAAATGAACGAAAGAATACATATTGCTATTTCTAATATCAAAGCCGCAGCATCAAACAACACATCACCTGACTTTGCTCAGTTTGATTTACAAGTTTATCTAAAGAACGATAGTGGTGTATTTTCTTCTGTTGAAAACTTCAATGGATGTAATTTAGACCCTAAAAGTTCTAACTTTGTAGTTGCTATGATTGGTGATGGACACGAAGTAACTGATAATAACGGAAAGATTACTAAATATAGCAATTATGGTAATAAAGCTCAGTTTATTAGAATCGGTGATTACACAGCATTAACAGATGGTACTAATCCAGCATTAGCGCCTATGGGATTTGGTAAAGTAAACAATCCTATAGCAGGTGGTGTTAATGTACCAAGTGCATCGTTTGTAACAAGTTCAGATAGTGACTTACAATTTGACCCAGGTAAATTTCCAGGTTGGGACTTTTCTGCAGCAAATTATATTAATAATGCTTACTTAGCTCCGATACCTTTAGATGCAGGTGTAGGTGCAAACGTATCATTTTCACTTGAAGACCTTTCAGGTTCAGCCGGTGGTAACGCAGGATTTGCTAACGCAACAACTCAGTTATCATTAGCATCAGGAACTAACGTACAACAGCGTAAGTTTAAAATACCGATGCAGTGGGGATTTGATGGTGATAATCCTGCTCGTGAAATTAAGTTTGGTAACGATATTGTTGCTAATAACACTCAAGGACTTGATTGTTCTACAGCAGTTAAGAGTGGTTCTGTTGCTTATAAAAGAGCATTGAATACACTTGCTGACCCTGACTTTATCGACATTAATATGTTAGCAACACCAGGTATTATACACGCTTATCATCCTGCTGTTAGTAACAAGGCGATGAGTATTGCATCAAATCGTGGTGATACGTTCTACATATTAGATGGCTCTAAATACAACGAATCAGTAGCAAACGCTATTAGTAACGTTGCGAGTATAGACAACAACTATGTAGCTACTTACTTTCCTTGGGTTCAGATATCTAATCCAGGAGGCGGTCCTCAACTTTGGGTTCCACCATCAGTAGTTATGTTAGGTGTCTTTTCACAGAACGATAGAATCGGTCAAGAATGGTTTGCTCCCGCAGGTTTAAATCGTGGTGGCATCGCCGCTCTTGATGTTAAGAAGGTATTAACTCATACAGACAGAGATGAATTGTATGATGGTAAAGTTAATCCGATTGCTTCTTTCCCAGGACAGGGTATTGTAGCATTTGGTCAAAAGACTCTACAATCAAGACCTTCAGCGCTCGACAGAATAAATGTTCGTAGATTATTAATTAACTTGAAGAAGTTCATAGCATCATCTTCAAGATTCTTAGTATTTGAACAAAATACTGCGGCAACGAGAAATCGTTTCTTGAACATTGTCAATCCTTATATGGAATCTGTACAACAACGTTCAGGTCTTTCGGCATTCAGAGTAGTAATGGATGATTCCAATAATACTCCTGAAGTAGTAGATAGAAACCAATTAATTGGTCAAATCTTCATACAGCCTACAAGAACTGCTGAGTTTATTGTACTCGACTTTGTTGTATTGCCAACAGGCGCAGCATTCCCTGAATAATAGGGAGGTTTGAAAGAACTAAGGGGTTCAATTATGAGCCCCTTTTTTCTTATATTATAAAACTAAGAAAAAACTAAGAAAAAGAGATACATTGTTTCTGATGATTTTGTAGTATCCTTATATTTATAATAGAACAATAAACTTAACAGGAGAAAAGCAGATGCCTGATTTGATAGATGCTAATGAGATATTTTTTACACCTTTCGAACCAAAAACGAAAAATCGTTTTATTATGGAAGTCGAAGGTATACCAAGTTTCTTAATTAGAGCCGCAAACCGTCCATCAATAGAATTTGAAGAGATTGAATTAAATCACATTAATGTTAAGCGCTATGTGAAAGGTAAAGCTTCTTGGCAACCTTTGGACATTACTCTTTATGACCCAATCGTACCAAGTGGTGCTCAAGCAGTTATTGAGTGGATAAGACTTGGACACGAATCAGTAACAGGAAGAGATGGATACTCTGACTTCTATAAAAAGAATGTTAACTTCCAATTACTTGGACCTGTCGGTGATGTTGTTGAGAAATGGGACCTTAAAGGCGCTTATATTCAATCTGCAAATTTTGGAGATTTGGATTGGTCAGTTAGTGAACCTGTAGACATAACTTGTACATTACGTTATGACTACGCAGTATTACAATTCTAAAATATGAATTTTATTAGAGAAATGCTATCAAGTGATGCGAAGATATCGTCTAAACGGGCGATAGGTTTCGCATCATTTGTTATGCTAATAGCAAGTTGGGTAGCAAATACATTTTGGCAGTTTGAAGTGAAAGACATCATTCTTGAAAACTTTATGTATATTACCATAGTTGGCTTAGGCGTAACAGCAGCAGAAAAATTTAGTCGAAATAAATAGTTATAAATTCTTAACTTAATTAAGAGGTAATTGTTATGAGTAAATTCCCTACAGAGGTAATAGATTTACCTTCCAAAGGATTAGTGTATCCTAAAGAACATCCATTATCGAGTGGACAAGTTGAAATCAAATATATGACAGCAAAAGAAGAAGATATTCTTACTTCTCCTAACCTTATAGAAAAAGGTATTGTATTAGATAAACTATTAGAAAGTATTATCGTTACAGAAGGAGTCAAGTTAGAAGATTTTGTTATGGGTGATAAAAACACATTATTAGTATCAGCACGTATACTTGGTTATGGTAAAGATTATCCTATTATGATAGCAGATGAAGAAGTTAACGTTGATTTGACAAGTTTAAAAGAAGTTTGGATAGAGAAAGATAATCTTGTTGAACCGAATAAAAATCAATTTAAATATACGACTCCGAAAGGAAGAAATAAAATAGTATTTTCTATATTAGATGGTCATATGGAAAAACAACTTGAAGATTTAAATAAAGCATATGAAAAAGCAGGACAATCAAGAGAATTAACAAACAGATATAAATTGATTATCAAATCAGTAGATGGTAAAACTGAACGTGGAGAAATTGATGATTTTGTAGACAATCAGTTTATGGCTTTAGACTCGATGGCATTCAGAGAGTATATCAAAGAAGTTAGTCCTGATATAGATTTTAATACTAAAATAAAATTATCAGACGGTTCAGAGCAGGAGGTAACGGTCCCGATGACCGTTCGATTTTTTTGGCCTAACGCTCAAATATAGAGAAAGCGTCTACGAACAAATATTCCAACTTGGTTATTATAGCCAAGGTTTTCATAGTTTTGATGAATTATATAATATGCCCTTAGGTATGCGTAATTGGTATTATAGAAGATTAGTAAAAGCTAAAAACGAAGAAAAAGACGCTAATAAAAAAGCCGCAAGTAAGTACACACGTGCCAAATAAAAAAAAATCAAGCAACTTTAAATTACTTATCAGCATCTTTATCGTTTGAAGATGATAGAATAACTTATATAAATCCTGAAGGTAAATTGATTAATGTTATGATGGAATGGGAAGACCCTATAATGTCTGCTTCTGCCGCATATGTTTGTGAAAAGGGTGGAGATATTTTAGAGTTTGGTTTTGGAATGGGTATTAGTGCTGATTACATACAATCACACGACATTTCATCTCATACTATTTGTGAAATACATCCTCAGATTGTCGAGAAAGCAAATGAGTGGTCTAAAGATAAACCTAATGTAACAATCGTTGAAGGTAGTTGGTATAGTAATTTAGATAAATTAAAAACATATGATGGTATATGGTGGGATGCGGGATTTACTTCTGATACACAATATTTTAGTTCATCATTATCACAACTAACACGAGAAGGTACTCGTGTCACTTGGTGGAATGGTCATATAACAGAAAAAAACAAATTACCGTTTTTTCCTCAAGATTATTCTTTTCAAAAAGTTACAGGATTTAAACCTACAAGTAACGACTATTTTGATGAAAAAACTTCAATTTATCTTATGCCAAAAAAAGAATTTTGAGGTAACTTGATATTTATATACGAGTCTTAACGGAGAATCTCTATGAAAAATAAAATCGAAGAAGGGTTACTTGATAAACTTTTTGGTATGATAGCCAAAGGTCGTGTAGATAAAGTAACTAAAGACCTAATGAAAAGTGACAAAGAATTTGCTAATGCGGTAAAAGATGCTAAAGACGCACAAAAAAGAATGGCTGACCGTTTAAGAAAAAAATACCCTAATATGTAATGACACCTAAAGAGTTAAAAGAATCAAAACAATTACTTGAGGATATTAAATCGTTACAAGACGATGTTACTAAAAATACGGCCCGATATAATCGAGAAGGCAAATTAGGTGTTAAAGCACAACGAGAATTAAATAATCTAAAAGCAACAGAAGCCGCACTCAATATAAAGATAGCAGATGGAGAAGCGAAGTCTGAAGCAACACAGAAAAAAACAATTAAGAATGCTAAAGACAGGCAAAATTTAGCTAAATCTGCTAACAGATTAGCAAAATCATCAAAAGCAATTTTATTATCTCGTCTTGGTATAAATGCTAAAGATTTAAGTTTAGTGAAAGCAGCAGCTGCGGCTAAACAAAAAGGAAACGAAGACGAAGTAGCAGGTTATAATGCTTTAGAAAGATTAAGACAAGACACTATTGCTCAGTTAGAAGAAGGAACTTTTGTAACAGAGGAATTTGATAGTAAAGTTAAAGAATTAGAAGAATCATTTGGAGACATATTAGATAGTGGGGATTTCTCTGATTTTAAAGGTAGTTTTGAATCAGCAAGGAAAGATTCTAAGAAAATAATGGACTCTTTACAAGCAAACATTCCATTTCTTGACAAGATGGATGATTTAAAACAAAAAGCTTCAGACTTTGCGAGTATATTCACGAGTGGCCCTACTATGGCTTTAGCAGCGGCAGGACTATTAGTAAAAGTAATAACCGACTTTGTTATGCAAGCAAAAGAAGCTCGACAAGAATTAGGTATTACAGCAGGTAGTGCTTTAACACTTTCAGCTGATATGCAAACAGCTTCTAAAGCAGGAAAAATGTTTGGTGGTGATTCTGAAAAAGCATCCGCTTCAGTAAGAGCATTAGCTGAGTCTATGGGTAGAGTACCAAAACTATCTCAAGCAAGTGCATTTCAGTTTGGTAGAATAGCAAGTCTTTCAGGAGCATCCGCAGAATCGTTAGCTACAATAGTAGAATTGCAGGCATTGTCACAAGGTATATCACAAGATAAAGCTATTGATGATTTAGCATCGTTAGAAGCATTATCAGAATCAGAAGGAGTTCTAAAAAGTCAAGTATTTGATGATGTAGCGAATGCGGCAAAAGACCAAGCACTTTTCTTTGGTAAGAGTGCCGTAGAGATTGGTAAAGCGGCGGTTCAAATGAGAAAACTTGGTATTGAAGCAAGTGCGTTAAATAATTTAGCAGAATCTCTTTTAGATTTAGAATCTTCTATAGGTTCAGAATTTGAATTACAGGCATTATTTGGTAAAAACATAAATTTAAATAAAGCAAGACAACTTGCGTTCGATAGAGACTCTGTAGGATTAGCAGAAGAAATAAAAATGCAACTCGGCGGTCAATTTGATTTATCAACTGCGAATGCCGCACAAGTTAAATCATTGACAAGTGCTTTTGGATTGACACAGGAACAATTACAAAAAGTTATACAAGGTCAAGACATTTTTAATAATAAAACTGATGAAGCTAAAGACGGTGCTATGTCACTAACAACAAAATTTGCTATATTAGGTGCGTTATTAGTCGGTATAGCAGGAGCTGTTGTAGGTGCTTTAACATTAGGTACGGGCGTCAAGAAATCATTGACAGGTGCTCTAAAAGGCGGTATTGGTGGAGCAGCTGTCGGTGCTGGTCTCGGAATGGTAGCCGCAAATTCAGTCGGTAAAATGGAAGATGCATCAATAGAAAGAAAATCAGTCGGTTCAATGGAACCCGCCGCAACATTTTCATTAGGTGACGCCGCATCTATAAACGTTTCAAAAGAAACTCAAGATTCTATAAATTTAGAAATGGGTAAGTTAGTAAGTGTTATAAGAGAAGAATTAGTTGCTGAAGTAAAATCAGCTAATAAAGATAACAAAGAAACACTCGGTAGAGTAATTAGCGCAACTGAAGACAATACACGAGCTGTAAGGAAAATAATGTAATGGCATTAGTAGACTTATTAGATAAAATTCAATCTTTTGATTATAGCCAAGTTGGTCAGCCACAATCTTACAAAGCAAATC
>Ga0206123_10004082_pt1 | contig 11653 bp, 4 predicted proteins | sample Helgoland_Spring_2_FD_160086 | JGI IMG/M metagenome (GOLD analysis project Ga0206123, IMG submission 160086) | Pelagic subsurface seawater microbial communities from Kabeltonne, Helgoland, North Sea - Helgoland_Spring_Bloom_20160316_1 | ecosystem: Environmental > Aquatic > Marine > Epipelagic ... | reverse complement strand
GGATTGTTGGAGGTAATTTTAATGCCAATGATATTTTTAGGTGGTCTGTGTATGTAGATAAAGGAAATAATATAGGCTCAGGTTTAGTAATAACAGAATTTACAGCTAGTATATTTCCTGCGGATTCAATATGGTCACCTCTAACAAATAATGTACCTGCTTATAATAATTATAGAGCACCGGTGGATGTTGATTTTATAATTCCAACTTACTATGCTGGTGCTTTACCATTTAATTTAGCTAGGGATTGTCAACCTATGTTAAATAACTTTATATTACAAAGACAAAGTGAATATATAATGGATGTCGATTATAATAACCAATCAGGTTCTATAACCCCAGTAAATCAAGAACAAATATTAGATAATAAAGCAGTTAAAGCTGCGGTACCAGATTCTAATTACACGGCATTAAGTTCAATAAACCCAAGATATAATGGTGTAAAATCTACAAGCGCTCAGATAAACAAATGGTCTATTGGAGACACAGGTACATATGGTAAAAATCCAACAGTAGAATTAAGAGATGCATTTTTTGGATATTTTAACGATTTAGATGATCCGTATCCAAATATTAATGGTTTAACTAGGGTAAACTTAAGTTATTTAATTGATGAACAAGGTAATGCTTTACCACCATCAATAGAACCTATAACTATAGATACTTTTAATGCCGTTTTTCCAAATACAACAGTAGGTAAAATAGCTGTAAGAGATATTAGTAGTAAATATCAAGATTTAGGTGCGCCCTCTAGAATTAGTCGTACAATGGAGTATGTAACACCAATATGTTATTCACAAAATTCTGGAAATAACTACTCAGGAACTATCCCATTAACAGGGTCAGGTTTTGTTTCAAGATTTGATAATGATAACCCAGATAGTGTAACATTCGCACAATTTGCTGCCATGGGTACATGCTCTATTAATGATGGTGGAGTTCAAGATTTACAAAGTTGTGGTTATTATTTAGATCCATCTGAAGCAATTACTCAACCTACAATATTTCCAACCCTCCCAGCAACAGGTTTTGCTTTACCTTATAAGGCTAATAATACAGACCCAACTATTCCTCTATCTAAACGTGGGGTTACAAGTTATCCATCAAACGATAATCAACCAGGTGATTCACCATGGAATGTGGGTCCTGGAGCAGATTTAAATAATCAACAGATAGTATCTGTACAAACTTCTATAGTTACTTCTGCTGTAAGTGAAACAAAGGGATATGATGAATTGAAAATTTCCTTTAAAATGTATTATGGTAATATAGAAAATTCTACAACAGGAGAACCTGGAGATATGTATTCAAAACCCTTTAATTTAGAATATATTGATTGTAAAGTCTATACAGATACGGGAAAAGTTTATTTAATAAAAAATGTAGACCGATATGGGTGGTTTAAATATCGAAATAGGATTGACTCTGAACCTAAAGGTCCTAGATTTAACCCAAATTTAGATAAATTTACAACCACTAGAATTAATATAGGTAATAATGGTCTTTTATTTTATGTTGATTGGGAAATGTATGAAACATTATATGATTTAGGTTTAATGAGAGAATTCAAACCTAAAAATGGATCAGGGGTCATAGCTTTAGAATGGATAATTTCGGCAAACTCAGGACCACAAGATATTAGAGCGGGTAATGAAATTAACTGGAGAATTTCGGGAAGTTTTAGAGATTCTCGAGGAGGACATAGACAAGGTGTTTTCTTCCCTAATGCTTATAATGGAGCTTATTCCCCCACTAAAATATCAGCCGCGGGTGTAAGTGATAATTTATTAGCCTCAGCAAACCAAGCATCTGCTCCATTTTGGATATTTAAAATTGGTTCAGGTGAGTTTAGTACAGCACCCTCAATATTAGAAATGAAAGATGAAAATTTCAATGAGGCTTATGGTTCAGGATTCTACCAAGGAGATTTACCATATCAACCAGGGGCATCAGAATATTTCCCTGGTAATATAGAACCTGAGGGGACGGCTTTTGATAAAATAATAAACCCTTTAGAATTTGAAGAAGGTGATGAAATTAGATTTGGTAATAATGAAAACTTTACTTATAGAATAGAAGAAGTATTTGCCCCATCCGAAAACATATTTGTAGATCCAGATACTGGAGTCCATTACCCTAGAGTAGCGATTAGATTAGATAGAAAAGTACAGAAAAATGTAGAAAAAGATTTCTTTTTAATAAGAAGAAAAGTTGTAAATCCTAATTCTCTTTACTTGGAGACTCCATTTCCCTATGGTACATTATCAAGTGGAAGTATTAGCCAAGTAATATTAAATACAGGTTCAAGTAATTTTGCATTAAAATCCTCGGGGACAGAACAAACCGGTTCATTTCCTCTTATTGATGAAAATGGTAATTATACGGGTTCATTGAGTACTTTAGAGTTAGCAACAACACCAGGTATATTATTCCCTGATTTTCCAACGGAGTATTTAACAAAAAGTGCTTCTGTAATAGTAAATGATTTAATTTCTAGAGGAATAATAGAATCTTAAAAAGAATACATATTTATAACATATAACAATATTTATATAAAAACACAACATGGGATATTTAAATAACGCAGTAATAACAGTTGATGCTATCTTAACAACCAAAGGTAGAGAATTGTTAGCTAGAAACGATGCTTCATTTCAAATTACACAGTTTGCATTAGGAGATGATGAAATTGATTATACATTATACAATCCAAATCACCCTTCGGGTTCAGCTTATTATGGAGAGGCAATTGACAATATGCCTTTATTAGAAGCATTTCCAAGTGAATTGCAAATAATGAAATATAAATTAACTACTTTACCTAGAGGTACAGCTAAACTACCAGTATTAGATTTGGGTTTTGCCGCTATTACTTTAAAACAAGGTGCTCAATTATCTGTAACACCACAAACTTTAAATTATTTAGGTAATGAACAAGTATTCGAAACATCAGGATATAGTGCAACTATTGGAGATGTAAGATTAATGAATACATTTACAGGACAAGGTATCCAAACAGCAGCAGCTACAACAGCAAATGAAACAGCGACACAAACACTTGGTACTAATGTAACTAAAACAATTATAGGTACTCAATTTAATTTAACTTCAACTACTGTTAACACCTTATTTGGTACAAATACTCAATTAAGAACAACATTAACAGTAACAGGATTAGATAGTGGTGCACGTATAACAATTCCAGTAACAATAACCCAACAATCCTTAACATAATATAATATGGCATTTAAAAGATTAGAACCTGAAGATTTTATAGTAAGTTCCGATTCGGTAACTTCGACAGTATGGAGTAATAATTCTCCATCACTCAATACTTATTTTTCATCCTCAGTACAAACAGAAGGAACATCAGGTCCCTACTATTTAAGTGTATACCAAACAGATCCTGATGCAGAAGAAGCTGCTGTACAATTTCAAATAGCATACGCTAATAAAAATGGTAATGGTGGTGTACTTTTTGATTCTGCAGTATCAGGTAAATCTCCTACAACAACTATTTATGGACAATATAGAACATTAGTTTTAGAAGATGAAAATGCTAGCTTTGTTTGGGGTGATTCTTTTACAGGTAGTGCAGATAATGATTTTTATGTTATTAGTATTGAAAGAGCAAGATATAAACAATCTTTATTACCTGGTTCTTTAAATTTAGTATTATCAAGTTCAAATAATAACATCAATAATATTCAATTAACAGATGATTCAAATATGGTAACTCTACCAACTTATTATGGTACAATGAGAGCATACCAATTAATATCAGGATCAGATGGTAAATCATACCAAGCAATTGCTGGTGGAACAGGAACAGGATATACACTTGATAGTGGTTCTTACGGTTTAGTATTACCAGATATTTCTACTATATTATTAAATGCCTCAGCTCTAGATAATAATACATCAGATGGTGGTGGTATAAACATTCAAACAAATACAAGTGAAGATACTTTTGGAAATAACCCAGCTAAATTATTTGCAGCTATAAGTGGTTCATTCGAATTTGCTTCCACACTACCTAATATATTTGAATTAAATTCACAAGAAACATTAACATCAGATTATGTTTTTATTAGAGCAAGAAACTCAGAATATAATTATACAGAGAATCCATCATTTATATCGGGATCAACAGGTGAAGTAATTTATCCTTATTTTATTAATAACCCACAAACATATCCAACTACAGTTGGTTTATATAATGATTCAAATGATTTATTAGCTGTAGCTAAATTGTCAAGACCAATACAAAAAGATTTTACAAAAGAAGCTCTAGTAAGAGTTAAATTAGATTTTTAAAATGAATGGGCGCTTACAAACAATTCAATTCACAAGACTTAATAATATCCCCATTTGAGGTAAATAAATCTTTTTACTATGAAGGAAATGAGGAGTTAATTCTCCCTGATGTTGGGATAGATAGGTTTTTGGGTCTAAGTGGTGATTATTTATTATCAAGTAGTATAATGACTGGTCAAATACCTCCATATGAGCAATCAGCCATATTAGTCTATGATTCAATTCAACAATTATATTACCAAAATTATATATCAGGTAGTGGAGGATTTACTCAAGATGCAATTACTTCTAGTATTGCAGTAGGTGCAACATCCGAAGGAGATAGAAGAATAGGTAATATACAAAATACTAATTATTATGATTATCCCTCTACTAGCTTATGGCCCAGTAGAGGATTTCCAGTTCCAACTCCTGAAACATCTTCAGTTGCAATTGGTGTACTTTCTATTCCCTCAAAATTATGGGGCGACTATATTCAACCACATTCTTTCTATTTAGAAGGAGTTTCGGGTTCTATTAAAGATGATGGTGAAGGCCGATTATTATTTAAAAGAGCTTTACCTAATTCTACTTACAGATATATGTCTGGTAATATAATATACGAACATGGTATAGTTACAATTTTTGATTCTCATATATCAGGATCAGAATGTAGTGAAACTGGGACGGATGTTTATGGTACAGCTATATATGGGACTAGTGTATACGGTGGTTTTACCACTCCTTGTCTTGATACTGAAGAATTTATAAATTCGTGGGTATTAGAGGATAATGTAACTATGTCTTTCTCTAGTTCATATACCCTATATGAAACACAATATAAAGCAACAATTTCAGAAAACGAATTTAATTATACATTAAATCCAAGTTCTATCACAGGTAGTCAAATCCCAACAGTATTCCCAAGTGGTAGTATTGATTGGGAAAACACAGCATCCTCTGGTGTACGTTTAAGTACAATTACAGGATCATACTTTTCACCATATATAACAACTGTAGGTTTATATGATGAAGATTTTCAATTATTAGCAATAGGTAAATTAGCAAAACCAATTCAATCATCTCAAACAACAGATACAACTATTTTGGTGAATATTGATAGATAGGCTATATTTATAATAAACCCATTTTTAATCTATGGCACAAGAATTTACATATAAATCAGAAATAGAAGAAGGTAAGATAGTCCATTCATGGCATGTCTCTCAATCTGTTGATGCCTTTACAGGAGCAGATGCCTATGATATAACAGTATCAGGATCTCATACATTAACAGGTTCAATGTATATTGAACCTAATTTGTTATTAGATACACCACAAACTCATTATTTATCCTATAATAATACTACGGGTCAAGTTTTTAAAACAACTCAAGGATTAAATGGAACTTCAGGTACCTCGGGCACAAATGGAACCTCGGGCACAAATGGAACAGATGGAACAAGTGGAACCAATGGTACAAGTGGAACCAATGGTACAAGTGGAATCGATGGCACAAATGGAACTAATGGTACAAATGGAACAAACGGTACAAGTGGGGCCGATGGTTCAAGTGGTACAAGTGGAACCAATGGTACAAGTGGAACTAATGGTACAAATGGAGCCGATGGTTCAAGTGGTACAAGCGGAACAAATGGAACAAATGGTACTAATGGAACAAATGGTACAAATGGAGCAGATGGTTCAAGTGGTACAAGCGGAACCAATGGAACAAATGGAACCAATGGAACTAATGGAGCAGATGGTTCAAGTGGTACAAGTGGAACTAATGGAACTAATGGAACAAATGGAGCAGATGGTTCAAGCGGTACAAGTGGAACCAATGGAACAGATGGAACTTCGGGCACAAATGGAACTTCGGGCACAAATGGAACTTCGGGCACAAATGGAACAGATGGAACAAGTGGAACCAATGGTACAAGTGGTACAAATGGAACCTCAGGTTTAAGTGGTGATATATATGCCTATTGTACTGATTTAAATATTGACCAAACTATCTTACCAGGTACACTTGGTCCAATAACAATAGGTACAGGTTTGGCTTATACTACGGGACAAACAGTAGTTTTATCAAGTGGTAGTAATATAATTGAAGGAACAGTAGTTAGTTATGATAGTGTAACTGGAGCTATGGTTATTAATGTAACATCTACAACAGGTTCTAATTTAGGATTAGTAGAGTGGTGCATAAATTTATTAGGTGCCGCTGGTGGTGATGGTTCCAGTGGAACATCAGGAACTAATGGTACAAATGGTACAAATGGAACTGACGGAACAAGTGGTACTAATGGTACCAATGGTACAAATGGAGCAGATGGTTCAAGTGGTACAAGTGGAACTAATGGTACAAATGGAGCCGATGGTTCAAGTGGTACAAGTGGAACTAATGGTACAAATGGAGCAGATGGTTCAAGTGGTACAAGTGGAACCAATGGAACAAATGGTACAAATGGAAATGATGGCTCAAGTGGTACAAGCGGAACTAATGGAACAGATGGAACAAGTGGAACCAATGGAACAAGTGGAACTAATGGTACAAATGGAGCCGATGGTTCAAGTGGTACAAGTGGAACCAATGGAACTAATGGTACTAATGGAACAGATGGAACAAGTGGAACCAATGGTACAAGTGGAACCAATGGTACAAGTGGAACAAATGGAACCAATGGAACTAATGGAGCAGATGGTTCAAGCGGTACAAGTGGAACTAATGGAACTAATGGAACAAATGGAGCAGATGGTTCAAGCGGTACAAGTGGAACAAATGGAACCAATGGTACAAATGGAGCCGATGGCTCAAGCGGTACAAGTGGAACTAATGGAACTAATGGAACAGACGGAACAAGTGGTATAAATGGAACAAGTGGAACTAATGGTACAAGTGGAACTAATGGTACAAGTGGAACCAATGGTACAAGTGGAACAAATGGTACAAATGGAAATGATGGCTCAAGTGGTACAAGTGGAACAAATGGTACAAATGGAACTAATGGAGCAGATGGTTCAAGTGGTACAAGTGGAACTAATGGGACAGATGGAACAGGAGCCGATGGTTCAAGTGGAACAAGTGGAACAAGTGGTCCAGCAGGAACAAGTGGTATAAATGGAACAGATGGAACAAGTGGAACCAATGGTACAAGTGGAACTAATGGAGCCGATGGTTCAAGTGGTACAAGTGGAACAAGTGCTAGTGGTGGAGGTGGAATTACTAACATTCCTAATAATTCAATAAGATACGTCACATCCACAGCAAATTCGGGTACTATTGAAGTATTATCAACAGGTAACCTATATGCGGGTCTAACATGGACTAGAACAGGTACAACCGTAACAGTAACATCAACAGCTCATGGTTTAGCTAATGGAGATTATATTGTAGTAAGAGGTGGAGCAGATGATTATTTATATGTAGCAATTTCAAATGTTTCAACAAATCAATTTGATTATACTTCATCAACTTCTGGAGCAGCCAATGGTACAGATGGAGCATACGTTCCAGCAGTTAAATCAATTGATGTAAATGTTAATAACAATGCCTCTGAAATTGTATCACCCAGTAATGGAAATATTCAAATAAATTCAATAAAAATATATACAAATGGTAGTGTTAATGGAGGTACATATACATTAACAATGCCTCAAAGTTTAACTAATGGTGCTGGAGAAAATAATAGTGCATCATCAATGAATATACCTATATGTCAAGGTTATAGATTGGATTCAGGACAAATGGATCCTGATGTAATTATTGTTGCAAATTCACAAAGTCCTCCTTATGATCAATTCCCTATTGAGGGGTTTACACAACTTTACTCTTATATAGTTAAATTAATTTTTTAAAAATTATTAAATGTCATATACATCACAACCCTTTTATGGTAAATTAAGTAATTTTAAACCTACAAATGAAAATTTCGAAATTACAACAGGAGATTTTTCTAATGGGTCTAACCAATTTACCATTACCTTATCTGAGTTAATAAGAGTTGGACAAACTATAACTTATATAAATAATCAATTTACAGGAATAGTGACGGTTACGGGTGTATCAGGTCAAGTAATAACTGTAGATCAAAATGCTAATGCTAATGCTGGAACAGGTCAAACTATAGGTTTAAACACCCCCTCTGGAGCTTATTTTGTAACTACTTCCTCATTAACTACCCCTGCACAAGAAATTAATGTTTTAGATATTACAGGTAGTAATGATGCTAATTTTGATAGTTCTCTTACCCCAGAATATGCCATAATAGGTAAAGCAGCAAAACCTAATGGGACATCAATTGCAGGAAGATTCCATGAATATATTATTACAGATGTAACTTATAGAGATGTAGGAAGTTCTGAAATAGCATTTTTTATAGATTGGAATGAAAATGGAACTGAAGCAGAAAGTGGAGATACAATCTATGGGGCATCTGGTCAAACTATAGCTATTACTTCATTAACTACATCAGAATCTTTAGCCCCTATTTTTAATAATGATTTACCAGGTATGGGTACTACCTTAGGTAGTGATGTAGCTGGTTATCAAATTGCACTAAATAATTTTTTTGACGATTTAACAATTACTGATATATATGAAGATGATGTCTTAGTAAAAAAGAATACTAGAGGTATAAATTTTATAGGTAATGTAGAAGTAACTCTCGATAGTTCAATAGAAGATGCAGTAAAAGTAAATATAATAGAAGGCACATCAGGTACAGGTGGAGCAGGAACTTCAGGTACATCAGGTACATCTGCTGCATCCGCAGGAACAAGTGGAACATCAGGTACAAGTGGAACATCAGGTACTGCAGGTTCTAGTGGTTCATCAGGTACTTCAGGAACATCAGGTTCTTCAGGCACATCAGGAGAAAGTGGCTCTTCAGGTACAAGTGGAACTTCAGGAATAGATGGTACTTCAGGTACAAATGGAACATCAGGTACAAATGGAACATCAGGTTCATCAGGTTCAAGTGGTACATCAGGTTCATCAGGAACATCAGGTTCAAGTGGAGTAGCAGGAAGCCAAGGAGCACCAGGAACAAGTGGAACAAGTGGAATAGACGGAACATCAGGTACAAACGGAACAAGTGGAACAAATGGAACAAGTGGAACAAATGGTACATCAGGTACTTCAGGTTCTAGTGGTTCATCAGGTACTTCAGGTACATCAGGTAATGATGGCTCTTCAGGTACATCAGGTAATGATGGTTCTTCGGGCACATCCGGAATAAATGGAACCAATGGAACATCAGGTTCATCAGGTTCAAGTGGTACATCAGGTTCATCAGGAACATCAGGTTCAAGTGGAACAACAGGTACATCAGGTACATCAGGTACATCAGGAACAAATGGTACCTCAGGTGTAGATGGTTCATCAGGAACTTCAGGAAATGATGGTACAAATGGTTCATCAGGAACTTCAGGCTCATCAGGAACAAGTGGTTCTTCAGGAACTTCAGGTCAAGATGGTACAAATGGTACTTCGGGTTCATCAGGTTCATCAGGAACTTCAGGTAGTTCAGGAACCTCAGGTATTTCAGGTGCTGATGGAACAAATGGTACATCAGGCTCTTCAGGTACATCAGGTAGTTCAGGAACTTCAGGCTCATCAGGAACTTCAGGTCAAGATGGTGCTTCAGGTACTTCAGGAACTTCTGGTATAGATGGTAATGATGGTTCATCAGGAACAAGTGGTTCTTCAGGTACAAGTGGAGAGCAAGGAATACCTGGTACATCCGGTTCTTCTGGAACTTCAGGGAATGATGGTACAAATGGATCATCAGGAACAAGTGGTTCATCAGGAACATCAGGTTCTTCAGGTTCATCAGGAACATCAGGCTCAAGTGGAACAAGTGGTTCATCTGGCTCTTCAGGTACTTCAGGTAGCTCAGGAACATCAGGTTCATCAGGTACAAGTGGAGAACAAGGACTTCCAGGAACTTCAGGTTCATCGGGTACCTCAGGAATAAATGGTACATCAGGCTCTTCAGGTACTTCAGGTAGCTCAGGAACATCAGGTATTTCAGGTACTAATGGAACAAATGGAACATCAGGTAGTTCAGGCTCTTCAGGTACGTCAGGTAGTTCAGGAACTTCAGGATCATCGGGAACTTCAGGTGAAGATGGTAGACCAGGAACTTCAGGTTCTTCAGGTACATCAGGTTCATCAGGAACATCAGGATCTTCAGGTTCATCAGGAACAAGTGGAATAGGTAGACCAGGAGATGATGGTTCATCAGGAACAAGCGGATCATCAGGAACAAGCGGATCATCAGGAACAAGTGGTTCATCAGGAACTTCAGGTGAAGATGGTAGACCAGGAGACGATGGTTCTTCAGGAACAAGTGGTTCTTCAGGTACTTCAGGTTCATCAGGAACATCAGGACAAGTAGGAGCTTCAGGTTCATCAGGAACAAGTGGTTCTTCAGGAACATCAGGTTCTTCAGGAACTTCAGGCCCAGCAGGTCCTTCAGGTACATCAGGTTCTTCGGGAACATCAGGTCTTGTCTCTGTAGTAACTACGTGTGATGGTAGTTCATTACAAGGAGATACTAATGTTTATGCTATAGTTGATACATCATCTGGGGTTTATAGTGGGAGTAATAATGTAAATAGAGCAGCTTTATATCAAGCAATTAGTGAATGGTTTGCAGATTATAAAACAGCTAACCCAACATATACTGGTAAGTTACATATAGGATTACCTACATCAGGTGGTGATACTAATCATAGAGAACAATATATAGCTCAAGTTAATATGTTAAGGTATCCTGTTATTAGTGATAGAACAGGGGCCATTCCAAATAATATAACTAATGGTATAAGTAATACTAATACTTGGGTAGAAACAACTGTAATAATTATTGGGGGAACAGAATATTCATGGACTACGGATGGTATTCCAACTGATTGGGGTAATTCAAATTATGTTCTTCCTACTCGTGCTTTTCTTATTGCTTTTTGTAATGAAGTAAGCCCAGATTATCATAATAACTCACTAAGTTTACAACTTCAACCATCAACAAATTATAATAACGATTTTAGTGAATTTGTAGGAAACTTTAACTCCATGGATTACTTTGGAGGTATATTATATCCCGTTCCCGGAAATAGTCAAGGAAATTTAAATACTGTAGATGCATCTGCCTTATTACAAGCATACGCTGCTATAGAAAATGTTGATGTAGTAAATCAAGCTGGTTTAGAACCTGCTGTTACTTCTACTACATATACAGATATGGTCAATCTTGGTATGTCACTTCCACAAAATAACCCATATTTTTCTAATTCTAAAGGTCTTTCTCCATATAATTGGTATGGTATTTATAATAAAAGAACTAATTCT
>Ga0206123_10004081_pt1 | contig 11655 bp, 8 predicted proteins | sample Helgoland_Spring_2_FD_160086 | JGI IMG/M metagenome (GOLD analysis project Ga0206123, IMG submission 160086) | Pelagic subsurface seawater microbial communities from Kabeltonne, Helgoland, North Sea - Helgoland_Spring_Bloom_20160316_1 | ecosystem: Environmental > Aquatic > Marine > Epipelagic ... | reverse complement strand
TGCAATAGAAAAGTGAATGGGCAAGGCCATTTCAGCCACAATACTCAATTGATGCGTACCCAGATAATCAATCGTCTCCTGAACCGTTCCTTCTTGATTGTTTTCAATGGGTACTACTCCATATTTTACCCGACCGGTCGCAACAGACTCAAAAACGGCCGAAATCGAATCGAGAGCTATGTAATCACTAATTGCACCATAACGAGACTCGGCCGCCTGATGGGTAAAACTTCCGTCGGGTCCCAGGTAAGCAATACGTTCAGGTAACTCATAGTTTCTACTGATAGCAAAAATTTCCAAAAAGATGGCCTCAATGGCAGCCTTGGTAAGTGGTCCCTCGTGCGTGTTTGAAAGTCGATCGATGATCGCCTTCTCTCTTTCAGGTCGGTAAATAGGGGCTTGTGTGGTCCTCTTTAATTTACCCACCTCTTGAACTACGGCTATCCGCTCATTGAACAACTTAAGTAGTTCATCATCAATCTGATCAATTTTTTTTCTTAATTTTTCCAGCATATCCATTAATCAAGCAATAAAATTAAAAATCATTTCTTCTTAAACGAATTTTTATTCACTTTTCATTGGGTTAGGTTATTTTTGTATCATGCAAAGAGACAAAAAAATTTTTGATTTAATCAATAAAGAAAATCATCGCCAACTCGAAGGTATTGAATTGATCGCCTCCGAAAACTTCGCTTCGCCCCAAGTCATGGAGGCCGCCGGTAGTATTCTAACCAATAAATATGCCGAGGGCTTACCTGGCAAACGTTACTACGGAGGTTGTCAAGTTGTCGATGTCATAGAGAATCTTGCTATCGAAAGGCTAAAAACTCTTTTTGGCGCTGGATGGGCCAATGTTCAACCACATTCTGGAGCCCAAGCCAATGCGGCAGTTATGTTGGCCATCATCAACCCAGGGGATAAAATCTTGGGGTTTGATTTAGCCCATGGAGGACATCTAACCCATGGATCTCCAGTCAATTTTTCAGGAAAAATTTATCACCCTTTCTTTTATGGGGTAGATGAAAGTACAGGACTGATCAATTGGGAGCAAGTAGCATCACAGGCTTTAAAAGAAAAGCCGAAGCTGATCATTTGTGGCGCTTCTGCTTACAGTCGAGATTGGGATTACCAACGTTTCCGTGAAATTGCTGACGAAATAGGCGCCTTATTACTAGCGGATGTTTCGCATCCAAGTGGTTTGATTGCGCGAGGTCTTCTCAATGATCCCTTAGAGCATTGTCATATTGTCACCAGCACGACCCACAAAACACTGAGAGGACCTAGGGGGGGAATCATTATGATGAGAAATGATTTTGAAAATCCTTTTGGCCTGAAAACCACTAAAGGCAAGACCCGAATGATGAGTTCATTATTAGATTCTGGCGTTTTTCCTGGTACCCAAGGAGGCCCCTTAGAACATATCATTGGTGCCAAAGCGATTGCCTTTGAAGAAGCTCTTTCCGATGATTATATGAGCTATGCTATTCAGGTCAAAAAAAATGCATCGGTGATGTCAGATGAATTGATTAAAAAAGATTATCACATCATTTCTGGGGGTACAGACAACCATCTCATGTTAATTGACCTTAGATCCAAAGATGTTACAGGAAAAGCTGCGGAGGAAGCTTTAGGTAAGGCCGAAATTACCGTTAATAAAAATATGGTACCTTTCGATACACAATCTCCTTTTGTCACCTCCGGTATTCGGGTAGGTACAGCCGCCATGACCACCCGTGGGTTTAAAGAAGATGATATGGTTAAAATAGTTGGCTTGATCGATAATGTGATATCAAACATTTCAAATGAGGGTCATCTGGAGAGTATAAAAACTGAAATTAAAAATTGGGTAGGTGACTATCCGTTATTCAAATGATACATAAATGCCTTTAGATCAAGTCGACGACGAACCCGGCGAAATGTCATTTCTAGACCATCTAGAAGAATTAAGATGGCATCTTATCAGGTCACTTACCGCTGTTTTTGTTTTTGCAATAGCCGCCTTCGTCTCAAAAGGTGTCATTTTTGGAGAAATTATATTAGGGCCCTCTAAACCTAGCTTTTGGACCTATAAGATGCTCTGTAATCTTTCCAAAATATTGAGTTCTGATGCCCTTTGCATCAGCGAATTGCCTTTTATCATCCAGAGTAGACAGATGACCGGCCAGTTTTCTATGCACATTACTTCCTCTTTTGTCATTGGTTTAATTTGTGCCTTTCCCTATGCTTTTTGGGAAATCTGGCGTTTTGTAAAGCCCGGTCTTTACGATAAAGAGAGAAAAGCAGCCACTGGCGCCACCTTTTATGTCAGTCTCCTGTTTTTTATGGGGGTCTTTTTTGGCTATTTTGTAGTGACCCCCATTTCTATCAACTTCTTGTCCAATTATCAAATAGACCCCTCAATTTTAAATGAATTTGATATTATTTCATATGTAAGTACCGTCACCACATTGGTCTTGGCTTGTGCCTTACTTTTCCAACTACCCATTGTCGTATATTTTGCGACCAAAGCAGGACTGGTCTCCTCTTCTCTCCTAAAAACCTATAGAAAGCATTCCATTATTGTCATTTTGATGCTTTCCGCGGTCTTGACTCCGCCCGATCCTTTCAGTCAAGTACTTATTGCTTTTCCACTAGGCCTATTGTATCAACTCAGTATTCTCATTGCTGTTAAATTAGAAAAAAAAGAACGCAAACAAGAGCTAACTAAACCTTAACCTAAAAATATGAAAATTGCTATAGGAGCTGATCACGCTGGATTTATTTATAAAGAGCAACTGAAGAAGTCTCTGGCTTCACTCGGTCATGAGGTCGCTGATTTTGGCCCCTTAACGCCTGATAGTGTCGACTATCCGGACTTTGTTCATCCCGTCGCTGAATCTGTTAAAAAAAATCTCTTTGATTTTGGTATCCTGATTTGTGGAAGTGGGCAAGGTGTAAGTATTACGGCCAATAAACATAAAGGGATTCGGGCTGCCTTAGCCTGGAATGCTGAGGTTACACAGTTATCTAGACAACACAATGATGCCAATATTATTTGTCTTCCCGCCCGATTCATTGCTTATGAAATTGCGGAAAGCTTGGTATCCCTGTTCCTTGAAACTAAATTTGAAGCAGGTCGCCATCAACGTAGGGTAAATAAGATCAATTGCTGATTCTGACATAATACCCAGCCCTTTGCTTTCGATACTTTTTTGATAGCTCAGGCAACCTAAAAAATAAGTTAGGGATAACAGACCAATCATCTATAATCACTGCGGGAGGTGCCTCCTCAATGATTCTCAGCAAGGTTTTTGCAGAAGTCTCCTCACCTAATAGTTCAATTCTTTCTTTAGATAGTTGGGCATCAAGAAACGGACTTGACAACTCGTGATAATTTAAAACACTGAGGTTGTCTCCTAATAGCATCGTTCGCCGTTTAGAGAATCTATCGGTAGGTTCTTTCACCCTAATACTGTCCATATCTAACTGAATATAACTAAAATAAGGTGCTAAAATTAAGACCCCAACAATCATGAGGGGTACCCACCTTTTCGCCCAGCGTTTACGTAATTTCAGCAAATAGTGTACTAAAAAGAAACTTATGGAAGGCACCAAATATAACATCTGAACCGGTGACGTTTCTACATCTACCCAAATAACTATGAAGGCCCCTAACATCATTAATAACATCAATTGAGCAGATTTATTTTGAAAGCTGCTGAATTGGCTAGAGAAAAAAGTACTGGCCATCGCTGCCAAGCCAATGACAATAGGTATCCCAAAACAATAAAAATTATCTGTCTCATTCAGATACTTTACTTGCTGACCAAAAAGCCCTCGTTCCACCAAAGCATGCCAAGCGTGAAAGCCATTGTCATGCCAATAAAAAAAGCAAAACGTTAGACCCAAAGGAATTAAAAATCCATTAAAATAAAGTGCTATACGCCTCAATTTTGGTGTGCTAAATAAGAAAAAGGATATTAAAAAAACAAAAAAGAAAACTACAGCGGGGGGGTAAAATAGGGTCGCAATTCCCACATAGATTCCCGCGTACAAAAACAAATCATCTGTGTCCTCATTGGCGATTCGTTCTAAAACGTTATAAAATCCAAGTAATATAAAGGTCATGGACATCATTTGTGGAGATAATGCCATAAAATCAGGTATTGATGCCGCAAAGAGCACAAAAAATAGCGCGGGCAAATTGTTGTTTTCAGAAAAATTTTTGTTCCTCTTCAACAGACTATTAAAAATATTCGCATTCAGAAACAACCAAATAGTACTTATAATATGATGGGCTTGTTGAGACTTACCAAATACATTGTCAATGATCCGGTAAAAAAAAACCGATAACGGACCTGTATAATCGAAAATTTCCTCATACATCAAAAATCCCTCTGCCGATCTTTGCCCTAGCAATAGCCATTTTAATTCAAACAAAGTAAGAGAAAGCCCTTGAAAAGTAAGAAGCACCCTCAAAGACAAAAGTCCTAGAAAGATGACAACCAATCGGCTTAGATCGTTTATTTTAAAAAAATTAAGCAAAAAATAATAAGGTTAAGAAATACTCTCTTTGTGATCTCATTGTAGATCTGAATAAAAAGAGCAAATTAACAAATAAATAATAGATAATTTTGTGTCATGGAATCAAAGAGACAACATCAATACAGTCGCCAAATTCAAAAAGATCTCGGCGACATCTTTCAACGAGATACGAGACATTTTTTTCTTGATAATTTGGTGAGCATCATGGGTGTAGAAACGGCTCCTGATTTAAGTATTGCCAAAATTTATTTTAGCGTTTTTCCTGTACAAAATGGAGCCAAAGTATTGGAAAATCTTAATGATAAAAAAAGTGAAGTGAGGTGGCGCCTCGGTAAAAGAATAGGAAAATCTATTCGAAAAATTCCTGAGCTCGCTTTTTTCATCGACGATACCGCAGAAGAAGCCAGTCGTATGGATCAGATCATCAATCATCTTAACATTCCCCCAGAAAAAACTTGAACCTCCCTTTTTTCATTGCCAAAAAATATTTCTTTTCGAAAAAGAAAAAGAATTTCATCAATGTGATCTCTTTGATCTCTATGTTGGTGGTAGGCATTGGGACCATGGCCTTGATCATTGTGCTTTCCGTCTTTAATGGTCTAGAAGGCTTATTAAGGTCTACCTATGGCTCTTTTGATGCCGAAGTCATTGTTTCGGCGACTCAGGGTAAGTCCTTTGTTTATACCGATGACTTAAAAACAAAAATTGAAGGTTTGGAGGCTGTTGATTTAATTGCCGAAGTCATAGAAGACAATGTGCTCATTAAATATAAAAATGCCCAAAGGGTCGTGAGAATGAAGGGCGTTTCAGAAAGCTTTATTGATCAACAACGCCTGCAGAATTCCCTGGTATATGGAGAGTTAAAATTAAGTGAAGAAAATCTGAACTATGCGATCATCGGGAGAGGAGTACAATATGATTTGTCCATAAACCCCAACAATGACTTTTTTTCACTTCAGGTTTATTACCCAAAAAATATTGGCCCAGGAGTCACAAATCCATCTAAAATATATAATACCAAACGTGCCATTCCTGCCTCTGTTTTTTCTATCGAAAAATATTATGATGAAAATTATATCATTGTTTCTCTTGATTTTGCTGCAGATCTACTTTCTTATAATCAAAAAAGGACCGCCTTAGAAATCAGCCTTAAGCCTGGAAAGGACGGAAAAAAGGCAGCCATCGCACTCAAGAATTTACTTGGAGACGACTATACGGTACGCTCTGGTGATGAATTACATGCCGACTTATTCAAATTTATGAAGTGGGAAAAATTAATTGTATTTATGACCTTTTTCCTAATTATCGCAATTGCTTCTATCAATATTTACTTCTCTCTTACCATGCTGGTGATAGATAAGAAAAAAGACATAGCGACCCTTCATGCCTTAGGTGCTTCAAAAAAGGTTATCCGGTGGTCCTTTTTATCTGTAGGCATGATCATTGCGTTCACGGGTGCCAGCTTAGGACTTACCCTAGGCCTGATAATCTCCGGTCTTCAACAGGAATATGGCTTTATTTCAATGGGAATGCAATCCGCCCTGATGACGGCTTACCCAGTAATTATTTCCATCTCTGATGTCTTTCTAACGGCATTTGCAATTATTTTTATTACCCTTTTGGCTACAATTCAACCCGCTGTTTTAGCTACAAAAAATCTTTCTCCTCAATCCTGAGCTCTTTTAATCCTATTATGAAATAATTTTCTTACATTAGAAGTTTTGTTTCAACAAAAAAGTAATGAAAGTTAATCCAGACCGGCCCTTTGAAATCATCTATGCCCTTTACGAACATCAATACGTTGGTTTTTTGTTTGAATCCTTCGCTGTACAACTGAATAGTCATGGGAAATTAACCCTCACCCATCAAAACATTTCTTCAAAAAACGCTCAAGAATTTGATTCAAAGCTCGCGGAAGATGACTATGAGCTCATTGATACCCTGGATGCCATGCAACACGAGACCGTTGCTCAGCATTTTTCTCGAAAAAAATTGAAATCCAGCCAATTTTTTCTAAATACTTATCATGAGAAAAATGGAGACAAAATACTTCAAAAAGAGATTAACAGCTATTTGGAAAAAAGAAAGTCCAAAATTATGCCCTTGCTGTTAGGTAAAAATGTATTTGAAATGGGTGCGGATGGTGAGCCCACTTTCAAACGCATCAATGTGCTTCCAGAACTGGCAAGTATTCTCTTTCATTTTCGGAAAAACGAAGATAATACGCATTATTTCCCCACCATCAAACTCCGAGATACACGGCTCGAATTTCGCAATCAAAACAGTCATATCATTTCGAGTGAGCCCAGCTGGTTAATGGTAAACAATGATCTTTTTACTTTTAAAGATCCCATAAGCGGCAGTAAGCTAAAACCATTTCTTAAGAAAAAATTCATCCTCATTCCAAAAAACATGGAAGAGACTTATTATCGAAAATTTGTCGCCCCTTTGGTGGCCACTTATAATGTCTATGCCAAAGGGTTTGATATTGTAACTCAATCTTTTAGCCCCCTGCCCATCCTTACCCTTTCTAAAATAAAGGCGACTCACGCGGCTCCTTCCCTGTTTAATCAAAAGCCTGCTCAAAATCAATCTTCTGACGTCTTGATAGAGTTTAAATATCAATATGGTTCTCATAAATTCAAGTCTGATTTACTCAATAAAGTCAATGTATCTGTAGAAAAAAATCAAGAAAAATATACTTTTTTTAGAGTCAAACGCAACACGGAAAAGGAAATACAGTTGCTGAATTTTTTATTGGAAAACGACCTTCCCATCAAAAATTCCCGAGTGATTCTTTCAGAATCTGAAGCCTTTGATTGGCTCAATCGCCATCAATCCTCATTAAAAGAGCGTGATTTTATTATTCAACAAAACAGTCATGATGACAAGAAGTATTTTTTAGGCCCCTCTGAAATTAGTATCAGTATCGAGGAGAAAATAGATTGGTTCGATATCAAAGCCATTATTAAATTTGGTGATTATGAAATCCCCTTTCTCGAAATCAGAAATCTAATTACCCATGGGCAGAATGAAGTAAGGCTCCCCAACGGACAAATAGGTATCATTCCTTCCTCTTGGGCAGAGCAATATAAAGATCTTTTCATGTTTTCTGAGCCGATCAAAGGTGAATCAAGACTCCAAAAATATCATGTTGCGTTGGTCCAAAACCTCAAAGACGAACATAATGCACAAGTCACGATGAGTCGTCGCCTAAAAAAGCTGATGGATTTCACAAAAATAGAAGATCAAAAATTGCCCTCAGGATTCAAAGGTAAACTTCGCCCTTACCAAAAAGCAGGGTTTAACTGGATGTTATTCCTCAATGAATTTAATTTTGGTGCCTGTCTTGCTGACGACATGGGCCTAGGCAAAACGATTCAAACTTTGGCTTTATTACAACACGAACATGAAACCAATCCGCAATCGACCAGCTTGTTGATCATGCCTACTTCATTGGTATACAATTGGCATATGGAGGCTAAAAAATTTACTCCTTCCTTAAAGGTGCTCATCTATGCGGGAAGTGATCGAATTAAAAATGCTGAGCATTTTATGCAATACAATGTGGTCATTACCAGTTATGGGATCAGTCGAATAGATACAGCTAAGGTATTGAGTAAATGCTATTTCAATTACATCGTTTTAGACGAATCTCAAGCCATCAAAAATCCCAATTCACTGATTTCTGTTGAAGTAAACAAATTAAATGCTCGAAAAAAGCTCATTTTGACGGGTACCCCCATTGAAAACAGCACCTTGGACCTTTGGTCTCAATTGTCCTTTGTGAACCCGGGTCTCTTGGGTAATAAAAAGTTTTTTACCTCTGAGTATCAAATCCCCATAGAAAAGCATCAGGATGTTGGAAAAACTTTGCGCCTCAATAATCTGATCAAACCTTTTATTCTAAGAAGAGAGAAATCTCAAGTAGCCAAAGATCTACCTGAAAAAACCATAAGTATTAAATATTGTACCCTTACGGCGAAACAAAAAGATTATTACGAAAGCGAAAAAGCACTCTTTCGCAATGAAATTCTAGATGCTATTGAAAATGGGGGTTTAAAAAAATCTCATATTATATTACTTCAAGGACTCACCCGCCTCAGACAAATAGCCAATCATCCCATCATGGTTGACGAGAATTATGAGGGTGACTCGGGTAAGCTCGAAGAAATCATTTACATGCTTCACAATGCTCTAGGAAAGAATCATAATATTTTAGTTTTCTCACAATTTGTGAAGCATCTTAAAATTATCAGCAACCACTTAGAAGAGGAAAAAATCCCTTTTGCCTATTTAGATGGATCGATAAAAGACCGGCAGCGGGAAGTAGAAAAATTTCAAAACAATCCCCATGTTAATATCTTTCTGATTTCTTTAAAAGCAGGCGGCTTGGGACTGAATTTAACAAAAGCGGATTATGTCTTTATATTGGACCCTTGGTGGAATCCTGCGGCGGAGACACAAGCCATTGATAGAGCCCATAGAATTGGACAAAAAAATAAAGTGTTCACCTACAAATTTATCTCCAAAGATACCTTAGAAGAAAAAATTCTTCAACTACAAGAAGCTAAAAAGAAACTCGCTAACGAACTCATTACCATCGAGGATAATTTTGTGAAATCTCTTTCTAAATCTGATATTCAAAAACTATTTGACTAAAACTCCCAATACCTGTATGTGTAATAAATTACACACTAGCCCACCTCTTTTATGGCCCTCGATCTAACTCATCCACTCGACGTGATCCTCGATCGGTGGTCTTTGCCCTTCGACCTTAACCCCATCTGTTTTCCCTAAATAAAAAAATCCCATCAGTCGATCCTCTTCTGCTAAACCAAAGGCTTCTTTTGCCGGTTCCATGTAAGTGACCCCACCTGTGCTCCAATAGCCTCCTAAGCCGTATGCATGCGCCGTCAGGTAGATATTTTGAACAGCACAACCCACGGCTGCAATTTCCTCCACTTCTCTAATTTTAACGGAAGTACTCCTTTTCATGATGATCATGATCACATGGGAGGCACGCATGGGTCCTTTAGCTAGATTTTCATACTTAGCCGTTAAAAAATTCTCTTCTTGCGAAGCCACTTTTTTATAAATTTCTGCTTGCTTTCTTCCCAATTCCTCCCGTCCTTTTCCCGCATACACTTTAAATCTCCAAGGGACAGTCATCTTATGGGTAGGTGCCCAGTGGGCATTATTTAAAATTTGCCAAATGATCTCATCCTCAATTTTTTCATTCTTATAATCCCTTGGATAAATGGACCGGCGAAAAGCAATCATTTGATTAAAAGCTGAAATTTTCATTTTTTATAGGTTTTTTATAGCAGTCGAAATTACACAGAGCCGTTCAATCCACAATTTTTTTGTCTCTTTTATTTTCCTTCTCCTCCTGGTTTGTCCGACGTTTTTTTCTGCTGAACTCCGGGTATTTTTCCTTTTCAATCCCAATAAAACAGTAGAATCCTCATACCTTTACTTGTATGAGTGAAAATCTTTCAAAATTGTTTTTGCTAGATGCAATGGCGCTTATTTACAGAGCTCACTTTGCCTTAAGTAAAAATCCAAGAATCAATTCCAGTGGCATCAATACAGGTGCCGTTATGGGTTTTACCAATACACTCCTTGAGATCATTAATAAAGAGAAACCCTCACACATTGGGGTGGCATTTGACACCCACGCTCCCACGTTTCGACATATAGCCTATGCTGAATATAAGGCCAATAGAGAAAAACAACCTGAAGAAATCAGCGTTGCTATTCCTTATTGCAAAAAAATTGTCGCAGGATTTGGCATCCCCGTAATCGAATTAGATGGCTATGAAGCCGATGATCTTATTGGAACCTTGACTCGAATAGCGGGAAGTGAGTACCAGATTTTTATGATGACCCCAGACAAGGACTATGCCCAACTGGTCAATGAGCATACTTTTCTTTATAAGCCTGCTTTTATGGGCAATGGTGTAGATATTCTGGGTATTAAAGAGGTATTAGAGAAATTTGATATCAACGAAGTCCATCAAGTCATAGATGTATTAGGACTCAAGGGAGATGCGGTCGATAACATCCCTGGTGTACCCGGTATCGGAGATAAAACCGCTTCTAAATTGCTCAAAGAATATGGCTCTGTAGAAGAAATTGTAGCCAACCAGCATTTATTAACCGGCAGTGTAAAAAAGAAAATCGAAGAATTCGGGGAACAAGGCCTTTTTTCTAAAGAATTGGCCACCATTAAACTCGACTGCCCCATTACTTTTGATGCAGAAGCCTTGCGTTATTCTGGGCCCATAGAAGATTTAATTGTCCCAATATTGGAGGAATTGGAACTGCGCACCATCGCAAAACGTATTTTTGGTGTTCCAGCTGCACAGAAAAAAACTTCGAGTCAACTGGGTCTCTTTGAAAACACACCCCCAAATGTGGAAACAACGTCCCTTGCCAAAAAAAATATAGAAACCGCGCCACACAAATATCAATGTCTCACTTCACCCAAAGAAAGAGAACATCTCATTAAAAAATTGGGCACTCTCTCTGAGTTTTGTTTTGATACGGAAACCACCAGTCTCAATACGCTAGACGCTGAATTGGTCGGCTTGGCCATCTCTTATGAAAAAGGAACCGCTTTTTATGTCCCTTTCCCCGAGGACCGAGCCTCCACGCAAGCAATCATTGATGAATTTAAATCACTTTTTGAAAATGAAAGCATCATAAAAATTGGTCAGAATCTTAAATATGATATTCAAATTTTGCGGAATTATGATGTCACGGTCAAGGGCAAAATATTTGATACCATGCTCGCACATTATCTCATTGATCCAGAACAAGCCCATGGTATGGATGCCCTGGCCGAGGCCTATCTAAATTATGTCCCTATAAGTATCACAAACCTCATCGGGCCCAAAGGGAAAAACCAAAAAAGTATGCGCGACGCGCCACTAGAAGAGATTACCGAATATGCGGGAGAAGATGCTGATATTACTTTTCAACTCAAAGAAAAATTGGCCATTGAAGTCGCTGAGCGTAACTTAGACAAACTCCTCCACGAAGTAGAAGAGCCACTTTCATTCGTGCTTGCAGACATGGAATACAGCGGCGTAAGTATCGATGAGAAGGCCCTGAGTGAATTGAGCG
>Ga0206123_10004076_pt1 | contig 11663 bp, 10 predicted proteins | sample Helgoland_Spring_2_FD_160086 | JGI IMG/M metagenome (GOLD analysis project Ga0206123, IMG submission 160086) | Pelagic subsurface seawater microbial communities from Kabeltonne, Helgoland, North Sea - Helgoland_Spring_Bloom_20160316_1 | ecosystem: Environmental > Aquatic > Marine > Epipelagic ... | reverse complement strand
GGCAAAATCAAGAACTGAATGTGAGCACCACAGAGAAGTTTACCGACCTTGGGGTAAATACGACTCGATTGACAGTGGCGACCGATATCAAGCCAAGCGGATAACCGTGAAGCCTGGCGCTAAGTTGAGTGTGCAAATGCATCACCATCGTGCAGAGCACTGGGTCGTTGTATCTGGAACGGCAAAAGTTACCAATGACGAAAAAACGTTCATGCTGTCTGAAAATGAATCTACCTATATCCCAGTAGGTGTAATACATGCGCTTGAAAATCCAGGTAAGGTTTCATTGGAAATTATAGAGATTCAGTCAGGGTCCTATCTTGGAGAAGATGATATTGTTCGCTTCGAGGATATCTATGGAAGGGTGGCTAAGTAGCTGCCTAAGTTCAATAATTTACTAGATAAAATTTTCTATTAAAGTCTAAAAAGAGCAGATGAAATATGAATAAAAAGGCCTTAATTACGGGCGTCACTGGCCAGGATGGCTCGTATCTAGCTGAATTTCTGCTAGAGAAGGGCTATGAAGTTCATGGTATCAAACGCCGTGCATCCTCACTTAATACACAGCGTATAGATCATATTTATGAAGATCCACATATAGAGAATCAAAATTTTGTTCTTCATTACGGTGATCTAACAGATTCCTCAAACCTTACTCGTATCATCTCCGAAGTGCAGCCAGATGAGGTTTACAATCTAGGTGCTCAGTCTCATGTGGCCGTTAGTTTTGAGGCGCCAGAATATACTGCTGATGTTGATGCAATGGGCACGCTTCGATTACTAGAGGCGATACGCTTTTTAGGGCTTGAAAACAAAACCAAATTTTATCAAGCGTCAACATCAGAACTTTATGGTTTAGTCCAGGAAACGCCCCAAAAAGAAACCACTCCATTTTATCCTCGCTCACCCTACGCCGTGGCAAAGCTTTATGCCTACTGGATAACGGTTAACTACCGTGAAGCTTATGGCATGTATGCCTGTAATGGGATTCTTTTTAATCATGAGTCGCCGCGCCGTGGCGAGACCTTTGTTACCCGCAAAATCACAAGAGGTCTAAGTAATATTGCACAAGGGTTAGAAAAATGTCTATTCCTCGGCAATATGGACGCACTTCGAGACTGGGGGCACGCAAAAGATTACGTAAGAATGCAATGGATGATGCTCCAGCAGGATAAGCCAGAGGACTTTGTAATTGCCACAGGCGTTCAATACTCGGTAAGGCAATTCGTTGAGTGGTCGGCTAAAGAGTTAGGTGTTGAAATTGAATTCACCGGAGAAGGCGTCCAAGAGAAAGGCCTTATTAAATCGATCAGTGGTAATAATGCATCGGCCCTAAAAGTGGGTGATGTTATTGTTCAGGTTGACTCGCGTTACTTTAGGCCGACAGAGGTGGAGACATTGCTGGGCGACCCGTCTAATGCGAAAGATAAATTAGGTTGGGTACCTGAGATTACCGTGCAGGAAATGTGTGCTGAAATGGTTCAAGAAGATTTGAAATTAGCAAAACGGGCGCAGTTACTGAAAGATAACGGCTATGACATTGTAGTTTCGACTGAGGTCTGACAATGACTAAAATTTTTGTTGCTGGGCATCGCGGTATGGTTGGATCAGCTATCTGCAGGCAGCTTGAACTGGCTGATGTTGAAATTATCACGGCTAACCGGGATAAATTAGATTTAGCTAATCAAGCTCAGGTTGCAGCTTTTTTTGGGGAAAATAAATTTGATCAAGTCTATCTAGCTGCCGCCAAAGTTGGAGGTATTTATGCTAACAATACTTATCCAGCAGATTTTATATATCAAAACTTAATGATCCAAAATAACGTTATTCATTCAGCTTATAAATCAGCTGTCACTAAATTATTATTTTTAGGATCGTCTTGTATTTATCCTAAATTTGCTAAACAACCTATTACTGAAACTGAATTACTTAATGGACATTTAGAGCCAACCAATGAGCCCTATGCGATAGCTAAAATCGCAGGAATAAAATTGTGTGAGAGCTACAGCAGGCAATATGGAGTGGATTATCGTAGCGTAATGCCCACTAATCTCTATGGCCCTGGAGATAACTATCATCCTGAGAACAGCCATGTAATTCCCGCAATGATACTTAGATTTCATGAGGCTAAAATGAAGAATCTACCCAGTGTAACGATTTGGGGAACCGGAACGCCGAGGAGAGAATTTCTTTATGTAGATGACATGGCGCGAGCTTGTACTCATGTGATGAACCTCGAGAAGTCAATTTATGAAAAAAATTTGGATCCGATGTGTAGTCATATAAATGTTGGTGCAGGGGAAGATCTTACGATCAAAAAGCTTGCGGAGACCGTCAAAGATGCTGTTGGATATCAGGGTGAAATTGAACTAGATCCTGATAAACCTGATGGCAGCCCGCGTAAGCTAATGGATAGCAGGCGATTAACCTATTTTGGATGGAAGCCGAAAGTATCTTTAAAAGAAGGCCTAATAAAGTCCTATAAATCATTTCTTAAACATAAGGATAAATCATGAAAGCAGTAATACTTGCTGGAGGACTCGGTACTAGGATATCCGAGGAAACTGATTCCAAGCCTAAACCTATGATCGAGATTGGTGGGAGACCAATACTTTGGCACATCATGAAGATTTATTCTGCGCATGGTGTAAATGATTTTGTAATTTGTTGTGGCTACAAGGGCTATGTGATTAAAGAATATTTTGCGAATTATTTTCTCCATATGTCTGATGTCACCTTTAATATGAAGGACAACAGTATAAAGATTCATCAAAGCCAAGCAGAGTCATGGACCGTCACTCTTGTTGATACGGGCGAAGATACGATGACGGGGGGCCGCTTGAGGCGAGTAAAAAAATATTTAAAGGGCGAAACTGAATTTTGCTTTACTTATGGTGACGGTGTTGGTGATGTTGATATTACTGCCCTGATTCAATTCCATAAAAGCCATGGCACGCAAGCAACTCTTACTGCAACACGGCCGCAAGGGCGTTACGGAGCACTTAAGTTTGGAGAGAATGACACCGTTAAGCGCTTTGAAGAAAAGCCGCAAGGAGATGGAAGCTGGGTTAATGGCGGGTTTTTTGTGTTGCATCCGGATGTTATTGACCGAATTGATGGTGATTCTTGCAGTTGGGAGGGATCGCCTCTTTCATCTTTAGCGCGGGACGGTCAATTATCATCATTTAAGCACGAGGGGTTTTGGCAGCCAATGGATACTTTGCGCGAAAAAAACTATCTTAACGAACTTTGGGCTGCGGATAAGGCACCGTGGAAGGTCTGGAAATGACACCGTCTTTTTGGAAAAGCAAGTCAGTTTTTTTGACTGGCCATACCGGATTTAAGGGAGGATGGATGGCCCACTGGTTAACGCAGCTTGGCGCAAATGTTTATGGCTATTCGCTTGAGCCGTCATCTGAATCCAATTTTTTTACGGAAACAAAGTTAACAGAGCGGCTGACAGACTCAACAATCGGTGACGTCAGAGATTTGAAAAAGCTCTCTGCTGCTATGAAAAAATCTAATGCTGATATAGTATTTCATATGGCAGCTCAACCGTTGGTAAGAGAGTCTTATAATTTTCCGGTAGACACCTTCGCTACGAATGTTATGGGAACTGTTAATTTACTTGAAGCGGCGAGGCAATCTGACAGAATAAGAGCTATAGTCAATATCACCACTGATAAATGCTATGAAAATAAAGAGTGGCTGTGGTCTTATCGAGAAAGCGACAGGTTAGGCGGGCATGACCCATATTCAGCAAGTAAAGCTTGCGCTGAGTTGGTTGCTTCCTCATACCGAAATTCGTTCCTTACCGGGAACAAGAGTCACCTTGCTAGTGTGCGTGCAGGTAATGTGATTGGTGGTGGTGACTGGGCTGCCGATCGTTTGATTCCTGATTTTCTTCGAGCAATTGACGCAGGACAAACCTTAAAGATTCGTTCTCCTAGTTCTCTTCGTCCCTGGCAGCATGTCTTGGAACCGCTCTCTGGTTATATGATGCTAGCTCAGAAGCTATATGATCAGGGAGCGGAGTATGCCGATGCTTGGAATTTTGGTCCCAGAGATGAGGATGCCAGATCGGTTGGATGGATCGTGGAGCGACTATGCGGTCTTAGTCCTGGTGCTGTTTGGGAGACTGATAAAAGAGAGAATCCTCATGAGGCTGTTTTGTTAAAACTTGATAGTTCTAAGGCTAAAGCTAAACTCGGTTGGTCCCAGCGATGGAGCTTGGAAATTGCGTTAGCTAAGACTGTGGAATGGCACAGGGCTTGGCAGGAAAATGAGGATATGGATAGTCTAACGACTATGCAGATTTCAGAGTATTTAACTACTAATAAAAATGTGGATTTATAATGAAGAAAGCCATTATCACCGGTGGTTCAGGTTTAGTTGGACGCTCCCTTGCCAAGTACCTAAGATCAAATGGTGTAGAGGTACTTTGCTTGGGGCGAAAGCACTTAGTCCAAAATGATGTAGAGCAACTGTTTGGGAAAGACGTTAGCTATATCCAATTAGCAATGGAAGATATTGCAGAACTATCCCATAAAATCAGTGACATTAACTGGGAAGTGGGCGATGAATGTATCTTTTATCATTTAGCCTGGAGTGGGGATAAAAAATTAGTTGATGGTAGTTTTGATGATCAGTTTAGGAACGCTACATTTTCTTCTTTAGCTGTAAAAGAGGCAAAAAGGATAGGTTGTTCGAAATTCATCAATTCAGGAACCCTTGAAGAAACTTATGCCGAGTGGTTTATAGAGCACGGGTTACCATATTCCTCAGCTCAAGATAACTATGCTATTGCTAAATTAGCATCTAGAGATATGTGCGCAATGACTGCTTATTTAGACAAGCTTGATTATATACATACACGCCTATCAGTCCCGTTGTCACCCGACTTATCAGTTGGGGGGTACATTTCAAAAACACTAAAAAAGATAGCTAATAAAGAGAGATATGATCCGCCAAAGAACGAACAATTGTATGACATAATATTTACCGATGATGTCGCAAAAGCCTATTATTTAATTGGTATGCATGGGCACAACAAAGCAGACTATTTTATTGGGTCTGGTAGGCCTACTACGCTAAGTGATTATTTCCAGCAGTTTGAGACAGCCACTATTAGCCTGGCAATTGAGGAAAAGGATTATTCTTCTCATTATTCTTCTGTATTTTTCAATACTGAATCGCTTTGTGCTGATACCGGCTTTATCGCATCGACCAATCGTTTTGATTTATTTGTAGTGGAAGAGACCATATGAAGAAAGCTATTGTAACTGGAGCTACAGGTTTTATAGGCTCGTCATTCGTACAATTTTTGGTTGATAAAGGTATAGATGTTGTCGCTCTTGGAAGAAAGCCTTTGGAGGAGGTCCGTAAGACCAGACGACAAAAAATTGAAGGTGCTCACTATATTAATCTTGATATGAAAGAGATTGAGAATCTAGATAAAAAGATTGCAGAAATTAATTGGGATGCTGGGAAGGAATGTATTTTTTTTAATCTGGCATGGGGGGGCGTAAATGGACTTTCAGATCTTGATATTCATGCGCAGATGAAAAATGTCGGTTGGTGTGTTTCTGCTCTCGAGGTGTCGGTTGAAATTGGATGCAGTCGCTTTATTCAAGTCGGTACCATGGAGGAGGCTTTTACTTACAGCTATTTAAAACTCGATCATCATAAAAACAACCAGTATAACCGCCACGTAATTTATTCGATTGCAAAAATTGCGGCTAAGAATGCTTTAAAACTTAAAGCTTCAACCTTGAATATTGATTATATCTACGTACTTCATTCACATGTTATGGGCGCTGATGACGATAAAGATTCATTTTTGCAGGTGACACTTCAAAAACTAGTTCAAGGCGAAGATTTGATTTTTTCATCGGGAGAGCAAATTTTTGATGTTGTCTCACTAGCAGATTGCGCGCTTGGGTACTATCTGATTTGTACTAAAGGTATTTCAGGCGAAGAATATTGGGTTGGTTCCGGCAACCCTCGCACATTGCGAGAGTATGTTGAGAGAATGTATACCCTTTTTCCGTCTGATAAAGAAATGGAGTTTGGAAAACTTCCATATAATGACATTGTGTTAAGCAAGGAAGACTTTTCAATCGACAATCTTTCTCAGCACACTGGTTACAAGCCGATTATGACATATGAAAAAACAGTAAAAGATCTGCATAAAAGTTTATTTAATTAAAATTAAAAGGAATAAAATGTCTAAGCTAATTTCAAAACGTGGGTTTTCAATTTGTCGTGGCTGTGATTCTGAGAATTTAGTAAGTATTTTAGATCTGGGAGAGCAACCCCTTCCTGCAGAGTACGGTGAGAGCGAAAATGATGTACTTGATAGGTTTCCTCTCCATCTCAGGATTTGTAAGGACTGTGGGTTGGGTCAATTGGGTGAATACGTTCTACCTGATCGAATTTTCCATAACACTTATCCTTACTTATCTTCCGCAAGCGATTACTGGGTCAGTCATGCGAAGCAATTTGCTGGTGAGATGACTGATAAGCTATCTCTAGACTTGGATACTCTTGTAATTGAACTTGGAAGCAATGACGGTTATTTACTTTCTCAATTTCAAAAGTTAGGAGTATCAGTATTAGGGGTAGAACCCCCAGAGAATACTGCAGAAATTGCTAGACGAGCTGGAGTACCAACTATTTCCAAATTTTTTGGAGAAAAATTGGCAATTGATATCTTAGCTGAGTATGGCCATCCTAAGCTAATAGTTGTAAATAATGTTTATGCACATATTCCAGACCAGCAAGACTTCACAAGAGGTATCGCAGCACTTGCTGATGACTCAACCATAATTACGATTGAGAATCCTTCATTTGACATCCTGCTTAACAGGGCACTTTTTGACACAATATATCATGAACATTACTCATACTTGACTGCTCACTCTGTGGATACTGTCGCTAAAAAATGCGGTTTGAATTTATTCCATGTGGAACGACTACCAACTCATGGTGGCTCGAATAGATACTATTTAAGCCTCTCTAAACAGCCTGATGAGACTGTTGCAGCTGTATTGGCTGACGAAAAGAAATCTGGGTTATTTTCGGAAGAAAAGTGGGAAGAGTTTTCCGCCTCCTCGAAACAGGCTATTGATGGACTCCGACAATGGTTTGCAGATCAAAGAGTAGCAGGCAATACAGTTGTAGGATATGGTGCGGCGCATAAAGGAAATACATTTTTAAATGCGGTTGGGGAAGCATCAAAGACTCTTGAGTATGTTGTTGATGCGAGCCATGAGAAGCAGGGAAGATTTCTTCCGGGCTCTCAAGTCCCTGTGCTTTCTCCTGAGAAACTGAACTCCATAAATCCAACTGATGTTCTTATATTACCTTGGAATATCGCTGAAGAGCTCACATCAAAAATTAAGTCCCTTGCACCTGGCGCAAGGATTTGGGTTGCTCAGCCATCAATGACAAAACTTAACTAATAAGGTCAAAATCATGAAACTAGAATCTACTCCTATTACCGATCTTTTTGTTCTTCATAGACCATTAAGAAAAGATGATCGTGGAACTTTTTCTCGATTATTCGGCGAGGATGATATTGCAGCTGCAGGAAGGCCAATGAATGCGGTCCATGTCAATTCGTCCACGTCAAATCAAGCGGGAACTTTGCGTGGAATTCACTTTCAATATCCTCCTTATTCAGAGGCTAAGGTTGTGGCGTGCACATCAGGTGCAATATGGGATGTTGGTGTGGATTTGCGTCCGGATTCGCCTACTAAATACCAGTGGTTTGGTGAGGTTCTTACCCCGGATAATGGTAAGAGCTTTATTGTTCCTGAAGGTTTTGGTCACGCTTTCATTACTTTGGAGCCAAATTCAACTGCCGTGTATGTTATATCTTCGGTTTACGCTATAGAGCATGAGTCAGGTCTTTGTTTTGATGATCCTATGCTAAACATCGATTGGCCAATTGAGCCGACTGTTGTTTCTGAGAAGGATCGTAGCTGGGGATTATTGGAAGGTCGAATTCAAGAGTTAGACCGGGGTTTTAAAGCAGATAACACTTAAATTATAGGCCATAGGTCAAAGGACTTTAAACAAATTCTATGAATAAAAAACAAAACCCTAATATACCTTATAGCAGACCCTCAATCACTGACCTAGAGGCACATTATGCGTCTGATGCGGCAAGAAATGGTTGGGGTGATCAATGTTATGGATACATCAATCGTTTTGAAGAGCTATTGAAGCAGCATCTCGGTGTGGAGTATGCTATCGCTACATCGAGTTGTACTGGCGCACTCCATATGGGCATGGCTGCATTGGACATCGGGCCTAGCGATGAAGTTATAATGGCCGATACTAACTGGATTGCGACTTGTTCGCCTGTTATTGCTTTGGGTGCCAAGCCAGTTTTTGTTGACATTTTGGAGGGATCTTGGTGTATCGATCCTGAAAAGGTCGAAGCGGCCATTACTGTGAACACGAAAGCTATTGTTGCTGTTCATTTATACGGTAATTTGTGTGATATGAATCGTTTGCTTGAAATTGGTGAAAGGCATGGAATCCCAGTAATAGAAGATTCCGCAGAAGCGATTGGATCTATTTATCATGGAAAGCGAGCAGGCTCGATGGGTAAATTTGGTGCTTTTTCATTTCATGGTACTAAAACGCTGACGACCGGAGAGGGAGGTATGTTTGTAACCAATGACGAGAAACTTTTTTCGCGAGTATTGACCCTAAGCAACCATGGTAGAGAGTTGGGTCAAACAAAACAGTTTTGGGCTGATATGGTGGGGTTTAAGTACAAGATGTCCAATGTTCAGGCCGCAATTGGCTGCGCTCAAGCTGAACGTATTGATGAACTAACCAAGAAAAAACGAGATATTTTTAATATCTATAGTGAGACGCTCTCTAAACTTCCAGGAATCAGCATGAACCCTGAACCAAAGGGTACGGTGAATGGTGTTTGGATGCCAACGATTGTATTTGCGCCAGAAACTGGCATCACTAGAGATGAGATACTGGATGATTTTTCAGCGGAAAATATTGACGCTCGTACGTTTTTCTGGCCGCTATCAAGTTTGCCGATGTTTAAAAGTAATAAGTCAAATACCAATGCTTACTCTATTTGTGAGCGTGCGATTAACTTACCCAGTTATCACGATATAAGCACTGGAGAGATAGGTAGAGTCACGAGTGTTATAACTAGAAAAATTCAAAAATAAACTAGCAAACCCTTTACTGTATTTATAACAAGAGGCTGTGACGGCAGTGGAACCTAGAGAAAACAGACTAATCAATAAGTTAGCGCAATTCGAGTCGAATATTCTCTTTGAAAATGACTTGGGGGAAGAGACTACCTATGCTGAAATATTGCATCTGGGGAAAAGAAAGCCTTTGGCTGCGGTCAGAAGAAAACTAGTTTTTTGTCTTTCAGAAAATGATGTAGGTGGTATTGGGGGATATTTAGCTTTATTGGTTGCTGATGCTGTACCGCTTATGATCGCTGCTAGTGTGTCATCTTACCAATTACAGAGTCTCATTGATTTATATAAACCAAAATATATATGGCTTCCTGAGGCCAGAAAAGAAGAGATTACGGTCGCTGTATGTTTGGATGTTTTCGCTGGTTATTGTCTGCTAGATATCAATGGCGAAGATATAGAGCTAAATGATTCTCTTTCATTATTAATGGGGACCTCGGGAAGTACTGGTAGTCCTAAGTTTGTTCGACTATCACACAAAAACGTCTTGTCTAATGCACAATCGATTTCAAAATATCTCGAGTTGGATGCTACCGAACGGCCTATTACTACGTTACCTCCAAATTATAGTTATGGCTTATCAATAATTCATAGTCATGTTCTAGTGGGTGCGACAATAGCGGTTACGAAAAAGACGTTGTTTGATAGATCGTTTTGGGATTTCTTAAAGTACGTTAAGGCTACAAGCCTTGCTGGAGTCCCATATCACTTCGAGATGTTAAAAAAGTTACGTTTTACAAAGATGGAATTGCCTAATCTTAAGACATTGACTCAGGCGGGCGGAAGAATGGAGCCGGAGCTAGCTGAAGAGTTTGCTAATTACTGTGAAAATAATGCAAAGAGAATTTTTTTGATGTACGGACAGACAGAGGCAACAGCTCGTATGTCCTATTTGCCGGCAGAGAAAATAACTGAAAAACCAGCCAGTATTGGTGCCGCTATTCCTGGGGGAAAGTTTTGGTTAGAGACTGAAAAAGGGAGTCTTATTAGCAAGTCTAATGAAATAGGTGAACTTATTTATGAAGGACCTAATGTCTCTATGGGTTACGCATATGGGCATGATGATTTAGCAAAAGGTGATGAAAGACAAGGGATTTTGCGAACAGGTGACTTGGCAGTGAGAGACAAGGATGGAGACTACTATGTCAAAGGTCGTCTTAAACGTTTTTTAAAGCTTTTTGGAAATCGCGTCAACTTAATGGATATTGAAAGACTGCTATTAGACGAAGGGTATGTTGTTGCTTGTGCAGGCCAGGATGACGGTCTAGAAGTCTATTTACTTGGCTCAAGTGAGTCTGAGGCCTTAAAAATTAAAAAGTTGATTGTTGAGTCTATAAAAACTTCTATGTCAGGCGTTGCTATATACGGAATTGCTACATTTCCCTACAATGAATCGGGCAAAGTTCAATATGCTGAACTGTCTCCGGGGATAGCTAGGTTGCTAGCATGAGCGCCCCAGATTTATCGAATTGGCTGGACTTTGAGCCTTATTGTTATGATTCGGATCAAAAATCTATCGCCTTGACAAAGGCTTTAACAGAGTTAACTGTTTGGCATAGGTCGCAATGCACTGAATACCAGAGCATTTTAGATTCACTTAGAGTTGATCCGTTTAATATTCAAAATCTTGAAGAGATTCCGTTTATTCCTGTCCGTCTGTTTAAGGAGTTCGAGTTACTAAGTATAGAACGTAAGGATGTCTTTAAAACCATGACCTCCTCAGGAACTAGTGGGCAGCAGGTTTCGAAAATTTATCTTAACCGGGAAACAGCTTCACTTCAGACCAAGATTCTATCGCGTCTTATGAAGGATATGTTGGGTAAAAAGCGAGTTCCAATGCTGGTGATCGATTCTCCTGATGTCCTTAAAAATCGGCAAGCTTTCTCTGCACGAGGTGCCGGTATACTTGGTTTTTCAATGTTTGGTCAAGATGTTACTTATGCTCTAGATGAGTCAATGACTCTTGACATAGAGGCTGTTCAAAATTTCATAGAGAGACATTCTGGTAGTCCTATATTTATATTTGGTTTTACTTTTATGGTGTGGCAATATTTTGTGCTGCCTTTGCGAGATAGGAAAATAAAATTATCTCTGGAGCAAGCGGTTCTTTTACATGGTGGTGGTTGGAAAAAACTCCAGGATGAAGCTGTTGATAATACAACCTTTAGGGCTTCACTCAAATCCTTGGCAGGAATCGATAATGTCGTTAATTACTATGGCATGGTTGAACAAACGGGTTCTTTATTTATGGAATGTGAATTTGGTCATCTTCATGCTCCGGTTTACGCAGATGTGATTGTTCGCAGACTACCGGACTTTGAGGTAGCAGATCTAGGAGAGAAGGGTATTCTTCAGGTTCTCTCGATGTTACCCTTAAGTTACCCAGGGCACTCTCTACTTACTGAAGATACGGGA
>Ga0206123_10004075_pt1 | contig 11663 bp, 12 predicted proteins | sample Helgoland_Spring_2_FD_160086 | JGI IMG/M metagenome (GOLD analysis project Ga0206123, IMG submission 160086) | Pelagic subsurface seawater microbial communities from Kabeltonne, Helgoland, North Sea - Helgoland_Spring_Bloom_20160316_1 | ecosystem: Environmental > Aquatic > Marine > Epipelagic ... | reverse complement strand
GCAAAGCTTCAAAACCTAATATTAATAAGTTAGGAATGCTAGCGATTAAAAATCCAATTTTAAAAACTCCAAATGTATCTGTTTCAATATTGGCAGAGATGATGGATTGAGCGGTTATAAGTATAATAGCAAAGAAGGCATTATAGAGTAATAGTTTAATACTAGAGATAAAAATATGTTTTAATCTGTAAATAAAACCATTAAAAAAATAGTTACCAAAGACATTAATTTTTAAAGAAAAGAAAATAAGAGGAATTAGTTTTAATGTGCAGTAAATTACAATAAAGTCTTTGAAGGTTACAGATTTAATAAAAAAAACAAAAACTAATATTCCAACAGGATAAGTAACTTGTTCTAAAATTAGAAGTTTAATTAGTTTTCTAATTCTAGCAATTTTAACAAATAAAATGTTGAAAATTACTATAATCAGACTAAAAAAAATCAAAAATAAATAGTTATTTAGATCGTATTTCTTTAGAAGAAAAATATGGTCCTTAAAAAAAATAAATAGAGTTGAAAAAAAAGTTATTGTAATAATTGAAAATAAAAAAGTATCACCAATTAAATTTGTTTTTTTTCTTTCAACTTTCAGAACAGAAAGATTATTAATTAAGTTGTATTGTGCTCCTAAAATAAAATAAACAGAAAACTCAACTACTAAAGTAAACATAGCATATTGAGACAAACTATTAGGAGTCATTTTATTTGACATTAGTAATATTGCTAGTAAACCAGAAAATTTTGCAATATAAACCGCAAATGAATATGAAAAAAGGCTTTGTAATTTCAATATGAAAATTGATTAATTATAAAATAATTATAGATTTTTTAAAAAAAAATTATTCATAAAATGGTTTCATCCAAGTTTTTGGATCTCTAAAATCACTAGGGAATCGAGATTTTGATTCATTTAAAAAGATCCAATCGACAATTCCATCTCTGACAAATTTATCGTCTAATACACGTTTGATTTCGTGTGAATTAAATAGTATTTTTTCTCTCTTGGGACTTAATTCAAAATAACTTAATAAATTGGATGGAAAAATTGAATTAAAAACATACTCTTCTTCATTTGTTATAATTTTTTGCCAACTTCTTTTTTTTGCATTTTCTAGACTTTTAATCTTTCCATGCATAGAGCTGCTAGTATATTTTTTTCCATCTAGTTGCCAATTTTCAGAATTTAACATTTTATCGTTATAATCAATTGAAAAGTTTGAACATACCTTTTTAAGATAATCTTTAGGATTCAGTATAAATTTATCATATTCAAAAGTTTGATATTTCGTTACATCAAATTTTTGACTTAAAGACTTAGCAAAATTCATAGAATCTATACAATTAATTATAGAATCATAATATCTTGGAAAGGGGGCATTTGTCATTTTTTTCCAAGAAACTAAAACTGATCTTGGGTCTCGTAAAGTATGAATAACTTTATTGGAATCATTTTCGTTTAGAAATTCTTCAATTTTTCTCCATTCCAGTACTATTTTTTCACCTACAAATTTTTTGGAATTTCTATTATCTAAGCTATTTAAAATGTCAAACCAAAGTTCACTAGCAGAGTTATGATTTTTTTCTAATAACTGAGTTAGTTGAGTATTATTTATGGTGTACCCTCTTCTTTCAAAAATTCTATTTGTGATTTCATCAATTATTTTTTGTTTATTTTTAAAATTAAAATCGTGAAATCGAATATAACAGGAAAGGTCTGAAAATACCTGTAAAGAGTCTGAAGAATTTAAAATTCTGCTAAGAAGTGTAGTGCTCGATCTAAATGTTCCTGTAATAAGTAAATTCATAATCTGTTATTTTGATGTCCAACCTCCGTCAACAATTAAATTTGATCCTGTCATATATGATGACGCTTTACAAAGTAAAAATATACAGGGCCCTACATATTCATTAGCTTTAGACATCCTGCCAAGCGAAGTTTTTTTACTATACGCCGAAACAAATTCTTCATCTTGATTATTATAAACTCCACCTGGTGATAAAGTATTTACTCTGATACCCTCAATGTGATTTGCCATATATCTAGTTAAGTTAATTATGGCCGATTTGGATGTAGCATAAGCTACAGGGGAATTAATCCCTGAATCTCCATAAATAGACTTATCTGGACTAACAATGCCATAAGTGGAAGAAAAATTAATTATTGATGCATCATTGTTAAATAGTGGAATAAGAGATTGTGACAATAAAAAAGCCCCTCTAAGATTTACATTATGGACTTCATCCCAAGCTTCAATTGGATAATTACTGAAATCTGAGAAAAAAGAAGAATTTGTGTCTAATTTTCTTGAATTCCCTTTAAAATGAAAACAGTTTATTAACCCATCTATTTTTACTGTTATGGATTTTTTGAATTTTTTTATTGAGTCTTTATTCGTAACATCTAATTTATGAATTTTTACATTTTTAGTTTTTGATTCATTCAATTTATTTGAAGCCATATCCGAGTCAAAATCTGCTATTATTACATTAGCTCCAGCTGCTACACATCCTTTCACTATCTCAAATCCAATTTGACCAGCTCCTCCAGCTATCACAATTGTCTTGTTTTTTAAACTAAATAGATTATTATATTTCATTCTTAAATTTACTTAATAAGTTAGAGTTAATTTTTGCGTATTCAAAATCCAATCCATGCTCTATTTCTGAGTTTTTTATTTTATATATAAAATCAGAAACTTCATCTAAATATAAATTATTTACATCAAAAGTTTTTTCGTGGCTGTACGTTTTATTTGAATTATTTACGTTATGATACTTTATTTGTATTACATTTTCTTGCCAATTCCATAATAAGGTTCCTTCTGAACCAAAAATTTTAATTTCCCTTCTGTAATCTTTAGAAATTAAATCAAGTGTTAATGTAATTAATTTATCATTGTAAACTACAATTGATTTATGAATTTCTTCACACTCAATATCTAATAAATTAAAATTTTTATTAATGCTAATTATTTCTTGAGGTAAATCAAAAAGATGGTAGATTAAATCAATTTCATGAGAAATAGTATTAACAACACCCCCTCCTAGTTTTTTTAAACTTACATATGAATTTTTATAATCCTCATAAGGCCAATCTGGCAAAAATGATCCAAATGCAAATTCTGCTGAATATATTTGACCTAAATAATTCAAATTTAATATATTTTTTATTTTTATGATTGACTTATGATACCTTAACATAAATCCTATAAATGACACACTTTTTTTAAATTTTAATTCCTTTATTTCAGCAAATTGTTCTAATGAAGATACTAATGGCTTCTCAATAAAAACATTAAGATTATTGACGTGAGCAAATTTAATCCATTCTACATGAAGTGATGTTGGATTACATATCATTATTGAATCAACATTATTAGAAATAATTTCTTCTGATTTGATTATAACTTTACAAAAATAATCAATTTCAAATTGTTTATCGTACGCTCTTTTTAAACAAAAAAGACCAATATTAGGATCTAAAATTTTTATATTATTAAGATGTCTTTTACCAATTGACCCTCCACCTATTACACAAATTTTCATTATTGAATGTATTTTTTTTTGATTAACTTAGAATAAGATTGATCTAAAAGTTCTAATTTAGATAAATAAATCTCTACAAAAGCTCTAAAAACACCATCACCTCCTTTGACAGGAATAACCCAATCTACATTTTTTTTAATCAGTTCTGGGGCTTGATTAGGGCAAGCACTTAGGCCAACTTTATTAAGTAATAAAAAATCATTTATATCATCACCAATAAAAGCAACATTTTCGTAAGAATCTATTTTCAATTCTTTCATTAACTGATTTGCAACTTTGACTTTATTGCTAACTCCCAAAAAACAATGTTTAATATTAAGTTTATTAGCTCTTTTTTTTACTGCACTACTGTTTTCTCCAGTAATAATTGCTACATGTATCCCAAGTTCTTGACACAATAATACTCCAGCACTATCATAAGTATTAAATCGTTTTAATTCAACCCCATCATCAGAATAATACATTGACCCATCTGTCCATACGCCATCTATGTCGGTTATAAATAATTTAATTTTATTTTTCAAAATCATCTATTTTAAGTGTAGTATCTTTTTGAATATTCTTAAGAGCTTTTCTTCCTAACAATAAACCTTTATCCCTGTATAAAAGACCATCACCTGGTGATTTTAAAGTTATCATATTAACATTTAAAATTTCTCCCTTTTTAATATCGGATTTTGATGTAATACTCCTTCTTAATTTTATTTTTGCTGACTGCGTACTCTCATTAATTGATTTTTCCGATGAACCTATCACTCTTTTTGCAATATTTATTTCTTTCACTAACTGACTAAGCTCTTGTTCTTCCAGAGAACCAGGTTGATCTGTCCCTTTCATCAATTTATCTAATGTAATATGTTTTTCAATCACCACAGCTCCCATTATTGTTGCAATAACACTAGCTAATACACCAGGGGTGTGATCTGAAAAACCTGTTGCGTACCCATACTTATCTTTTAATGTTTTTATTACATTTAAATTAACATTATCAAAAGAGCAAGGATATTGAGATGTACATTGCATTATAATTAACTTATTTTTTGGTTTATTTAGAATAGAAATAGCATGATCAATTTCATCATAATCAGCCATTCCTGTAGAGATAATTATTGGCTTATCAATTTTAGATAACTTATTTAATAAGAGATCATTAGACAAATCTCTTGAGGCTACTTTATAGAAAGGACAATTAATTCTTTCTAATAATTCAACGGAAGGAACATCACAAGGTGTGCAAAAATATATTATCCCTTTTAAATCACAATATTCTTTCAATTCTTTGTGTTCTTGTTCCTTTAATTCTAAAAAAATACGGTGTTCTCCGTATGTTCGTGCAAAAGAATTTGGAGAATCATATACTTTATTGAAGGCTTCTGAAGTTAATTCACTTGGAATATCTCTTTTTTGGAATTTTACAGCATCAACACCACTTCGAATAGCCATGTCTATAAGTTTCTTTGCTAAATCAATAGATCCGTTATGGTTTTGACCTATTTCGCCAATTATAAATGGCTTAAATTTTTCTCCAATTAATTTACCATTTAAGCTTATAGTATCCTTAACATCTAAAGCTTTATATATTGACTTATTGGTTCCGTCACTTTTATAATTGGTAAAGAAATTATTTAATCTAGTCAAATCTTGATACGAATCTAAAGTTAGTAATTTATCTAGATTTCTTTTTAATCCATTAAAATCATTAGGAAGAAGTAATATATCTAATTCATCTCTTTTATTTGATCTAAATGATGGTGTTACATGTTCAAAATCTTCTGAATTTAAATCAGTCTCAGCTAGTTTTCTAAAAGCCCCGATATTAATAATCTCAGGGACTATATGTGATAGGTCTTTAATTGAAATATAATCCTGACTTATTAACTTATCAAATAACAAACTAGTTGTTTTGAAATCAACAATTGGGTTATCGGCTGTAAACCTAATAAAATAATCATCATTATTTAACTCCAAATAATTGATTGCACTTAAAAACCTACTGAAAACATTAATTATATCCCCGCGAAAAAATTTTATTTTATGAAACTTACAAAAAGCCTCTATAGGGTCATCAGATTTTTCTGTTGATGTTAAAACATAAAAATCATCCAATTCTTTAATGTTTGATACATTATCAATTACTCTTTTTAGTAAGGGGGTACCATTTACTGATATTAATGTCTTTCCTGGAAGTCTAGTACTAGACATTCTTGCTTGAATTAATCCTATTTTTTTCATAATATAAATTTAATTAATTAAAAACCATTTATTTAATAATTCTTCTCTATTATATCTCATTTTTTCTTTTGTATCCATATCGATTACTTTAAAACCTGCATGCTCACAAATCGCCTGTCCTGCAGCGGTATCCCATTCCATAGTTGGTGCAAAACGAGGATAGCAATCTGCTTGACCTTCAGCAACCATGCATAATTTTAGGGAGCTACCTTTTGAGATTAAATTTACCGCTCCATGGGTGCTTCTCATCTCCTGCACATAATTATCCGTTTCTGCAGACATATGAGATCGACTGGCTACGATTGTAAATGTTTTATCTTTTCGTTGTAGAGGTAATTTATTAGCCTTAGAAATTAAAGTTTCAACATCAAAATCATTTATATCAACAGCAACTTTAAAAGCCCCTACCTCCTTGCTTGAGAAATACAACTCACCAGAAACTGGAACAAAAATGACTCCTATAATCGGTTTTTGATTTTCTATCAAAGCAATATTTACTGTAAATTCTCCGTTACGCTTTATAAATTCTTTGGTCCCATCTATAGGATCTACAATCCAAAGTTGCTTCCAATCTTTACGTTCTTCATAAGGTATTTCCTTTCCTTCTTCAGAAAGTACAGGAATATTAGTCTTTGTTAAAAAAGACATGATTACATGATGAGAGGAGGTATCTGCTTTGGTTAAGGGAGAATTATCTCCTTTAATTTCGACATAAAACTCTCCAGAATGGTAAATTTCTAGGATCGCTTTACCGGCTTCTAAAGCGGCGGTAATTGCTGTATTTAATAACTGTTTCATCATTATATAATCATACCCGCTCCAATAGTTTCATTGGTTTGTTCATTAATGATAATCACGGATCCTGTTTGACGATTTCTTCTGTATGCATCGTAAAACAGAGGTTTAGAAGTACGTATAGAAATACGCCCAATATCGTTCATCTCTATTTTATCAATGCCTTCAATGCGATGCAAGGTGTTGATGTCTACTTTATACTTTAATTCTTTCACCATTGCCATACATTCGTTGGTGGTATGTTTTACCACCACTTTTGTGCGCACTTGTAGCGGATTACTACTCATCCAAGTGACCAAAATTTCTATATCTTGACCTACTTCAGGGACATTGTTTTCACGCACAATCATATCGCCACGACTGGTATCTATCTCATCTTCCAGTGTCATAGTTACAGACATTGGTGCGTATGCCTCTGTAATTTGTTCTCCATTAAGCTCAATGGTTTTAATGGTAGAGACAAATCCTGAAGGCAATGTTTTTACTCTATCACCAGGCTTAAAAACACCTCCGTCAATACGGCCTGCAAAACCTCTAAAATCTTGATTATCTAAAGTATGTGGACGAATAACCGATTGAATAGGAAAACGACAGTCTACATGGTTGTAATCACTAGAAATATGAACTGTTTCTAGATTATACATCATCGTGCTTCCTTTGTACCAATCCATATTTTCAGATTTATTTACGACATTATCTCCTACTAAGGCCGAAATAGGAATGAATTGGATGTCATTAATTTCTAGCTTAGATGAAAAGGCTTTAAAGTCTGCAACAATTTTATTATAAACGTCTTCACTATAATCTACCAAATCCATCTTATTAACACATACAATAGCATGTGGAATACGCAATAGAGAAGCAATAAAAGAGTGTCTGTGCGTTTGTTCTAACATCCCTTTACGAGCATCTATTAGAATAATAGCAAGATTGGCTGTAGAGGCACCTGTTACCATATTTCTGGTATATTGTATGTGTCCTGGTGTATCTGCCACTATAAACTTCCGTTTTGGTGTAGCAAAATAGCGGTAGGCAACATCGATGGTAATGCCTTGTTCCCTTTCAGACTTCAAACCGTCTGTGAGTAAAGATAGATCTACATAATCGAAACCTTTATTTTTACTCGATTCTTCAACGGCGTCTAACTGGTCTTGGAAAATTGATTTACTGTCGTATAATAAGCGTCCTATAAGGGTGCTCTTTCCATCATCTACACTCCCTGCAGTTGTAAACCTTAATAATTCAATATCTTGATATTCCATAATATTTTTTTATAATCTATTGTCTAGAAATAACCTTGTTTTTTACGATCTTCCATGGCAGTTTCGGCGCGCTTATCATCTGCTCTTCCTCCGCGTTCAGTGGTTCTAGTGGTTGCAATTTCTTCTATAATTTTTTCTAATGTATCCGCATCAGATTCTACAGCTCCTGTAATAGGCATATCTCCACAGGTTCGATAGCGAATCGTCATATTCACCACTTCTTCACCTTCTTTTAATTTAATGAATTCTGAATTGGCCAAAATAACACCATCACGCAATACACAATCGCGTTGGTGAGAAAAATAAAGCGAGGGTAAGTCTATATTTTCTAACTTAATATATTCCCATACATCCATCTCTGTCCAATTTGAGATTGGAAAAACCCTAAAATTTTCTCCGTAGTTCATACGACCATTAAAAAGGTTCCATAATTCTGGACGCTGATTTTTAGGATCCCACTGTCCAAATTCATCACGGTGCGAGAAGAAGCGCTCTTTGGCACGTGCTTTCTCTTCATCACGTCTTGCGCCTCCCAAGGCCGCATCTACCTTGTGTTCTTCTAAAGTATCTAACAAAGTAACAATCTGTAACGCATTACGAGATGCATCCGCACCTGTTTCTTCTTTAGCCTGTCCTTTGTCAATCGATTCTTGCACAAAACCCACAATCAATTGAACTCCTAATTTTTTAACTATCATGTCACGAAAAGCAATAGTTTCAGGAAAATTATGTCCAGTATCAACATGAATTAATGGGAATGGTATTTTTGCAGGATAAAAGGCTTTTTTAGCCAAATGTGTTAATAAAATTGAATCTTTACCTCCAGAAAATAATAGAACAGGATTTTCAAATTGAGCTGCTATTTCACGAATCACAAAAATTGCTTCCGATTCTAACTCACGTAAATGATTGATTACATAATTACTCATGTGCTTGGTTTTAACTTTTTATTTATAAATTCTAAGATAGTTTTTACACTTTCTTCAGCAGTTTGTCCATCAGTAAATACTTCTAATCCCGGATTTGTAGGAGCCTCGTATGGCGCAGAAATACCGGTCATGTTTTTAATTTCACCTGCTCTTGCTTTTTTATAGAGCCCTTTCACATCACGGCGTTCGCATTCGTCAAGGGATGTATTGACATAAATTTCAATGAAATTATCGGCTCCTACAATTTGTTCAACTTCGGTTCTATCTTTTATGTATGGAGATACAAAAGCAGCTAATGTGAAGACACCTGCATCTAGCATTAAATTACTAATTTCGGCGATGCGTCGTATATTTTCTGTTCTATCTTCTGGAACGAAGCTCAAATCATTATTAATTCCTTGACGGATATTATCGCCATCTAAAATATAAGTGGATAACCCTCTTTGATGCAAGGCAATTTCTACCAAATTGGCCAAAGTCGATTTTCCAGAACCAGACAAGCCGGTAAACCATAACAAATAGGCTTTATGCCCGTGCAACTGCTCACGTTCCATTTTAGTTGTTTTATAGATGTGTTTGATTGTATGTAAGCTCATTATTCTATTTTTTTACCTCTTTCTTGCCGAAGTTTTTCAAGCGTTTTACGTTATTCCGCAAATTCAGCCCATAATTTATTTTATACCATAATTTTTCATGCCCAAAATAGAGCAACATCTTAGAAAAAACTTCTGCAATTCCTATTTTAAATGCTGTTAAGGGGTTTCCTGTTATCAACCATGACAATAAAATCGTGTCTAGGGTACCAATGGTGCGCCATGAAAAAGTTTTGAGAAGGTGTCGTTTGTTTGTATTAGTTATATTTGACTTAAACCAGAGTTGTTCATGAAAATAGTATAACACCATCTTAGAAATCAACTCGAAACCACCTATTTTTAAACCTACAGAAAAATCACCTGTTATGAACCAAGATAAAACCATGGTATCTAATGTTCCTATGAAACGCCAAGACAAAGTTTTAGCTAAGTGTCTTTTACTTAATTTCAAAATCAAGATATTTAAAATTTATTAATAGTCTTTCGAATCGCTACTAAATTTACCAATAAACTCTCTAAATTATCTAAATTAAGCATATTAGCACCATCGCTTTTCGCATTTGCTGGATCAAAGTGTGTTTCAATAAACAACCCATCTACATTATTAACTATTCCTGCTCTAGCAATTGTCTCGATCATTTCAGGTCTTCCTCCAGTTACTCCAATAGTCTGGTTCGGTTGCTGAAGTGAATGGGTAACATCTAATATTGTTGGTGCAAACTCACGCATTTCAGGAATGCCTCTAAAATCTACAACCATATCTTGGTAACCAAACATGGTTCCCCTATCCGTAATCCATGCTTTATCACTACCAGCATCTTTAACCTTTTGAACAGCATGTTTCATAGCTGCAGGACTCATAAATTGTCCTTTTTTCAGATTTACAACTTTTCCTGTTTTTGCGGCTGCTACAACTAAATCTGTCTGACGAACTAAAAAAGCTGGAATTTGCAAAACATCCACATACTCTGCAGCCTTTGCTGCATCCGAAACTTCATGAATATCAGTTACTGTTGGTATTCCAAAAGTATCAGATACTTTTTTCAAAATCTTTAAGGCTTTTTCATCACCAATTCCTGTAAAACTATCAATTCTACTTCTATTTGCTTTTTTAAAACTGCCCTTAAATATATATGGTATTTGTAAATCCTCTGAAATTCTTACTATTTTTTCTGCTATTCTTAGTGCCATATCTTCACCTTCTATAGCGCAAGGACCAGATAACAAAAAGAAATTATTACTATCTGCATTTTTAATATTGGGTATATTTTTTAAAATCATTTTTATTTATGTTTTTTTAAATTTTTCAATTACTTATGTTGTAAATTCTACTTATTATAAATAATAATCGGGTATTATCCATAAAAACTGTTTAACCCAACTTATTAAAAGTATTATTTTTAAATTTCATCTTTTAACATTTTTAATGCTTTTAAATAATCATCTTGAGTATCTATACCAATAGATTTAAATTTTGTTTCTAATATTTTAATTTTAAATCCACTTTCCAAAATTCTAAGCTGTTCTAACATTTCTAGTTTCTCTAAATTACTATTATTTAGGATTGAATATTTTGTTAGAAAATCTTTTTTATATCCGTAAATACCAACATGTTTATAAAAAACTGCACTTTCAAAAAATTTCTTTTCATCAATCAATAATTGACTATTGTCTCTAATATGTGGAATACATGATCTTGAGAAATATAATGCATTATTTTCACTGTCTTTAACCACTTTAACAACATTAGGATCATATAGTTCCTCAGAAGTTAACAACCTTTCACAGGCAGTCACCACTTTAACTTTTTCAGCTTCTAACTCTTTAAACAACCCCTCTATCAATAAAGGATTTATAAATGGTTCGTCTGCTTGTACATTGATTACAGCTTCAAAATCTAAACCCTCAATAGCTTCTGTAATTCTATCAGTTCCAGATTTATGGTCCACACTAGTCATGATGACATTGTGTGTATATTCTAAGCAACTCTTCTTTACTTTTAGACTGTCGGTGGCAATAAATACAACTACCCCGTTAACTTTCAGACACTGCTCATAAACTCTTTGTAATATTGTCTTACCTTTTAAATCTAGGAGTACTTTATTTGGTAATCTAGTTGAGAAGAGCCTTGCTGGAATTACGATTATCTTTTTCATTTAATTAAAGCCCTAAATCATAAGACTGTACAATTCCTACCAATAAACCTTTATCATTTTCAACTATTAAAGAATTTATTTTTTTTGAAAACATTAAATCCCCTGCAATTTTTAATTTTGTGGTTTCCAAAACCGTATGTGGTTCCTTAG
>Ga0206123_10004060_pt1 | contig 11701 bp, 9 predicted proteins | sample Helgoland_Spring_2_FD_160086 | JGI IMG/M metagenome (GOLD analysis project Ga0206123, IMG submission 160086) | Pelagic subsurface seawater microbial communities from Kabeltonne, Helgoland, North Sea - Helgoland_Spring_Bloom_20160316_1 | ecosystem: Environmental > Aquatic > Marine > Epipelagic ... | reverse complement strand
AGCAGAAGCTAATTTAATTTCAGCTTGTTCTCTACTAAGAATTATTTTATGACCATTTTCATCTAACGTCTCTAATCTTACTGTTAAATCTATGTCGTTATTAAAACCCGTCATAACTTCATCAAGAGTAATTTCAGGTAATTTTGATTCACTTTGATACCAAATACCAACATTATCATCATGAGTTACTCTAGCTTGAGTTGAAGAAATAGCAAATTCATCAATAGGTATTCTTTTTTCTTCTTCAAGATCATAAAACTGTAAAATTTGACCATTTTGTATTTCAACAGCACCATACTCTCCTTTAATGAAATTCTTCCACTCCCAAGCCTGTGAGCCTACAAAAATAGCACCTCCAATTATTGTTAGAAACATATAAAAAGCAACACGATTTTTATCATTATGGTGACCAGCATCAACAGCTAAAACCATTGTGACAGATGAAAAAATTAATACAAATGTCATTAGGGCTACATAATACATTGGAGCGTCTACGCCATGCAAAAATGGAAAGTGAGTAAAAACTTCATCTGCAATAGGCCATGAATCAATATTTTTAAATCTCGAGAAACCATAAGAAACAAGAAATCCGGAAAATGTAAGTGCATCTGAAACAATGAAAAACCACATCATTAGTTTTCCATAACCAGCGTCTAGCGGCTTAGTTCCTCCTCCCCAAGAATTTTGTTTTGTTTTTGTTAATGTAGATGCTTGCATCCAGGGCAATTTTGATTACAAATTTATTAATTTTTAACTGAAGTATTTAATAAAAAAGAATAAATATATCCATAATGCTCCAAGAAAATGCCAGAATACTAATGCCATCTCAAAACCTAACTTATTCTTCTCATATTTTTGTCTATTAAACTTTGTTGTAACAACAGTCAAAACAATTATTCCAGCAAACAAGTGAGCTAAGTGCACAAATACTAAGACATACACATATGATGTAGTAATTGAGCTTTCAGGACCAGTAAAATAATAACCTTGAGAAATAATATCTTCAAAGCCTAAGAACTGAGCAACTACAAAAATGAGAGCCATTATAATGGTTAGCCCAAGAAAAACATTTACATTATTTCTTTGAATATATATGTTAATGTTTTCTGGAAGAGAAACTCTTACATATTGATCTAACTTATACTTTGCAAGTTGAAAAAAAAGACTACTCAAAGCTATTGAGGCAGTACTTATTGTAAACCAAACAGGGAGAACAAATGAATCAAGCCAGTCTGGCCTAGAACTACTAACAATAAATGCACTTGTCAAACCTGCAAAAGTCATAGTGATGCTAATTAGTCCAAACCATAGCATCATTTTTTTAGCTTTACTAGTTTTAACCTGAATTGAATCTGAAATAGTCATTATGAAAGAAATTTATCTGCGACAAATATAATTTGAATAAAACTTAAATAAAAAATACTTGTATACATAAGTTTTATAGCATTTTGTTTATCCTTATACTTCATTAGTCTTATTGCTTGAAATAACATAAATAGACCAGAAGCTAAAATTAAGATTAAGGAGTATAAACCGATTGAAAGCTCACCAGTAAAACTAAAGTAAGGAAGAGTAGACACTAGGATCATCCAAATAGTATAAAAAACAATTTGAAATGCAGTTGAAATATCTCTTTTTCCTGATGGCAACATCTTAAATCCTCCTTTTAAATAATCATCATGTGACACCCATCCAATAGCCCAAAAATGAGGAAACTGCCAGAAAAATTGAATCATAAATAAAATACCTGTCTCTATAGAAAATTTATTAGTGACAGCTACCCAACCTAGCATAAAGGGAATAGCACCTGGAATAGCACCAAAAAAAACAGATAATGGAGTAATTGGCTTTAATGGTGTATATATAGCCAAATATATAATCATTGATACTAATCCAAAAAAGGCAGTTCGAAAATTTATTATATATAAAATAAACAAGCCTAAAAAACTAAGAATAACACAGGCTAGAATAGCTTGATTTACACTTAAACCTCCAGTTGGAAGAGGGCGGTTTTGTGTTCTAGGCATTAAAGCATCTCTATTTCTTTCAATAATTTGATTAAAGCCATTAGATGCTCCAACTACAAAGAAACCTCCAAGGATTAACAGAGCAAGTGTATAAAATGAAAATACTTCAAAGGCAATCAAATAAGATGCAACTGAGGAAAAGACTACACTGAGTGAGAGTCTATGCTTTATAAGAATTAGAATTTCAGAAAATAAAGACCTAGGCTTTATATTTAAAGTGTCAGACATTAATTTTTTTAGTTAGGAAATATCCTTATTGAAGTCTGAAAGTGATTGGAATACTAAAAGGAACTCTAACTGGTCTACCTCTTTGTCTACCAGGGGTCATTTGAGGAAGTCTCCCAATAATTCTAGCTGCTTCATTTTCTAGGTTTTTATCTGGACCTCTCATACGAATGTTAGTAATTGTACCGTCTTTAGATATTATAAAATTGACATAAACTCTTCCTTGAATACCCATTTCTTGAGCAATATCTGGATATCTAAAGTTTTTTCTGATATGCTTATTCATTTGTTCTTGGAAACATGCTCTTCTTTGAGATTTAGCAACAGATTCACACCCAGGAAAAATTGGAACATCTTCGATCACCGCAAAAGGAACATCAATATCATCAAAGTCATCCTCTACAACAATATCTTCAATTACCATTTCTTCATCAGATTCTGTAGATTCAATAACAGTCTCCTCAACTTCTTCTTCATCCTCTACTATCTCAATAACTTCTGGAGCAGGAGGAGGAGGTGGAGGTGGTGGAGGTGGTGTTTTTAATTGTTCTGTAATAGGCACATCCTCTTCATCATCTACTAGCATATCACCATTTGTAAGATCAATTTTTCTTTCATATGATTTATACTCTACTGCACCCCAAGTTACACCTAAGACAAGAGTCAAACCAATAACAAAGTATAGATTTCTGTTTTTATTTAAATCAGCTTCTGGATTTTTCTTTAGTTGCATGAGTAATTATTAATATGCTAATCTATAAAAAATTATAATTATTTCATATAGTTAAGCTGCTCTTTATGTTTTTTTAACTAGCAATCATGTTTTTATATTCTTCAGGACTAAGAAGATTGTCAACTTCTGATAAATCAGAAATATCAATTTTAATTATCCAACCCTCCCCGTAAGGGTCCTCGTTTACTAATTCTGGCTTATCCTCTAGAGTAGAATTCATTTCAATTACTTTTCCTCCAACGGGCATAAATAAATCTGAAACCGTCTTAACAGCTTCGACTGTTCCAAAGACTTCATTTAAAGCAATTTCACTATCTAAGCTATCTATTTCAAGATAAACAATATCACCAAGTTCACCTTGAGCAAAATCAGTTATACCAATTGTAGCTATATTATCTTCGATTTTCACCCATTCATGTTCCTCTGTATATTTTAATTCTTCTGGAATGTTCATGATTATAATTTATTTAATGATCTTTTTATTAATTCTTGTAGCTCAATATCCTTATTCTCAAAATACAACTTACTTACTATTTTCTCAGATTTAGATTTATTAAAACCTAATACAGAAAGAGCAAGTAATGCCTCTTTTTTTATGTCTAGATTTTCACTCGATAAATCTATATCTTTTTTGTCAAATAATTCAACTTTATCTTTCAATTCTATTATCAATCTTTGAGCAGTCTTTAGCCCAATTCCTTTAATAGATTTTATTCTTTCAACATCTTCTTCCCATACTGCTTCTTGAATCTCGGCAGGTGATATTGATGACAAAATTGTTCTAGCTGTACTTGGTCCAATTCCAGAAATCGAAATTAGTTGTTGAAAAATGGATCTTTCACTCTTAGAACTAAAGCCAAATAAAATATCAGAATCTTCTTTCCTTTGTAGATATGTGAAAATTTTGATATTCTCATCATCTGGTATTTGTTCGTATGTATTTAATGATATATTGATTTCATATCCTATTCCGTTTGATTCAACTATAATTTTTGTTGGAGATTTTTCTATTAATCTTCCTTTAATGTAGGTTATCATTTTTTCTTAATTTTTCTTTGATTAGCATCTATTACTGATATTGCAGACATATTTACAATTTCATCAACTGATGCTCCTAGTTGAAGAATATGAATCGGTTGATTTAAGCCAATAAGAATAGGACCTACAGAAACAGCATTATCTAACTCTTTAATAGTTTTATATGTAATGTTTGCTGAATCAAGATTTGGAAATATTAATGTATTAACTTTTCTCCCATTCAAAATTGAAAAAGGGAATCTATTCTTTAACATTTCTCTATTAAGAGCAAAATCTGATTGAATTGGACCATCTACTATTAATTCAGGATTATTATCATGAAGAATTTTAACTGCTTTTGATATTTTTTTAGCTTCATCAAAATCAGAAGAACCAAAGTTGGAATATGAAAGAATTGCAATAACCGGCTCAATTCCAAACATATTCACAATCTTAGCAGTATTTATAGCGATTTTTGCAATTTCTTTATGAGAGGGGTTAATATTCAAAGAAGTATCTGAGCAGAATAATGGACCTTGTTTTGTAATCATCAAGTTTGTTGCAGCAACTTTCTCAACTCCTGAGGCCTTTCCAATAGAATTAATTACTGGGAGAAAAACAGAAGGATAACTTTTAGAATAACCTGACAACATACAGTCAGCATCACCATTTTCAACCATCATAGATCCAAAATAGTCTCTACCTCTTAGAAGTCTCTTAACATCATCTAAAGTTTTACCTTTTCTTCTTAATTTTTTGAATAAGATTTGAGAATATTCATCAATTAAATCTTTATTTATTTTATCAGCTGGATCAATAATTTGAAGATCCTCATTGAAATCAAGAGATTCCATTAATTCTTCAATTATTTTTTTACCTCCTAACAAAACAGGCGTTGCAATTTTCTCTTCAAAGCAAATTTGAGCAGCTTTCAAAACATCTAGATGGTCTGCTTCAGTAAAAACAAGTTTTTTATCTTTTGTTTTCCTTGCTCTTCTATGAATAATTCGAATTAACTTTTGATTATTACCTAGTCTTTCATCAAGTGTTTGAGAATATTTTTCCCAATCTTCAATTGGTTCTTGAGCAACTCCTGAATCAATTGCTGCTTTGGCAACAGCAGGAGGAATTTCAGATATTAACCTAGGATCAAAAGGTTTTGGAATAATATAATCTTTACCAAAGTTTAACTTTGTTTCATCATAGGCTATGTTAACTTGTTCTGGAACTGGTTTTTTAGCTAATTCTGCTAAAGCTACAACTGCGGCTTTTTTCATTTCCTCGTTTATTTTTGTAGCTCTTACATCTAGTGCACCTCTAAAAATAAATGGAAAGCCTAAGACATTATTTACTTGATTTGGTAAGTCTGATCTACCTGTAGCAAATATTATATCCTCTCTAACAGACATTGCCTTATCATAATTTATCTCTGGATCAGGATTAGCCATAGCAAAAACTATAGGATCTCTAGACATTGACTTAAGCATGTTTTCTGATACTATATTAGCCATTGATAGACCAATAAATACATCTGATTTAACCATAGCCTCCTCAAGTGTTTTTATCTTTCTATTTGTAGCAAAAAGCTTTTTTTCTTTAGTAAGACCTTCTCTTGAATTATTAATGACACCTTTACTGTCAGTCATTACAATATTATCAAGTTTTGCTCCAAAGGATATATATAATTTAGTACATGCAATTGCTGCTGCCCCAGCACCTGAAACAACAATTTTAACATCTTCAATTTTTTTATTAACAAGGTCAAGAGCATTTAAAAGGGCTGCTGCTGATATAATTGCAGTTCCGTGTTGATCATCATGCATTACAGGAATATCAAGCTGATCAACTAATTCTTTTTCAATTTTAAAAGCTTCTGGAGCTTTAATATCCTCAAGGTTTATTCCACCAAAAGTTGTGGAAATTGATTTGACTACTTCGATAAATTTATCAGGATCCTTTTCATTTATTTCAATATCAAAAACATCAATGTCAGCAAAGATTTTAAACAATAGTGCCTTACCTTCCATAACAGGCTTTGAGGCATCAGGACCAATATCTCCTAGGCCAAGAACTGCTGTTCCGTTTGTTATAACAGCAACTAGATTTGATTTATTTGTATACTTATACACATTATCAGGATCCTTTTCAATTTCCTGACATGGAATAGCAACGCCGGGAGAATATGCAATTGCTAAATCTCTTTGTGAATTATATTTTTTTGTTGGTACAACCTCAATTTTTCCTGGTCTAGGCTTAGCATGATATACCAATGATTCTCTTCTTTCTCTACTCTTTCCCATAAAGATGAATTATGATCAAATATAAATTATTAATTAAATAAATTGTTTTGATTATTTTTATTTCTTCCCAAATGATTATAACCCTTATCTGTTACTTGTCTTCCCCTAGGAGTTCTTATTATAAAACCTTGTTGAACAAGAAATGGTTCATAAACCTCTTCAATAGTTTCAGTGTTTTCAGATAATGAAGTTGCTAGTGTGGAAATCCCAACAGGCCCTCCATTGTAATTATCAACTATTGTACTTAATATTTTATTATCCATTTGATCTAATCCATTCTTATCAACATTAAGTGATGATAGGGCAAATTTTGTAATCTCTAGGTCAATTTTACCATCACTTTTTATTTGAGCAAAATCTCTAACTCTTCTTAATAAAGAATTTGAAATTCTTGGAGTGCCTCGACTTCGTCTAGCTATCTCAAAGCAAGATTTTTTATCAATTTTTAGTTTTAAAATCTCTGAACTTCTTTCTACAATTTCAGATAATAATTTATCATCATAATGCTCAAGTCTATTAGATATTGCAAATCTTTCCCTCATTGGGTTTGTAAGAAATCCTGATCTAGTTGTGGCTCCAACAAGCGTAAATGGATTTAAATTTAATTGAACTGTTCTTGCATTTGGACCAGATTCAATCATGATATCAATTTTATAATCTTCCATTGCAGAATAAAGATATTCTTCTATTACTGGGCTTAGTCTATGGATTTCATCTATAAATAGTATATCTCTTTCTTCAAGATTTGTAAGAAGACCTGCGAGATCTCCTGGTTTATCAATTACTGGACCTGAAGTCACTTTTAAACCAACTTTTAATTCATTAGCTAGGATATGAGCTAGAGTAGTCTTTCCTAGTCCAGGTGGTCCGTGAAATAATGTATGGTCCAAAGCATCATCTCTTTGGTTGGATGCTTCAACAAATATTTTAAGATTACTAATTATAGGTTTTTGACCAATAAAATCATCAAAGCTAAGAGGCCTTAGCGCTTTATCAAAATCATTGTCTCTTTCTTGATTAACATCCATTACTTCAAATATACACTAATTGTGAAATTTGAGGTATAGATATAATTTAATGTTGAAGCTCTTTTTCACCTTTTTTTAGAGGAACATTTTGTGGTATAAAGTCATCCTTTGATCCAGGTTTTGAATAGTCATAAGGCCATCTAAAAACATGTGGAATTTTTCCAGGCCAATTTCCATGCATATGTTTAATTGGAGCTGTCCATTCAAGTGTATTTGACCTCCATGGATTCATAATCGATTTTTTACCATAGAACATGCTACTGATAAAATTGTATAAGAATACAAGTTGAGCTGCTCCAGCTAATAATGCAAATAATGTAATAACTACATTTATGTTAGCTACATCATCAAAGTATGGAAAATTAGTATTTGTATAATATCTTCTAGGTAAGCCTGCCATTCCTACAAAGTGCATTGGGAAGAAAACACCATAGGCGCTAATTGCTGTTATCCAAAAGTGTATATAACCTAGATTTTTATTCATCATTCTACCAAACATTCTAGGGTACCAATGATATACTCCAGCAAACAATCCATAGAGAGCAGAAATTCCCATTACTAAATGGAAATGAGCTACTACAAAATATGTATCATGCAAGTTTATATCAAGCGCACTATCTCCTAAAATTATACCCGTAAGTCCACCTGTTATAAATGTTGAAACAAGACCAATGGCAAACAACATGCCAGGATTAAATTGAATATTTCCTTTCCATATTGTTGTTATGTAATTAAAAGCTTTAACTGCTGAAGGTATAGCAATCAATAATGTTGTAAATGTAAATACAGATCCAAGAAAAGGATTCATACCTGTAATAAACATATGATGTCCCCATACAATAGTTGATAAAAATGCAATAGCTAGAATAGATCCAACCATAGCTCTATATCCAAATATTGGTTTTCTTGCATTAGTAGAAATAACCTCTGATGCAATTCCAAGAGCTGGAAGAAGAACAATATAAACCTCGGGGTGGCCTAAAAACCAAAATAAGTGCTCAAAAAGAACTGGTGATCCTCCTTGATAATGAAGAACTTCTCCTTGGATAAATATATCTGACAAGAAAAAAGATGTTCCAAAACTTCTATCCATAATTAGTAATAGAGCGGCAGATAATAATACTGGAAATGATACAACACCAATTATAGCAGTAACTAGAAAAGCCCAAACAGTTAGAGGTAATCTAGTCATAGTCATTCCTTCTGTTCTAAGATTAAGAACGGTAACTATGTAATTTAATGCAGCTAAAAGAGATGATGCAATAAAAAATGCCATTGAAACTAACCAAAGTGTCATTCCAGCTGCTGAACCAGGTTGAGCTTGAGGAAGCGCACTTAATGGAGGGTATATTGTCCATCCTGCAGCAGCAGGACCTGCTTCTACAAAAAGTGAGGCAATCATAATAGCAGATGAAATAAAAAATAGCCAATATGAAATCATATTTAAAAATCCAGAGGCCATATCTCTCGCACCAATCTGAAGTGGAATTAATAGATTACTGAAAGTTCCACTAAGACCGGCAGTTAAAACAAAGAATACCATAATAGTTCCATGTATTGTAACTAAGGCTAAATAAACATTTGGATCCATTACACCGTCTGTAGCCCATTTTCCTAGAAGAACGTCAAATACACCAAATGATTCTTCTGGCCATGCTAACTGAAGTCTGAAAAGTAGAGACATTGCAATACCTACTATACCCATTATCAATCCTGTAATTAGGTATTGTTTTGAAATCATCTTGTGATCAATACTAAAAATATATTTAGTTATAAAAGTTTCCTTGTGATGGTGGTCATGCTCATGATCTTCATCATGAGATTCAATTATAACATCTTTTTTTTCTGTAATATCGACTTCGATATCTGTACCAACTATTTTTGCTCTTCTGTTATTTTTTTGTGCCATAATTTATTCTGTATCTATTGAACAAATTCTTTAAATGTTTGTTGTTCATCAATCCATTTATTAAATTTTTCCTCTGTTTCAACAATAATTTTCATTTGCATATTGTAGTGTGACGCACCACAAATTTTATTACATAAAAGTAAAAAATCAAATTCATATGGATCAAGAGGAAAATCACCACTAGCAATCAGTTCTTCACTTTTATCAAATCTTATTTTATTTATCTTTTTAACCTTTTCAACAATCTCTGGTCTTAATCTCATTTCCTGAGTAGTTGTATTAGGTATAAAAGCAAATTGATTTATCATTCCTGGGACTGCATTCATTTGAGCTCTAAAATGAGGCATAAATGCAGAATGTAGAACGTCCTGTGATCTGATCCTGAAAACCACTTCACGATTAACTGGTAAGTGTAATTCTTGAACTACAATATCATCATCTCCATTTCTATCTGTTGGATCAATTCCAACTAAATTTTTACCATCAAAATCTTGAAGAAACCTAACATTTGCATCGCCTAATACACCGTCTTCTCCAGCATATCTCGCTTTCCAATTAAATTGTTGAGCATAAAGTTCAACAACTAGGGCTTCGTCATTTTCCTCAATCGTCATAATGTCTACCCAAGTAAATAATCCATAAAGAATTAATCCTGCAAGAGCAATAGTAGGAATAATTGTCCAAACACCTTCTAAAAAATTACTGTCTGCAAAGAACAGTGCTTTTCTTTTTTTGTTACCTCTATACTTAAATGCAAAGTAATGAAGTAATGCTTGAGTGATAGTTTGAACAAAAAATATCACAGAAAATGAAAACCAAAGTAGTCTATCATAATTTTCACCATGAACTGATGCAGACTCTGGTAAAATAACATCTCCATACTTGAAAAAAGAAAAAATAGTCAATCCATAAATAAATATCAAGAAGAGAAACATAAGCTTTCCCTGCATATCATTGTCTTTATCGGTCGCTATTTCATTATTTTCGTAATCTACAGGTTTAGAAAGTTCCAAAATTTTAGTTAATTGCCAAACTGCAATAGAAATTAAAATTAAAGATGTTAGAACAAGTAATAATGTCATTTTAGTCTAAGTTATAATATTGAAATGTTTTACTTTCTTCGATATATGGATCACCTTTAGCTAAAATTGGTGCTTTTGAAATTTCTTTAAATACAACATAGATAAATATTCCTAAAAAGAATAAAAATCCACCTATTTCAGCAGGACCAAATGACCACATATCACCAACCGCAGATGGCATGATCATATTGTAAACATCAAGGTAATGACCTATAATAATTATAATACCAGTTAAAATTACAATAAAGTTAGTTTTCTTAAAATCACTATTCATAAGAACAATTAATGGGAATATAAGGTTTAACACTACCATACCGAAAAATAATAAATTGTAATCTTCAATTCTGGTAATAAAATAAGTTACCTCTTCAGGTATATTAGAGTACCAAATAAGCATAAATTGGGAGAACCAAAGATAAGCCCAGAAAATACTGACACCAAACATGAATTTTGCTAAATCATGAATATGACTATTGTTTATAAAATTTAAATAATTCTGAGACTTAAGATAAATAGTAATTAATGCTATAGTTGTTATACCTGAAACAAACATACCTGCAAAAACATACCATCCAAATAAAGTACTAAACCAGTGGGGGTCAATAGACATTATCCAATCCCATGACATCATTGACTCAGATACTAAAAAGAAAACAAGAAAACCTGCAGAAAGTTTAAATAATTTTTTATGAATACTTATATCATTATCGTTGTCCTGTTTTAGAGAAAGCCTTCTTGAGATATTTCTATATAAAACCCATCCGGTTACATATATTACAGCTCTTAAAAAGAAAAAAGGAATGTTTAAATATCCTACTTTGTTTCTAATTATTTCATCATGTGCAACCACTTCAGGATCCATCCAAATAAATAAATGATTAAAATTAAGAGCAGAGAACCCTAATATTATTAAAACAAAAATACAACCTGGAAGCAAGTAACTTGTTATACCTTCCATTATTCGATAGAGCACAATTGACCAACCAGCTTGGGCAGCTCTTTGAATAGCATAAAAAGCAAGAACTCCAAGAGAAATCATCATAAAAAACAAGGCTGGCACGTAAACAGCTGCCCAAGGTTTGTTATGAAGTTGATTAAAGACATGTTTATCATGATCATATTCATGACCTCCTAATGTAACTTCTTTATGATCAGATCCTCCTCCGTGATCAGATTCTCCTCCATGATCAGATTCTCCTCCATGATCAGATCCTCCGTGATCAGATCCTCCGTGATCAGATTCTCCTCCATGATCAGATCCTCCTCCATGATCAGATCCTCCTCCATGATCAGATCCATGACTCATATTAGCTACAATTTCCTTTGCTTCCTCTACAGTACTTGGGGCAGAGTAAAAACCATAAGCAATCCCCATTAGAC
>Ga0206123_10004055_pt1 | contig 11713 bp, 14 predicted proteins | sample Helgoland_Spring_2_FD_160086 | JGI IMG/M metagenome (GOLD analysis project Ga0206123, IMG submission 160086) | Pelagic subsurface seawater microbial communities from Kabeltonne, Helgoland, North Sea - Helgoland_Spring_Bloom_20160316_1 | ecosystem: Environmental > Aquatic > Marine > Epipelagic ... | reverse complement strand
ATCCGCTGAAACACGTCTTGCGTCCGCCCTCAAACACCAGAGCAGGCTGCAAGCGGGACGCGGGTCCGCAGACCTCAATGGAGACAAAGAAATGAACACAGCAGCCTCGCCCACGAACACGCTGGCAAAGACCCTTTTGCCGATCGACAATGCCGTCGTCCGCAACCTCATCCTCGCCATTGTCGGCAGCCTGGCGCTTTGGGTTTCCGCTAAACTCAGCATCCCGTTCTGGCCTGTTCCGCTGACCATGCAAACGCTGGTGGTTCTGGTCATCGGCATGGCATTCGGCGCGCGCCTTGGGGCTGCGACGGTGCTGCTTTACTTGGCCGAAGGCGCTGTCGGCTTACCCGTCTTTTCCGGCACCCCTGAAAAGGGAATTGGGCTGGCTTACATGATGAGCACGACGGGCGGCTACCTGGTTGGCTTCGTGCTGGCCGCAGGGGCTGTTGGCTTTCTCGCCGAGCGCGGTTGGGATCGCAGCCCGGTGAAAACGGCGCTGGCTATGTTGCTGGGTAACATCTTGATTTACATGACCGGCCTGCTGTGGCTGGGCACGATCGTGGGTTGGGATAAGCCGGTTTTGGCATGGGGACTGACACCCTTTCTCGCCGGTGACGCCGTAAAGATCGCGGCAGCGGCGGTCCTGATGCCGCTGGTCTGGCGTCTGGTTTCCGCGTTCAAGCGCTAACCCTGCCAAAGGTCCAAACGATAAAAGGCCGGTGCTGACCACCGGCCTTTTTTTGTGCCGTGCAGAACGGGCCGTTTAAGCAATCCGAACGTCGGTTTCGACCTTTTGCGGGTCTCGCAAGGCGAGGAAAAACGGGTCGGTTTCGAGGGCTAAATCGATGACGGGAGCCACTTCAGCCTCGCTATGCTCTGTCTTAAGATCAACCACCAAACGCGTGAAAAACGGCGCTGCCGTGTTCTCACCCAGCCCGTACAAAGCGCCATCATCAAAATCCATCTCAACGCGGACTTTGACTTCCTCAAAACTCAGCCCCTCCCGCACGGCGGTGGCTTTAATGCCAATGGCAACACAGGCCGCAACCGCCGCCCGAGCATGGAACCCGGGGGTTGGCCCTTGGGCCGTACCGCCAAAGGTTTCGGGCATATCGATCAACGTCGCATTCTTGCCATCGCTCACCTGACAGGCCAAGCCGTCCCCGATCGACGCCTCCAGCACGGCTGTGGAAATCCCGTCATTCGGATTAACGGTCAAAGCGGCTTTGTTTGCTTCTTGGATTTTCTTAATCGCAACATCGGTCACAGCCTTACTCCTCGCTTCTCGCTTCGCGCTTTTCAGTAATCGACCAAATCGCCTGTGAGCGGAATGGTGTGGCGGTCAACCTCGTTGAATTCCTGCAGCAAATGGCGCTGCGTATCTAACCAGTTTACCCCCTCGGCTGCGTTTTGCTGCAAACCATCGGCGCCCCGAATGACAATGGCGTAAATCTCATCGTCCTTGGTCATCAGGAACTGAGTGGGCGGATTGGCGGTGCCCCGGTCCCGGCTTTGCTCGATGGAGTTTGCCAAGAATTCGTCAAAGCACCCGGGCTTTGGCTTAAAGCGGATAATGGATAGCTTTTTCATCTGTCGCGTTCCTTTTACGGTTTGATCAGTTGGTATGGACGAGAGCGACTTCGCCCTCTGTCATTTCGACGGCGGCAATAAGCGCCCGGTTCTCGCCCATACGGGCTTCACGAACAGGTGCAGAGCGGGCAAAGGCAGCGCGATCCGGGTAAACGGACGTAAGCGATGCTGTGGTTGGCCCCGTGCGGACAAAGGTCAGCAAAGTGGCCTCAGTAAAGGAGGATGGGGCGGTTTCAGCGTATTGGGCTTGCATGGTGTCTGCAGCCTCAGCTGAAACAAAGGTCATGGTATTGATGCGGGCGTAACTCATGGTTCTCTCCAAAGTTCTGGAACCAACAGTTCCCGGCGATTTGCCCAACTATTCAAGTTGAAATTCAGTCAACGAAAATAAAACTAAATCATATTGAGAATTCCTGACGAGAAGGAACGCCTTTAACATCAATTTCATGAAATTTTCCCAGATATCGCGATTTTTGATCTTTCTAACAGAGCGCATTGATGCCTCTATTTTTGGGAATTTCTGCAGTTGCGCGTGCAAGAGCACGGGCTGTTGAGCAGAGTGTGAGGGTCAAAGTTCCCCGATCTTGGTTTGAACAAGCGCCCGTTTACAAAGGAGCATGATCATGACCATCGCCATCGACAAATCCAAACTTCGGGCCCTGCAGTGGTCCATCATGGAGACCGTATCCGCTTGCTCCATTCTCCCGCTGATGCGCATTGGCGATGAATTGGGGCTGTTTGCTGCTTTGGCAGAAGCCGGACCGTGCTCGTGCCAAGCCTTTGCGGACGCTGCTGGAATCGATGAACGCTACGCCCGCGAATGGTTGCACGCCCTGTGCGCCGCAGGGTATTGCAGCCACGACGACGCCTTTGAAACCTTCCACCTGAGCGCCGAGCAACAGGCCGTTTTTGCGGATGAAGAAAGCAAGGCGTTGATGATCGTGGCGTTCGATATTTTGGTCGGCAACGTCCACGGGATTGAAGCGATCACCGAAGCGTTCAAGACGGGCGAAGGCGTCGACTATGGCGACTTCCACCAGTGCGTGTTCCAAGGCACCGCACGCTTCTTCAAGCCATCTTACAAGTCGAACCTGCTGGAAAAATGGATGCCAAAAATTCCGGCCGCCACGGAAAAGCTGGAAAACGGCGGGCGGCTCTGTGATGTCGGCTGCGGCAAGGGACTTTCGACGTTGCTGATGGCTGAACACTACCCCAAGGCCAGCTTCGTCGGGATCGATATCCACGCCCCCTCAATCGACGAAGCAAACGAAGAAGCCCATCTCGCCGGGCTGAGTGATCGCCTTTGCTATGACGCGGCAGATGCGGAAAGCTATGGCGGCGAATACGACGTCATCACATTCTTTGACTGCTTGCACGATATGGGCGATCCGCTTGGCGCCGCGAAATACGCGCGCTCTCGCCTGCGTGAGGGCGGCATGGTCATTCTGATTGAACCCAGCGCCGCCGATCATCCCAGCGAGAACATGTCCGTGATTGGCCAGATGTATTACTCGTTCTCGACCATGGGCTGTGTTCCGACATCCAAGAGCCAAAAAGTAGGCCTCGCTCTAGGCGCTCAAGCCGGACCCAAGCGGCTGAGTGACATCATGATCGAAGCGGGCTTCAAGGAAACGGAAGTCGTCTTTAAGAACGCGTCGAACATGGTGATTGCCTGCTCGATCTAATCCCCACGCCCAAAAGCGGTCCAAGCGGGTTGTCAGGCCACCAAAAATAAGACTAGAGTCTCAAAAGCGCCATCGGCAAGCACGGACCCAATCGTGAGGCCGATGGGTCAAGCAACATGAGCCAAATTCCGCCCTCAATTTGGCGCAAACCGACCCCGTTTCTAATCCTGATAAGCAATGCGTTTTATTATCCGACACGAGTAGATCGTCCTAACACCGTTTTTCGCTCGATTTCTTGCAATTGGGAGAAATTCAGAACAAGGTTACTGCTCGGAAAACAGGAGGCTTCCTTATGCTACGTCTTATTCTTTTAACTGCGACCGCGCTGACCGTGACAGCGGCGGCAGCGTCGGCGGAAACGATCCGTTGGGCGCGCGCTGGTGATTCCATCACCCTCGACCCCCATGGGCAGAATGAGGGTCCAACCCACGCTCTGGCTCACCAAATGTACGATGGCTTGCTCCAGCGTGACATGTCGGGCGCGATCATCCCTTCTTTGGCGACGGAGTGGGCTGCACTGGCAGACAACCCGAACGTTTGGCGCTTCAAGCTGCGTGAAGGCGTAACCTGCCACGACGGTGCTGCTTTTGATTCTGAGGACGTTGTGTTCTCCCTGAATCGTGCGAAGCAAGAAGGCTCCGAGATGCAGGAACTGCTGGCATCGGTTGTCGATATTCGCGCGGTTGACGCCTACACTGTTGATATGGAAACAGCGGGCGCAAACCCACTGATGATCAACAACCTGACCAACATGTTCATCATGGACAAAGGCTGGTCTGAAGCCAACGACGTGGTCATGCCGCAAAACGTGACCGCTGGCGAAACCAACTACGCCACCATGAACACCAACGGCACGGGCGCGTTCATGCTCGTCAGCCGCTCCGTTGACGAGAAAACCGTTCTGAAGGCAAACCCAAACTACTGGGGCGCTGACCTTTACCCGAACGAAGTCACGGAAATCATCTACACGCCGATCCAGTCCTCTGCGACCCGCGTTGCAGCGCTGCTTTCCGGTGAAGTTGATATCATCCAGGATGTGCCGGTACAGGATCTTGGCCGCGTGGCGTCCACCGACGGCTTGAAGGTTGTGACCGCGGCTCAGAACCGGGTGATTTTCTTCGGCGTCGATAACGCTGAAGGCCCAACCTCCGATCTGCGTGTTCGTCAGGCGATGAACATGGCCATCAACCGTGAAGCGATCCAAAAGATCGTGATGCGCGATCAGTCTGACCCGACTGGCGTGATCATGCCTCCGTTCGTAAACGGCTGGACCGAAGCACTGAACGAGTACCCTGCGAACGACCTCGATGCTGCTAAGGCAATGATGGCGGATGCGGGCTATGCCGAAGGTTTCGACATCACGCTGAACTGCCCGAACGATCGCTACATCAACGATGAAGCCATCTGTCAGGCTGCTGTTGGCATGATGGGCCAGATTGGCATCAACGTGACCCTCGATGCGAAGCCAAAGGCACAGCACTTCCCCTACATCAAAGAAGGCAACTCTGACTTCTGGATGCTGGGTTGGGGCGTACCGACCTTTGATTCTCACTACATCTTCAACTACCTGCTGCACACCAATGGTGGCAGCCGTGGTTCATGGAACCCAACCGGTTTCTCCAACGCTGACGTCGATGCAATGATCGTTAGCCTTGAGTCCGAGACTGACCTTGCGGTTCGTGATGCAACCATTGCGAAGATCTGGGAAATCGTACAGGCCGAGCAGGTTCACCTGCCGATCCACAACCAGGTACTGAACTGGGGCATGGGCGAAGGCATCAACTTTGATGTTCAGCCAGAAGACCAGCCACACTTCCAGTTCTTGACCTTTAACTAATGTAACGCCGTGCGCTCTGTTCCGTCTCTCCTTGAGGGGCGGAACAGGCCGCTGCTGCGCTACGCAAGGAGAGATCGTCCCCTAGAGATTTGCGAGGGTTCGATCAACATTGGCGCTATGCTCTTGATCATATTGCGGCGCCTCGGCCAGTCCGTTTTCGTACTGTTCCTGGTTGCCTTTGTTTCTTTCATGATTTTCCGATACGTCGGAAACCCCGTTGATAACTTGTTGGGTCAAGAGGCCAGCAATGATCGTCGTGACGCCCTGATTGAAGCTCTGGGGCTAAATGACCCCCTGCACGTTCAGTATTTTAGCTTTGTTGGCCGTGCGCTGCAGTTTGATTTCGGTATTTCCTACCGAACGGCACAGCCGGTTGCGGACATGATTCTGCAACGCCTGCCAGCAACGCTGGAACTGGCCTTGGTATCGGCGATTTTTGCCATCGTTCTGGGTGTTGTCGCTGGTGTTTATACCGCAATAAACCGACGGGGCTTTATCGCAAACACCATCCTGTCATCGTCGCTCATCGGGGTCTCGCTGCCGACCTTCCTGATCGGTGTTCTGCTGATTTGGGTGTTCTCGGTCGAGCTGAAGTGGCTCCCGTCCTTTGGTCGCGGTGAAACGGTCGATCTTGGTTTCTGGAAAACCGGCTTTTTGAGCGTTTCGGGACTGAAATCCCTTATTCTGCCGGGCATTACGCTTGGCCTGTACCAGATGACGCTGATCATGCGCCTGACGCGCGCCGAAATGCTGGAAGTCCTGCGGCAGGACTACATCAAATTTGCCCGTGCGCGGGGCTTGAGCGACCGGGCTGTCTACTTCAGCCACGCACTGAAAAACACGCTGGTGCCCGTGGTGACCATCGCCGGCTTGCAGCTTGGCTCGATTGTCGCCTTCGCCATCATTACCGAAACTGTCTTCCAGTGGCCGGGCGTCGGGCTGATGTTCATCAACGCTGTGTACTTTGTCGATATTCCCGTGATGAGCGCTTACTTGCTTTTGGTTGGTACGCTGTTTGTCATCATCAACCTGATCGTGGATTTGCTGTACTTGGTGATCGATCCGCGCTTGCGTGATGGTCAACTCAAACAGGCAAGAGGGCAGTAGAACGCTATGCACCGTTTCTTTGATTCCGACTTCTTCTATGCCTTCCGTCGCTCACCCATCGCAATCGTGTCGCTGATCGTCGTGGTGTTTATGGTGTTGAGCGCCTTGCTCGCCAACTTCATTGCGCCAACCAACCCCTTTGATGCCGCCAGCCTGAACCTTATGAACGGCTTTACCGCACCGATGGAGCCCAATGCTTTCACCGGTGAGACGTTCCTGCTGGGAACCGACGACCAAGGCCGCGACTTGTTCTCCGCCATCCTGTTTGGCCTGCGGGTGTCGCTGTTTGTGGGTCTGATGGCGGTGGGGCTGGCGATGGTTCTTGGGGTGCTGCTTGGCCTGATCGCAGGGTACGTGGGCGGCTGGCTGGACACGCTGATCATGCGATTGGCGGACATCCAGATGACCTTTCCCTCCATCCTCATCGCCATGTTGATCTTTGGCGTCGCACGGGGGCTTCTCCCCGCTGAGTTGCGGGAGGAAATGGCGATTACAGTGCTGATCCTGTCGATTGGTTTGTCCGAGTGGGTCAACTTTGCCAGAACCGTTCGGGGCTCAACGATGGTTGAGAAAGAAAAAGAATACGTCGCCGCCGCGCGTCTGATCGGGCTAAACCGGTGGCAGATCATGCTGCGACATATCCTGCCCAACGTGCTGGGACCGGTGCTGGTCATCGCGACCATTACGCTTGCCTTGGCCATCATCGCCGAAGCCACGCTGTCTTTCTTAGGCGTCGGCGCGCCGCGGACCGAACCCTCGCTTGGCACCCTGATTCGCATTGGACAGGACTTCTTGTTCTCCGGCGAATGGTGGATTCTGCTGTTTCCTGCCCTAACCCTTTTGGCACTGGCTCTGTCGGTTAACCTGTTTGGTGACTGGCTGCGAGACACCCTGAACCCGAGGCTCCGCTGATGACTGAGACCTTGCTTGAATTGAAGGGGCTGGAAGTCACCTTCAAGACCCGTCGGGGCACCCTCAAAGCCGTTGACGACCTCTCCCTGAGCATCAAAAAAGGCGAAATTCTTGGCATCGTTGGCGAGTCTGGCGCCGGTAAATCGATGACGGGCGCTGCGATCATCGGGCTGATTGACCCGCCGGGCCGCGTGTCCGCCGGCGAAGTCTGGTTCGAGCAGGAGCGCGTGGACGCGCACCCCGAACGCCTGCGCGGGCGACAGATTTCCATGGTGTTTCAGGATCCTCTGACCAGCCTCAACCCCTTGCGCACCGTTGGCGACCAGCTGATCGAAACCATTCTGGTGCACATGAACGTCAGCAAATCCGAGGCCGTCCAGCGCGCGCGCGACGGCTTGGCCGAGGTCGGCATCGATCCCGACCGCCTCAACGCCTACCCCCACGCCTTTTCCGGCGGAATGCGTCAGCGTGTGGTGGTTGCCTTGGCTTTGGCGACCGAGCCTAAGTTGGTGATCGCAGACGAGCCAACCACAGCGCTGGATGTTTCCGTGCAGGCGCAAGTTCTCGACCTGCTTAAAAAGCTGTGTCGAGAGCGCGGAACGTCGGTCATGCTCATCACTCACGACATGGGCGTTATTGCCCAAACCAGTGACAGAATTGCCGTGATGTACGCAGGGCGACTGGCGGAAATCGGAAGCACGCGCGAGGTGCTGACGAACCCCCAGCATCCTTACACCCAAGGCCTCATGGCCTCGACGCCGAGCGTGGATGCCAAATCCTTTGGAAAGACGTTGTTCCAGATCCCCGGTTCCATGCCCAAACTCGACGCCCTACCCACCGGCTGCGCCTTTAACCCCCGTTGCAATCAAGTGCATGAACGCTGCAGGACCGAGCGCCCGCCCCTTATGTCTGATCGAGCGGCCTGTTGGTTGATGGAGACTGCATCGTGAGCTTTGTTGTTGCCAAAGACCTCTGTCGCACCTTTGACCTGTCCGAGCCGTGGATTGTTCGCAAACTGACCATGCAGCCCAAGCGCTTGCTCAAAGCCGTTGACCACGTGAACTTTGAAATCGAACGTGGGACCACCTACGCGCTTGTTGGGGAGTCAGGGTCTGGAAAATCGACCATCGCCAACATGGTTGTTGGCCTGATGCAGCCCTCTGCTGGCTCGATAACCATAGACGGCCAGAACCTCGGCAACGCGTCCATGAATCGGCAGGAGCAACAGCGTTTGCGGCGCCGGATCCAGATGGTCTTCCAAAGCCCTTACGCCAGCCTGAATCCGCGCTGGAAAGTGGGGGATATTCTCAGCGAACCCATGCGTGCGTTTAATCTCATCGACGGTGCCACCGCGCAGCGACGGCGGGTGGCCGAACTGCTGGAACAAGTCGGGATGAGCGAGACGGACGCGGGCAAATTTCCGCACGAATTCTCCGGCGGTCAACGCCAGCGTATTTCCATCGCGCGCGCGCTGGCCAGCCAGCCGGAGGTGATCATTTGTGATGAGCCAACCTCTGCGCTCGACGTCTCTGTGCAAGCGCAGGTGCTCAATCTGCTGAAATCACTGCAACAAGATTTTGGCCTGACCTACCTGTTCATCACCCACGACTTGGCCGTGGTTTCGACCATGGCCAACAAGATTGGGGTGCTCAATCAGGGTGTTTTGGTTGAGGAACAAGCGACCGTGGACCTGTTTTCCAAACCCCAGCAGGATTACACAAAAATGCTGCTCTCCGCCGCGCCAAAGATTGAGTTCAGCAGCTGAGCCCACGACGCCGTTTTGACAGAAAAAAAGCGCCCCGGGATCGGTCTTGGGGCGCTTTTTTACGGCTCCGAGCGCGAAGCTCCAAGCCCGTTAATAGACGGACACTTTAGTCTGCATTGTGGAAGTAGCTGACAGTGAATTCGCCTTCCAAATGCGGACCAAGGAATTCCATGAGGCCGGTTTCGATCCGGAATTTCAAATAAGCCTGATGATGCTCTTTGGATGCCCACTTTTCATAGAGATAAACGGTCTTCTGGTCTTCACCCAACCACGTTTCAATGTGCTCAAAGCCATCATAGGCGCGCGTAAGAACGTACCCATCCGGGCTCTTACTCCAATCGATAAAGGCTTGCGCGCCCGACTCAGAAAACGCTGCTTGTGCGACAACAATAATACTCATGATTCACTCCTGTTTTTTCCAATCAATAGCCTCGGTTAGAATCGTTTAAATGCAAAAATATTTCTTTGCCTTTGAGATGTATTGCTCATGCAACCTGCTCAGTAAGAGAATACGGTCTAGAACTAGAGCTTACTTCTTCATTTTAGTGGTTATGTTGCCCGTTGTGAAAAGGCCAGTGCAGGCTGTTGATCAACGCCGACCCCCCCCTGTTGAGGGGATCTCAAGGGAACGCTTCAAACGCAAACCCAGTCATATAAGTGGTATTCCACTATTCTACGTGACCCGGCTGCGGAGAACTCCTAGGTTGCCCGCGTCGGTTTCTCTTTCATTGGTTTGGTAGCGCACCTTCGCGATATGGCATCACAGAAGATTTCACGCTTGACCCGAGTGGGCCTTGTTGCCCTCGAAACAATCAGCATTTGGTGCGCATTGCTGGTTTTTTACGGCCTCAACGTCCTTTTGGAAGTGGTTGAGCAGTTAGAGGCAATCGACTTCAACCCGCTGGTCTTTGTCGGCTTCACCAGCAAGGGTTCCATGCTCGCCGTATTGTTCGGTCCCATTTTGATGGTCACGATGCGCGCTTTTCGTAAGAATCAAGTATGGGACTATGTCGTCATGTCGGTCGTTTTGACCGCACTGATCATGCTGATACGCTATACGACGTGCTCGTTTGGCACGTTTGAACAGCACATTTATTACGATCTTTTTGAAGCCAATTTGGATTACCAGACGCAGTGCGCTTACTTTTCACTGCTGAATTTTGTGCTGGCCGTGCCTAAATCCATCACGGTTGCTATCAGCTTTGCCTTACTTCGGAATTTCCTCGAAAAGCGGCTGCTTCCGAACCAGCAACCCGGATCGTTCTAGCGGCACCAACCCCTTCGCCTTTGGGTGGCATGCGCAACGAATACTCCGCGTGGGCTCGCATGCTCAAAATATGGACTCGCCTAGTTGCTTAGAACTGATACGTTGCAAATCCGTTGTATGTTTTGATCAAAGCGACGCTGCCAAAGATGAAGGCATTTCGGTCACCAGAATTGGAAAAGCGTTCCATCGCGGCTGCTTGGCCGCGCCGTTTTTCTGTTTTCCGTAAACCCTGCCTCTTAAAACCCACGGCCGGCGGGCGCACTTTAAGGGCGTGAGCAGCCGTGACGGCTCGCAGCCACAGTTTTAACCCCCCTCTCCACCAGAAAGGCTCACACAATGTCGAACCAAAATAACTCGGTCATTGATCTGATTGGGAACACCCCTTGCGTAAAAATCCAGAGAATAGCGCCCGATCACGTATCGATGTACGTCAAGCTCGAATCGGCAAATCCGGGTGGATCGGTCAAAGACCGCTTGGCGATGAACATCATCGAGCAAGCTGAAAAGGACGGCTCGCTGAAGCCTGGACAGACCGTTGTCGAAGCAACCAGTGGCAACACGGGTATCGGCTTGGCCATGGTCTGTGCCGCGAAAGGCTACCCGCTCGTGATCGTCATGGCGGAAAGCTTCAGCATTGAGCGCCGAAAGCTGATGCGGTTCTTGGGCGCAAAGGTCGTCTTGACCCCGAAAGAGGGGAAAGCCTTGGGGATGATCGAAAAGGTTCGTGAACTCGTTGAGCAAAACGGCTGGTTCTGGGCGCAGCAATTCGAGAACAAAGCCAACGCTGATATTCACGAAGCCACCACCGGTGCTGAAATCGTGCGGGACTTTCGGGAGACGGGTCTTGATTATTGGGTGACGGGCTATGGCACTGGCGGCACGGTTGCCGGCGTGTCACGCGTCCTGAAACGCGAGATGCCGAATACCAAAATCATCCTCAGTGAGCCAACCAACGCCGGTCTGATTGCCAGTGGCGTGAAGCAGGAGCGCAACGCGGACGGCACACCATCGGTGACGCACCCCGCTTGGTCGCCACACCTGATCCAAGGGTGGACCCCCGACTTTATCGCTGACGTCCTGCAAGAAGCCGTGGACAAGGATTACGCGGACGTGCTGGTGCCAGCGGACGACCAATCGTCCATTCAGTGGTCTCGCCGCTTGGCCAAAGAAGAGGGCATTTTCACAGGAATCTCAGGCGGTGCCAGTTTCGCAGCAGCCATAGAAACGGCGACGTCAGCACCCGCTGGCTCAACCATTTTGGCCATGCTGCCGGATACGGGTGAGCGCTATCTATCATCCATGCTGTTTGACGGCATTGATGAGTGGATGAGTGACGAAGAAACCGCCATCGCGCAATCCACACCGTCAGGGCAATTTCCAACCGCCTAAGCCAAGACAAGCCAAAGGCCCGGTCGTTTGCGGCCGGGCCTTTTTGGTTGGGATGGCACGCGTTTGCAGCGCTTTTCAATAATGCGGCGGCCGCGTGTCTTCGGGAGGCAGCTGGAGGGAGTCGTTGTCTTCAACATGATGCTCCCGCAACCGAACAACCT
>Ga0206123_10004049_pt1 | contig 11727 bp, 8 predicted proteins | sample Helgoland_Spring_2_FD_160086 | JGI IMG/M metagenome (GOLD analysis project Ga0206123, IMG submission 160086) | Pelagic subsurface seawater microbial communities from Kabeltonne, Helgoland, North Sea - Helgoland_Spring_Bloom_20160316_1 | ecosystem: Environmental > Aquatic > Marine > Epipelagic ... | reverse complement strand
TCCTGTATTCCAATTCCCTAATAATCAACCAGGAAATTATGATGTTACCTTAACTACAACTAATAAACATGGTTGTAGAGATTCTATTACTAAAATTGTAATCATTGATGATGTTTTCTTATTCTATATGCCTACGGCTTTCTCGCCAAATGGTGATGGTATTAATGATAACTTTAAAGTAGTAGGTGAAGGTTTTGATGCAAATAATTTTAACATGAGCATCTTTAACAAATGGGGAGAACTTGTTTTTGAAACAAGTAACCCAGATGTAAGTTGGGATGGAAACTATAAAGGTTCGCCTGCAATTGATGGAGTGTATGTATGGAAAATTGAAACGAAAGAAAAACATTCTCCAATTATCCATCATAAAGATGGCTTTATAACTATTCTTAGATAAAAGAACTACAAATAAAAAAGCCCGTTAGAAATATCTAACGGGCTTTTTTTATACAGCACTTTCTTACTTAATGGCTTCTTGCACTTTTATAAGCTTTACCAATAAATTTTCTAACAAATCTAACCTCAACATATTTGCTCCATCACTTTTTGCTACTGATGGATCAGGATGTGTCTCGATAAAAATACCATCTACACCAACAGCTATTCCTGCTTTTGCAATTGTTTCGATTAACTCAGGCTTACCACCTGTCACTCCTGATGATTGATTTGGTTGTTGTAAAGAATGAGTAATATCTAGTACTGTTGGAGCAAATTCTTTCATTGTTGGTATCCCTCTATAATCAACTACCATATCTTGATACCCAAAGGTTGTACCCCTTTCGGTTAACCATACATTCTCATTACCTGACTCTCTTACTTTATTAACTGCAAATTGCATTGCCTCAGCAGATAAAACTGCCCTTTTTTAATATTGACTACTTTGCCTGTTTTAGCTGCAGCAACTAACAAATCAGTTTGCCTACATAAAAAAGCTGGTATTTGTAATACATCTGCAGATTCTGCAGCAATAGCACATTCCTCTGCAGTATGTACATCTGTTAAAGTTGGTAATTGCAATCTTTCTTTAACACTTTTAATAATAGCAAGAGCCTTTTTATCACCTATTCCTGTAAATGAATCTAATCTTGATCTATTTGCTTTTCTATAAGATGCTTTAAAGATGTAAGGTATTTTTAAGCGATCTGTAATAGCTTTAATTGTACAAGCTATTTCAAATACATTCTCTTCACTTTCTACAACACATGGACCAGCAATTAAAAAGAAATTACCTGAATCTAAATGTTTAATATTTGGAATATTATTTATCATATTATCAATTTTCATCAAAAATACAGCTTTAAACTAAAAGACGAGCTGTCAAATTCTTAACATTATAGTTTCTTATTCATGATTACTTTTGAAACATGAAAACAATAATTTTAATCCTATTAACAATATTTTCTTACTCATTGTTCGCAGGTGGTCCTTGGTCAAACAAAAAGAAATCAGGTTTTTTTCAAGTACAAAGTACATTTCCTGCAAGTTCATATAATTTATTATTTCTAGAAAATAATAAAGAATCCGCTTTAAAAAGACCCGTTTTAGATTATACTTTACAAGCTTATTTAGAATATGGTATTACAGATAAAATTGATCTTATCTCTACTCTACCATATAAAATTGTTTCTACTAGTGGTACAGCAAATAATTTTCCAGATTCATTAGCACTAAATGAAGGTAGTTTAAATGGTTTAAGTAATTATAAATTTGGAGTAAAATATCAATTGCTAAATAAAAAAATATTAGTTGCTGGATCAATAGTTTCTAGTTTTAACACTATAAAAAAAGATTTGAACAAAGGGTTAACTACTGGTTATGAAGCAAATTCAATAGGTCTATATTTACATTTTGGAAAATCCTTCTCAGAAAAAACTTACTCCTTTTTAGATTTAGGAGTAAATGCTATGAGCAACAATTTTAGTAGCTATTTAGATGTTCATTATGAAATTGGTTATCAACTAAAAAAATCTTTTTGGACTGCATTAACTTTTGATATTAGAGAATCTTTTAAAGACGGTAGTTTTCAAAACGCAAACCTTAAAGAAACTGGATTATATACAAATGATCAAGAATATTTTGCTTTCGGCTTAAAAGCCTCTTACGAATTAAAAAATAAAATTGGTTTTACGGCTGCTACTTTTGGAGCCTTTAGTGGTAATTATGTTGCTAAAGTAGGAACTTTTAGTATTGGAGTTTACAAAAAATGGTAATCATATTCTAACTCCTATAACACAAACATCGTCTAACTGATCTAAGCTCCCTTTCCAACTATTAAATAACTCTAGCAATTCTCTTTTTTGTATTTCAACACCTTTACTAGAGCATTCAATCAATTTATTTTTAAAAGGGCGATATTTTAATTTCTTCCCTTTTGGTCCTCCAAACTGATCAGCAAATCCATCAGAAAAAATATAAATCATATCTCCTTTTTCTAATTGATATTCATGATTAATAAAAGGCGAATTGTTTACTAAAGCTCCTATTGGCTGTTTATCTCCTTTTATTTCATGAAGCTGTTTATTCCGAACAATATAAACTGGATTTTTAGCTCCAGAAAAGTATAACATTAGATTAGAATAGTTAATAGATACTAAAGCTACATCCATTCCATCTCGAATAATATTATTCTCATCTGAATGTTTATTAACCGTATTATAAACTTCCTTATTTAAGAAGTCTAATGCCTGGGATGGTGTATTAACAAATTTATTTTTAATTGCTTGGTTTAAAATTTTCAAACCTATTAAACTCATAAAGGCACCAGGAACTCCATGACCTGTACAATCTGCAACACTAAACACAACTAGCTTTTCATTATTTTCAGCATTTTCTTTAGTTGTAGATAATTCAGAAATCCAATAAAAATCGCCACTTACAATATCTTTAGGTTCAAAAATAATAAAGGATTTAGGAAGAATTTTCTTAAAAACATTAATAGGAGGAATTAGAGCACTTTGTATTCTTTTAGCATAGTTAATACTGTCTAAAACTTCCTTGTTTTTTTCTTCAATTTCCTGTTTAGATTCCTCTAATGCGAATCTTGCAATCACTTCTTTTTTTGTTAATCTAAATCTTGTTTTAATCAATAAAATAGAGAAAATAGCTACTGAAAAAGTTAACAACCCTCCATTTACCATAATTTCAGAAAGCGACAAAGTACTGTTAAAATAAAAGAATATAATATTCGCTATCAAACTTATTCCAACAATAAATATAGAATAATAGGTTCGATAAAAAACAAACATTCCTGAACCAATAAACAACGCGACATATGCAAACGCATGACTTTGGAGGTGTGCAGCATCCATAACACTCCACATGTAAGCATTTTGTATGGAGATTAACAAAACAGGCACTACCCCCATCAGTTCTATAGAAATCTTTAATTTTTTATAATAAAGAACGGTGATTAAACAAACAACAGAAACAGTTAACCTAAATAAAAAAAACTCTTCTAAAAAAGAATCCATATTTAGATAATCTGTAAAAAAAAATAAAAGGTTAAAAACAACTGCTACCCATAGAGTAATCTTATGATACTTTAGCATAGTACCAGTCAATTCACCTTTCCATGTTTTATTCTGAGATGCTTTCATTGATTTATTTAAAATAACCAATCTCCAAATTAAAGAAATTATTTGGCTCTTGGATGAAAATCTAATATTGCTTGCCTAAGATACTCTCTGTCTAAATGTGTGTAAATTTCAGTAGTGGTTATTGATTCGTGCCCTAGCATTTCTTGTACAGCCCTCAAATCAGCACCACCTTCAACCAAATGAGTGGCAAAAGAATGTCTAAAAGTATGTGGGCTAACAGTTTTAGATATTCCAGCTTTTTCTGCTAAATTTTTAATAATTGTAAAAATCATAACACGGGTTAACTGCCTTCCCCTTCGGTTTAAAAACAAAACATCTTCACTTTCCTTATCAATATTAGTCATATGATTTCTCTTCGCACTGATATAGGTTTTAATGTGTTTAACAGCAACACTACCTATTGGAGCAATTCTTTCTTTATCTCCTTTTCCAATTACAATTACAAACCCTTCATCCAACATTAGCTTAGAAATCTTCAGACCAATTAATTCACTAACTCGTAAACCACAACTGTATAAAGTTTCTAGCATAGCTTTATTTCGCTCACCTTCATCTTTACTCATATCTATTGCTCCAATTACTTCATTAATTTCTTCAATACTCAAAACCTCAGGTAATTTCCTTCCAATTTTTGGAGCTTCCAATAATTCTGTAGGAGCAACATCAACCATATCTTCGATTAACAAATATTTATAGAAAGCTTTTAAACCTGATAAAATTCGAGCTTGGGAACGTGCATTTAAATCTAATTCACTAACCCATTGCAAAAAAGATTCTATCTGATTTTGTTCTACTTTTTCAGGAGTTACACTTAATTCTTGAAGTGCTAAATATTGGACAAACTTTTCTACGTCTCTTATATAAGCTTCTATAGAATTTGCAGAGAGAGATCTTTCTAATTGCAAATAGTTTTTAAAGCCTTTTATGTAAGATGTCCAATTCATATAATATTAACAACAAATATATATCTTTGTTCTTCAGAAATTTATTATGAAAACTTTAATTATTAACGGCCCTAATTTAAATCTTCTCGGAAAACGAGAACAAACAATTTATGGCGAACAAACTTTTGAAGATTTTTATAACACCTTAATTTCTGAATTTCCAAACATTGATTTTGAATATTATCAAAGTAATGTTGAAGGAGAGTTAATAAACAAATTACATGAAGTTGGTTTTAGTTATGATGCTATAGTTATGAATGCTGGAGCTTACACCCATACTTCTATTGGTATTGCTGATGCTATTGCAGGTATTGAAACTCCAGTTATTGAAGTGCACATTTCTAATGTTTATGCCAGAGAGGAATACAGACACCAATCGTTAATGGCAAAAAATTGCATAGGAGTAATTGCTGGAATGGGTTTGAATTCTTATAGGTTGGCAATTGAGCATTTTTTAAACCTTAAAAAATAATTTGAGCATCAGTTCAAACATTTGGAAACTTTATGTGATAAAAGCATCGAAATGGCTCATGCTTTTCATGCCTATTATTTGGCTGTTTTATAAAGAAAATGGACTATCCATTAAAGATTTATTTATTATTCAGAGTATATACTCCATTACTATTGCCATAATAGAAATTCCGTCTGGTTATGTAGCTGATGTTTTAGGAAGGAAAAACTCAATACTAATCGGAACATTTTTCGGCACTTTAGGAATGGTTGTGTATTCAACCTCTTATGGATTTGAAGGATTTTTAATTGCAGCACTTTGCTTAGGAATTGGTCAAAGCTTTATTTCCGGTTCTGATACTGCCCTGATGTATGATTCTTTATTAGAATTAAATCGCACCAAAGACTTTATAAAACTAGAAGGGAGAACAATTTCTATGGGAAATTTTGCTGAAGCTTTAGCAGGATTTATTGGGGCTTATTTCTTAACACAATCATCTTACAGAACACCTTTTTATTACCAAATAGGAATTGCTTTTATTGGTTTTTTAATTGCCTTAACGCTTATTGAACCTGCAACTCAAAAAATGGACAATGGTAAATCCAAACCATGGAAAAACATCAAAAAAATAATTCAATATTCATTCGTTGAAAATACAACATTGCGTTTATGCATTTTATATTCTTCAGTAATGGGAACTGCAACGTTAACCATTGCCTGGTTTTCGCAACCTTTATTAGATTATTTAACTATTGATGGAAAATACAACGGAATTATTTTTGGAGTTTTAAATTTAGGTGTAGCCACTACAGCATATTTTGCACATCATATTGAAAATAAAATCAAAACAAAAACGATATTAATTGGCGTTTTAATACTCATCTGCGGAAGCTATTTTATTTTATACCAACAACTGGCGATATGGAGTTTAGGGGTTTTATTATTCTTTTATTTGGTTAGAGGAATTGTAACTCCAATATTGCGCGACTACCAAAACAGGTTTACACCTTCAGAAATGAGGGCAACAGTAATGTCTATTCGCAGTTTTATTATTAGAACTTTATTTGCAATAGTTTCTCCTTCTATTGGCTATGTGGCTGATGTGTACAACCTACAACAAGCTATACTTTTATCAGGGATTTTATTTTTAGTTTTAGGTGCAATTATACTTCTCTTTTTACTACAAAAAACATTGAACCCTATTAACTAAGCGTTGTTAATTCTTTATAGATTAACTCCCTCCTATTTTCTGAATACAAACTACTTTTATGCTATTGTATAAGAAGTAATTATGACTAAAAGGATTTTATTAAGTTTATTTATTCTATTAATGGCCGCGGTGAGCATTATTGCTTACAACTTTTACAAAAATGTAAAACAGCCTGTTACTAAAACTTCTTTTGAAGCTATTCCGCAAAATGCGGCTTTAATTCTTAAAGAAAAAGACTTTAATGGCTTATATGATAAAATAAGTAACACCAATCTTATTTGGGAGGAACTGATATCAAATACTGAAACTGCGCAAAAAACAAATGACCAAATCCATTACTTAGATTCTTTACTAAATGGACCTTTCAAAGCTTTATTTAACCAGAAACCACTGCTAGCTTCTCTTCATTTATCAGGAGCTAATGATTTTGATTTTATTTTTTACATTCCATTAAATGATGAAACTGGAGAAGAAAATTTAATTCAAAAAATTAAAAGTGTTGCTAAAAGCAATCCTCAAAAAAGAGCTTATGATGGTGCTAACATTCACACTTTCCCAGCCAATAACAATTCTAAAATTTCTATTACTGTTTACAAAAACACCTTAGCTTTTAGTTACAGCACTGCTTTAATTGAAGATGTTATTAGACAATTAAATGCTGAAACGAGTCTTATTAACGATACTCAATTTGCTAAAATGATTGCTAATTCTGGTCAGTCAGAAGATGGAAACTTGTTTTTACACAACAAATATTTTTCAAAAATTATTAATCAATATATTAATAAATCAGCTAAAAAATATGCTGCGAATTTAGAGAGCCATACCAATTGGACTGAATTAGACATTAGTATTAAATCGAATACTGTGAGCTTAAATGGCTTTAGTTTTTCTGATGAAAACAATTCCGTTTCATTATTTAAAAATCAAAAGCCTCAAGATTTAGATTTACTTTCTATTACACCATTTAACACTGCTTTCCTTTACCATTATGGTTTAAGTAATTCTAAAGATTTTTTTGAAACTAGAAAGCTTTCTTTAAAAAACACTAATCAATTTTTTAGTTTACAGAAATACTTAGACAGTCAAACCGAAAAATTTGGGATTGATTTAGAAGAGGAACTTTTAGCCAACATTGGAAATGAAGTAGCTTTTATTATTACCGAATCGTTAACTGATGATTTTTCTTCTAATAAATTTGTGATTTTTCATACCAATAACACAGAAAAAACGAGTAAGGATTTAACCGAAATTGCATCAAAAGTTAATGAGAATGAATATGAGCCAGTTTCGTTTAACGATTACATCATTAATAAAATTGAACTTAAAAATGTATTCAATAATTTATTGGGCAAACCTTTCATCAATCTAGAAAATCATTTTTACACTGTTATTGATGATTATGTTGTTTTTGGAAATTCTGAAAATGGTTTAAAAAAGTTTATCACCAACATTATTAATGAAAAGACACTGAGTAACGATGATAATTTTAAATCGTTTAACGATAACTTATCATCAAACAGTAACATTTTTATTTATAACAATGTTGCTCGTTCAATTAACTTATACAAACAATATGCTTTTGAAGATTACCTACCTGTATTTGATGAGAAAATTGAGGTGTTTAGAAAATTTGAAGCTTTAGCCTTACAAGTTAGCTCAGAAAAAAATGGATTATATTACAACAACATTCAATTAAAATATAATCCTGTTTACAAGCAAGAAACTGCTTCGCTATGGGAATTAGCTTTAGACTCTTCAATTAGTTTTGCACCACAAATTGTGCTAAACCATAAAACAAAAGCGAAAGAGATTTTTGTGCAAGATGATGCCAACAAAATTTATTTAATTAGCAACATTGGAAAAATTATTTGGACGAAGCAATTGCAAGAAGCAATTATGGGTGAAGTAAAACAAATAGACGTTTACAAAAACAACAAACTGCAGTTACTATTTAACACTAAATCTAAAATATATTTACTCGACAGGAATGGAAATAATGTAGAAAGTTACCCCGTAAAATTAACGAGTAACGCTACCAACCAAGTAACAGCTTTAGATTATGTAAAGAATAGAAACTACCGTATAATTATTGGCTGTGAAGACAATATGGTTTATAATTATGACATTACTGGAGCTAAAACCAAAGGCTGGGAATATAAATCAGAAAATAGCCCTGCAAAAGGAAAAGTTTGGCATTTTGTTATTTCAAATAAAGATTATATAGTTGTCCCGCTAAAAAATGGAAAAGTTAAAGTAATACAGCGAAACGGTAAGGATCGATTAAATTTTGAAAACAAGCTAACTGTTTCTGGAAATGCTATTTATTTAAAAAAGGCAAGTAGTCTAGATAAAACAGTTTTAACTACAATAGATTCATTAGGAAATGTAAGCCAATTATTTTTTAACGGAAAAACTTCTTTAAGACTAAACGATGACGCAAAAGCATTGACTAAATTTAACTACTTTGATTTTGACAATAACAAACAAAACGACTTTGTATTTGTTAATGAAAAATCGATTAAAGTTTTAGACGCTGAGAAAAAAGTATTGTATGACAATGAGTTTGAAACAACTATTAAATATGCTCCACAGCTGTTTAACCAAGCTAACAAAAGTAGTAAATTGGGTATTGTAACTGAAAAGGAAATTTACCTTATCAATTCTGATGGAACCATTGAGGATGGATTTCCTTTAGCTGGTTCTACACCTTTTAGTATTGATGATATTAATAATGATAACACCTCTAACTTGGTTGTTGCACACGGAAGAATGTTATACACGTACAACTTGAAGTAAACCTAAAAATTCGTCATTGCTAGGAACGACTTGACTTTGTCCTAAAAAAACTGTAAATTCGTTTAACACTAATGTAAGTTTCATTGAAACGCAACTAACAAATACATTAGTTGCAAATGATGAATAAGTATTTCATATCAATTATTATTTTCACAATCATCACTATGTCATGTAGTGATGACAGTAATTATACTAGAAATGAAAATAGTAACAAGGTAAGGAATGACTCAATAATACTAGAATCTCTAAATGGCTATAGAGATAGTTTAATTACTTTACAATTTGAAAATGATAAACGAATTGCAGAGTTGAAAACTAACTTCAGCTTTACAAAACGAGATTCTCAATCTAAATCTTATTATCATAACATTTGGAGGCATCCAAGATATATTATTGAAGGAAAAATGCTAAGGGCAGGTGTTGATTCTTTAGGGGTTTTCTTTTTATTGAGCAATTTTACGAGTAGTTCAATAAACTTACAACATGATAGCATTAAAATAAGTATTGACACAAATGAATACAATTTGAAGTCAGATACAATGCTGGGATACCTGGTTGATCTTAATAACCACAAAGAAGATTACTTGGGAATTCAGATTTGGATGTTAGTACAAGCTATTCCATACCAAGAAGTAAAAATTTATAGTACTCCAGAAGCAATGAATATAGGCCGATTGATTTCAGAAAATATGGATAAACAAATAAAAATGACTTTTTTTGGAATTAGGTCTTATACTATCAACGTGTCTAAGAAAGAAAAAATAAATATTAGAGATTGTTACCTGTTATCTGAAAACATTCATAAATCGAAGAAAATTAAACTAGAAATTGAAAAGATAAATCAGCAACTAACAAAGAATAAACGCCATTAAAACGGACGTTTATTCAAAACGTTAAACGAACTTTCAAAAACAGGAATCATCTTGGTTCTTATTCCGATAAATATTGGGCGAAAATTCAGATAGCTTAACTTTTCAAGCCTTTATCTAACTATTAATTTTATACTTCTTTAACGTTTTAATTATAGTGCTTTGTTCTCAGCAACCAATTATTGTTTTTCTTTGTTAAAAGATTTTTGAAATCGCAATAAATGAAAAACAATTCTTTATTCATAAAGCTTACTTTTTTACTTTTAGTATTTGTTAATACTAGCTCGTTATTTTCACAAATTAAAAAAGAAAACAAACTACTTATTGGCAGATTAGCGCTTTCAGAAAAAGAATACAAAAACGCTATAGAAAAATTTAACTACATCATAAAAAATGAGCCTTTAAATTATGAGCCATATTACTACAGAGGCATAGCTAAACTAGAATTAGGAGATATAATTGGTGCTGAACAAGATTTTACAGCAGCCATTAAGTTAAAACCTCATTTTATTGATGGTTACATTATCAGAGCCTCTACGAGAGATCGGTTATTAAATTACAAAGGAGCTTTTGAGGATTTTGAAGCAGCTATTAAAATTGATCCAACAAACTCTAGCATTTATTTAAATAGAGCGATTTCAAACAACTATTTACATAATTACAATGAAGCTATAGAAGATTGTGAAAAAGCGCTTAGGTACTACAATAACAAGGAATTAGTGTATTTAATTAGAGGCATGTCTGAATTGGGTTTAAAAAATTACTATAAAGCCATTAATGATTTTAACATCATTATAAAAAGTAATCCAAGGAAAGCAAGCACTTATGTTAGAAGGGCAACAGCTCACTATTATTTAATTCATTATGACTCTGCACTAACTGATATTAAACATGCTTTACATTTAGATGACAAAAACACACATGCTTATTTTCAAAGAGCTATGGTTTATAATAAAATTGACCATAAAGATGATGCTTTAAAGGACTTAGATAAAGTTTTAGAACTAGCTCCAAATTCTACCTCAGCTTATTACAACAGAGCTTTAATTTATAGCGAAAAAGAGGATTATAAAAAAGCCTTAGCAGATTACGACAAAGTAATTCTTTTAAACTCGAAAAACATTTTAGCTTATTATAACAGAGCGCAAATTTACAATCGATTAAAAAAAATAAAACTAGCTCGACAAGATGTTGAAAAGGTTATTGAAATTTATCCTGATTTTGTAGATGCTTACAAACTAAGAGCAAATCTTAAACAACAAATTGGAGATTACATAGGAGCTGACCAAGACAAACAAACTGCCGAAATAATAAACAATACCAAACTAGACATTACCGATAGTTTAAAAAGAAACGAAGAGTTAAACATTGCTAAAGTCACCTCTTTTAGTAACGGTGACAATAAAAACGTAGAACAAATACCTAATAGTGAAATAGCTTTAGTTAGTCCTTATTACATTAGCTTATTGGCTTCAAACAACCATAAAAGAATTATAGACTCTTGGAACAAAAAGAATAATTCTTTCTCTGCATACTTTTTATTAAATGATGATGATGAGATTAGTGAAGAGCTAAAAAAGAAAAAACTAGCCGCTTTAAACGAAAAAATATTACTCGATTTTAGAAATGGTGAACTTTATTTAAAAAGAGCAGTTATGCATGCCTCTTTAAAAATGTTTGATAGAGCCATCTTAGATTTTAATAAATCATTGCATTTAGACCCAGATAACTACATGGCTTATTTTGGCAAAGCCAATATGTTGTATCAGATTATGAGCAATGATGAAACAAGCAACTACAACATTAATATGGTTATTAAGGATTATGATAAATGCATTGCGTTAACCCTAAATTCCCTTAT
>Ga0206123_10004048_pt1 | contig 11727 bp, 10 predicted proteins | sample Helgoland_Spring_2_FD_160086 | JGI IMG/M metagenome (GOLD analysis project Ga0206123, IMG submission 160086) | Pelagic subsurface seawater microbial communities from Kabeltonne, Helgoland, North Sea - Helgoland_Spring_Bloom_20160316_1 | ecosystem: Environmental > Aquatic > Marine > Epipelagic ... | reverse complement strand
CTCAAAATCGTGCCCGTCTGCACCTAGCCCATGTAACCATATTACGCTTGCAATTGGTGCCTGGTCCGGCGCGAGTTCGATGTGTTCGAGAAGTGATGTCATGGGGTTCTTTCCTGTTTAACCGGGTTCGATAGGGGCTGAATTAAGGTTGGGGTATCTGAATGTGCAGGCGAGGGTAATATTATCACCCACTAAATGTAAGCCCGATAATATCTAAATTGTGGCAAAAAGTCTGAAGGGTTGGTATTCAGGGAAAGGATTTACGTGGGTAATGATGGAATCTTTAGTAAATAGGTAATAGTGATGTCGAAATTTTCAGCGTGCAGCGACCGCGGTAGGCGCCCTGGTGCCAGAACGAGAGGACACTTTTTGAAACTCTACCTCATAGCTCTCAGGTGTCGGTGAGGCTAAATATACTGTTGCCCTTGGATAATTGGCCCTGATGACTTCGATGATTTCCTCGCGTTGTGACGGAGGCATTGCAAAACCTAGAAAGACAGCAGTTAATTCATTCGCGTCAAAGGGCGAGTCCAGGTACCAGTCCACAACATCTTCCCCGCAGTCCAAATCCTCCTCTTTCAGCACTTGCAAGCAGCGCCATTCCCTTTCAGAAGCATCGGTTTTGGGTTTTATATACAGTTTGGAAGCAAATTCCGCGTTTGGAAGTGCACGGGCAATACCGACCAGGTCATCAACCTGTTCTTTGAGAGAAGACAATCGGTTGCGGACAGGGCTGTATTCAACAGGTTTCGCGCGGCCAAGCATGCTATCTGCATCGCAGTTGAATCGGAGTACAACACCTCTGTGATTTTCAGCGTAGAGGCGCCAGGATTGGGGGTCCTTAAAGGTATCCGAGAAACAAAGCAGTCTGGCGTGTTCAACCAATTTGCCCCAATCCTGAACCATATTCCGAATTTTCGACTTCAGGCTTTCAGGTGTTGGCGCAAGTAGCTCGGAAAGTGCCTCAAAAGCCTCTTCCTCGTCATGGAAACGGTCTTCGGATCGCCACCGCCTTATAGCCTTGTACAGCGGGTGATCCATGTTGCCTTCCGGCATATCCCTTGTAAATATCATCGCGCTTGCGGTCTTCAGCATGGCGTTACTGACTGACATATGGTCAAAGTCCAGCTTTGGATCCTGGCGAATATTGAAAGGTTCATCAAACAATTCCGGCGAAGACCAGCGTAAGCTACCGGAACCCAGTATCTTGAGACCTGTCTCGCGGGATGCATATTTGTAGAGATACTCTGGAGTTGCCAATGTCATTCCTTGTCCATTTATTAAGGCAATCGTTTCCCTGCTCAAATCGTGTCTTGATAGCCCTTAATGAATGAGTCTAGCAAAAGGGAGTAAAAACGCCCGTCGAAATAGCGAATTGTTGCTCATGCCACGGGATTCCGCCTATAGTTGCCCTCAAATTCTTTTATATTGAATAAATCTAAACCAAAAGGAGTACTAAATGGGACCACTATCGGGATTTCGAATCATAGAGCTGGCTGGTATTGGACCGGGTCCATTTTGCGGGATGATGTTGTCGGATATGGGTGCGGAGGTCATACGTGTTGATCGTGCTGCAAAATCAAACCGGCGAAATATTGACGTGCTGAATAGAGGGCGGAAATCAATTGCTGTCGATCTTAAAAGCGCTGCAGGCAAGGAGCTTGTACTCAAGCTCTGTGAAACCGCCGATGGGATTTTTGAGGGATTTAGACCCGGCGTGACTGAACGGCTGGGGCTTGGGCCTGATGATTGTATGGCCAGAAACGAAAAGCTGGTGTATGGCCGAATGACGGGTTGGGGCCAGGATGGGCCCATGGCTAATGCGGCTGGGCATGACATCAACTATATCGCCCTGTCTGGCGCATTGAGTGCGATTGGCCCAAAGGGTGAAAAGCCGGTACCACCGCTTAATCTGGTGGGTGATTTTGGTGGCGGCGGGATGTTACTGGCGTTCGGAATGGTCTGTGGCATGCTGGAAGCACAGAAATCAGGGAAGGGGCAGGTGGTTGATTCCGCGATGGTAGATGGTGCAGCAACCCTGATGTCGATGTTCTTCACCATGAGAGCTGCAGGTATGTGGAAAGATGAACGGGGCACCAATATGCTCGATGGTGGTGCACACTTCTATGATACTTATGAAACAAGTGATGGTGGATATATCTCGTTGGGGTCTATAGAACCCCAGTTTTATGCACTACTGGTAGAGAAAGCCGGGCTCGACGCTGAAGATTTTGCTGCGCAGCACGATCAATCTCGTTGGCCCGAGTTAAAGGCTAAACTGGGTGCAGTGTTCAAGACAAAAACACGTGCGCAATGGTGCGATATCATGGAAGGGTCGGATGTTTGTTTTGCACCGGTACTGGGTTTGTCCGAGGTAGCCGATCATCCGCATAACAAGGCTCGGGCAACATTTGTTGAAATGGATGGACTGGTTCAACCGGCGCCTTCGCCTAGATTTAGCAGAACCGAAGTTTCCCTGTCGCATAGTTCGAGATTGCCCGGTGAGGACAGCCGTGCGGTGCTTCAGCAGGCAGGGTTGGGTGATGCTGAAATTGACAAATTAGTCTCCGAAAACGTGATCTTTATCCCGGAGGCGGAGCAGGCGTAAAAAATTGTTGCTGGCAGAAGATGCCCCCGGCGCCGCTCATCATCGGGGGTAACAGTAGCGCTAAGTCTTTCCTGGCAATTTTGAAGTAGGCTTGGCTGGTCTCTGACAGCCTGCTTCATTAAGGGGATAATCCGCGTATCACGCCTTTATGGAGTACTTTTAGCCTAAATTTTGTACTGATCTTGCGACTGGAACTAACTAGTGTCTATCCACAAACTATCTTCGGCGGTATTACTTCCCTCCTAAGTGCCTGAAATTACGACCTAACTTATATCTGATTTTGCGTTTTCCAGTTGAATTTGTCTATTTATGGACGGGAACTAACTAGTTTAGGTAGGTTTGAGGTGAAAATTGCGGATTATGGCGGAAAATGGTCGATTTTTTCATAATTTGAGTTAGAATTGCGCCACTTTGTAATTGGCTGGGGCCTGACAATACAAGCCGGTCAGCAGTTCAATTACGAAAACGACTCTTTTTAGTAAGTGGTCCTCAAGATAGAGATGGGAGTTCTGGATAACAGCTTTGTTCAACAGCACGGGTGAATGTTTCAACTTTTCTACCTTAATGTTTGAGCAACAGCCACAGATGCTACCAACTTAAGGTGTAGTCAGTGATCAGATAACACCTATTAGAGGTGCCGCGTCTAGAGACAAAAGAGTTCGTCACGAAATAAACACATCCGCATGCGTGTGGACTATTTAAAGGTAAAAAATTATGAGCGTAGAACTACTTGATACAACTCGATTCCACGGGTTTAGAGTTAGACGTCAGATTGCTGGCAAAACTTATCAGGAATATTTTTCACTAAAGGAAAATGGCAAGCGTGTCCGTGGCGCAGCGAGAGCAGCAGTCAAAGCTAAAGCTGAAGACCGGGATGAAGTATTGGCAAAGATGCAGGCCAAGGCTAAAGCCGAGGCTGCCAAGACTGCGCTGTTTGATAAAAACGGCAAGGTGCGCGGGATATTGTTCCGAATGAAGACCGAAAAAAGTGGTACTCGAACACCAGTTTTCCAGATTGGTATCATGTCTGCAAAAGCCGGTAAAATTGTGAATACCACTGTATCCATTAACCTGCATGGGTTGAAAGGTGCCTGGGCTAAAGCGGTAGATTTTTATATCGATCACAAGAAAATATCCAAACGATCAAAAATTTATGCCCAGCTTTTAAAAGCACAACCATCTAAAGCCCAGTTAGATGCCATGAAGCGTAAGCGCAAGAAGAAATAGGCATTGATGTTTCGGAGAAAAGGGACCTAAAGGTCCCTTTTTTTTGGGTGTTGATTGTTGTTATGGTTAGCTTTTCATATGTAGCGGAGTAAGCGCGTGTCACAGGTAATATCGGGTTCGAATGAAAAAGCGGTAATGGGGGCAAAGTACAAAGAGACATTCGCCGCATCAATTGAAGATCCAGTTGAATTCTGGGCCAGTCAAGCCGAGCAGATCGACTGGTTCCGTAGCCCGGAAACAATTCTTTCCAAAGGTGAATATGGCAACGATGTCTGGTTTGCCGATGGTGAAATGAACACGGCCCATCTAGCGCTTGATTTTCATGTTAATAATGGCCGGGCAGACCAGGCTGCACTTATTTATGACTCCCCCGTGACCAATACCGTTAAAACCTATACCTACAGGGAATTAAGGGATGAGGTTGCATTGTTTGCGGGTGCGCTTTCGCATATAGGCGTCACGAGGGGTGATCGCGTTATCATTTATATGCCCATGATTCCCGAGGCCGCAATAGCAATGCTGGCTTGCGCCAGAATTGGGGCAGTCCACTCTGTCGTATTTGGTGGGTTTGCACCCCGGGAACTTGCGACAAGAATCGATGATTCGCAACCAAAGGTGTTGTTAACCGCGTCATGCGGCATAGAATTTGCCAATACAATTCCTTACAAACCGCTGGTTGATGAAGCCATTTCATTGGCGTCTCATACAATGGAAAAATGTATTTTGCTACAGCGCCCTCAATGTAAAGCGGTAATGGGGGAGTTTGACCTTGATTGGGATCAGGCCCTGGCTGATGCAAAAGGGAAAGTTGCTGACTGTGTACCGATGCTTGCAACGGACCCGTTGTATATTCTCTACACTTCAGGCACAACTGGAAAACCAAAGGGAGTTGTCCGTGATAATGGCGGTCATGCTGTCGCGTTAAAATATAGCATGGAAGCAGTTTATGGCGTTGAACCCGGGGAAGTATTTTGGGCAGCCTCAGACGTCGGTTGGGTTGTTGGCCATTCCTATATTGTTTATGCACCTTTGTTTGCAGGGTGCACGACGATCATGTTTGAAGGTAAACCCGTCAGGACTCCCGACGCTGGTACTTTTTGGCGAGTCATTCAGGATCACAAGGTAAATGTGTTCTTCACGGCACCAACGGGTTTTCGTGCTATCAGAAAAGAAGATTCGAACAGTGAGTATCTAAAGAAATATGATATTTCTTCGTTGAGAACGCTTTTTGTCGCCGGCGAGAGAACTGATCCGCCGACCTACCACTGGCTGTGCGACATCTTGAATATCCCTGTGATTGATCATTGGTGGCAAACGGAAACTGGCTGGCCGGTTGCTTCGAACATGATGGGATTGGACCCAACTGGCACTAAAGCAGGCTCGGCGAGTTTTCCAGTACCCGGTTTTGATGTTCAGATTCTGAGCGAAGCTCATGAGCAAGAAACAGTAGGGGTTGAGGGAGATGTGGTCATCAAGTTGCCATTGCCACCGGGTTGTTTACCGACTGTTTGGGGTGATCACGATCGGTACCAGGAAGCGTATATGTCCCAACATCCGGGCTACTATCACACAGGTGATGGAGGTTATTTCGATGAAGCCGGTTACCTTTACACTATGGGGAGAACCGACGATGTTATTAATGTTGCTGGACATCGTTTATCAACAGGGGAAATGGAGGAGATTGTTGCTGCACATCCTGCGGTTGCCGAATGCGCGGTGATTGGAATAGAAGACCCTGACAAGGGACAGATCCCCATGGCATTACTCCTGCTGAAGGATGGCATTAATGACACGCATGAGAAGATTAAATCGGATCTCACCGCGCTAGTTAGAAAGGAGATCGGTGCCTTCGCAAACTTTAAGCAATCCATCGTTGTTGAGCGTTTACCGAAAACCCGTTCTGGTAAAATTCTACGGCAAATTATGCGCAAGATTGCGGACAAAAAGCCTTTTGACCCACCGGCGACGATAGATGACCCGGCCATATTGACGGAAATTGAGGCTGCCATGGTAGCTAACAAAATTGGATTAATCGGCCGGGATTAGAAAGTCAGAATTCAGGAGAAGGATTGTTTATGTCTACAGTACTGATTACGGGTGCAAGTTCTGGTTTCGGACTGGCGTGCGCAGAAAAATTTGCAGTTGCCGGTAACAAGCTGATTCTTGCGGCAAGAAGAGAGGACCGGCTTGATGCCCTTGCATCGCAACTTTCGGAGCGGGCCGAGGTTTTCAGTCTCAAGCTCGATGTTCGTAGTCGATCGGCTGTGGAACAAGCGGTGGCAACCCTGCCCGAGGATTTTCAGCATGTGGATATCCTGATAAATAATGCGGGATTAGCCAAGGGTCTTGGGGGAGCGGATGTTGCTGATCTGGATGACTGGGAGCAAATGGTGGATACAAATGTCAAAGGACTAATGTATGTCACCAGGGCCGTGTTACCGGGCATGGTCGCCCGGGGTGGAGGACATATAGTAAACCTGGGATCAGTGGCCGCCAGTTGGCCCTATCCCGGCGGTAATACCTATGGTGGCACAAAGGCATTTGTGCAGCAGTTTTCTCGTAATCTAAGGACTGACCTGAGCGGTAAAAACATCAGAATCAGCAATATTGAGCCAGGTATGTGTGAAACGGAGTTCTCATTGGTTAGGTTCAATGGCGACCAACGGCAGGCTGATCAGGTTTATGCGGGCATGAAACCTTTGTCCGCCGGGGATATCGCAGAGATCATTTACTGGGTAACGGCACTTCCACCGCATATCAACGTCAATCAAATGGAAGTGATGCCCACTGCCCAAAGTTGGTCCCCATTTACCGTTCATCGAGAAGCGTGATCAAGAATCATTTCCGCGTTATAATCGATTTTTAATCTAAATAGTGCCTCGCAGCTTGAATGTTGTGATGACCAGGAAGGCTTAAATGATAATTGTCCATGGTACATTTCCAGTCAAAGCTGATTATAGAGAAGAGGCGCTTGAATTGATGAAGCGAATGTCAGTGGCGAGTCGTGGTGAAGAAGGGTGTATCAGCTACGAATTCTATGTCGGGTTGAGTGATATCAATACACTATTGTTGTTTCAGGAATGGGATAATGTTGATTCCCTGCAAGCTCATTTCGAAACGGTACACATGGAAGAATTTCTTAAGGTATTGCCAGATATTCTGGATGGCGAACCAACAACCCGTCGTTATGAGGTTCGTGGATCTGGCGAAGGGTATGACGAAGATGATTTGTCAGCCGACAATTTGCTCGATTCAGAAGTTCGTGAACCCCGCCCCCGCAGCGAAAACAGATCCAAAATTATACATTAGCAGCCCGGATAGAAAGCTCCATAGAGCACACTGCTGATTGCGCTCCCGTTTGAACTACAGAGATTCCCTGTCTGGCTAGTTGACGATTTCCAGTACCTGTTCAGGCGGACGTCCAATTTTTGCCTGATTTCCGCTAACGACAATTGGACGTTCAATGAGAATAGGTGTGCTGACCATGGCCGCGATGAGATCTTCATCCGAAAGGGTTGGATCCGCCAGATTCTTTTCCCCGTAAGCAGCTTCACCTTTGCGCAATAGTCCCCGGGCGGGCATTTCCAGTTTTTTAAGAATGATGGCCAGTTCACTTTCTGACGGTGGCGTCTCAAGGTAGAGTACAACATCGTGCGCTACATCGTTTTCTTCCAGAAGCTTCAGGGTCTGTCTCGATTTGGAGCATCTGGGATTATGATAGATTGTTACACGGCTCATGATTTCCTCTTAATTGTATCTGGGATGTTTGATCGGGTGATGTTTAAATTGGCATTTGCAGTGCAACAATTCTATTGTGCCAGGCTACAGGGCTCAAGTAGTTCCCCGGGATAATAATCCCGTCCAGGACAGCTCTATAAACTAATACTGGCAAAATCAAAACAAGATTAATCGATTCGGAAATTAACATGGGGTTCATCGACAAATATATCAAAGTGCCAACGATTGTTCGTCAGATTTGGGATTTCTTCTATTTGATGTCAGAGCGTTTTGTGGAAGATAGCTGTCGATCAACAGCCGCAGCACTAACCTACCAGACGCTTTTCGCCGTTGTTCCTTTGCTCACTGTAATGTATACCATTTTCAATGCATTCGAAGCCTTTGGTGGTTTGTCAGGCAAAGTAGAGGAGTTTATCTTTACAAATGTTGTCCCGGAAAATGTTGCTGTTGTCAGGGAATACCTTGGCGAGTTTTCGACTTCCGCAACCAATTTGGGTGTTCCCAGCGGGATTCTTGTCTCGGTGACTGCATTGTTGATGCTGCTGACAATCGAGCGAACTTTTAATGATATATGGCGGGTGAAAGAGCCAAGACATGGGTTTCAGCGATTTCTGGTCTATTGGGCAATTCTGACACTGGGTCCGGCTGTGCTCGCGATTAGTGCATATATACTGACGCTTCCACTTATAAGCGATGTGACCGAAATTACTGCATTCTTCAAATTTCTACCCTTCCTGCTTGGTATTTCCATGTTTACCCTGCTTTATACGGTTGTACCGAACTGTACAGTTTCCTTCAAACACGCGTTTATTGGTGGAATTTTTGTTTCGATAACTTTCACACTGGCCCGTTCGTTGTTCGCTTTTTTTATGGCTAATTCAAATTTTAAACTGATTTATGGTACCTTCGCTGCCTTGCCGCTCTTCCTCTTATGGATCTATATTTCATGGACAATTGTTTTGTTGGGTGCAGAACTAGTTAAGGGGTTAGGGATTTTTAGAGCAGAGGGTAACACCCGACTGGAAGCACCCCTGTTTCAATTAATGATTATTCTGGAAATTTTCTACAATGCCCACCAGCGAGGTGACGTTGTTAAAGACAGGGAAATTCAAAATCATGGTGCCAGTGTAGATCTGGAACAATGGAATGACTACAAAAGGCGGTTGATGGAATTGAACCTGATTCGCATGGTTGACCGTGGCGGTATGGTATTGAGTAAAGACCTGAGTGAACTGACGGTCTGGGAATTGTATCGGGCACTGCCGTGGCCATTGCCGACTGAAATGAAAAGTGAATCAAAGTGGGGGCTGGATTTGTCAAAACGATTTGATGAATTGTCCAGCCAAACCCGGGAACAATTGGCGGAAGATCTGGAGACTTTATTTTCCCGGAATCTCGCCAAATGATTTTATTGTGCGGTTATTTTTTGGAGGCGAATCTGTGAATTTTTATTATCGGTCCAACCCTGGTCGATGGGTTGTACGACCTGCGGTCTTTTTAGGGTTTATTTTGTTGTTGACCGCCTGTGCAAAAGTGGACTTTGTCGACGCAACTGGTAAAGGCTACGCCTTGTCGGATCTGCGGGGAAAATACTTGTTTGTAAACTATTGGGCGACCTGGTGTGCGCCTTGTATCAAAGAGATTCCAGAGCTAAATAAGTTGAGCAGGGAACATCGTGATTCATTGACGATCCTGGGTGTGGACTTCGACCAGGTTGAAGGTGAAGAATTGAACAAAGAAATAGCAAAAATGAAAATAGATTTCCCGGTATTTGCAAGTGAGCCATCTGGGTTACTGGGGGTAAAAATCCCTGAAGTTTTGCCAACTACCTATGTGTTTGACCCATCGGGTAACCTGATCGCTACCCTTGTCGGTCCACAAACGGAAACCACGCTGATAGCCTACCTTGAGTAGAGATTGAGTAGAGATTGAGTAGAGATTGAGTCAAAATGGTCCGGGAGTCGCCAAAGCAAAAAAATCCCGAACCATAAAACCCTAAAAATGCCGTTAATTTTTAGCTAATCTCTTGATCGATCCTTTGACGGAACCAGCTAGCCAGGCCATCGATAGGCAGGTCGCTCGACTCACCGGTCTGTCGATTTACGTATTCAACGGTTTCGGTTTTTAAGCCTCTTTCGCCAACAACAATTCGATGTGGAATGCCCATGAGTTCTGCATCGGCAAATTTTGCGCCAGGTCTATGCCCGTCTCTGTCATCCAGCAATACCTCGATACCCGCACTTTGCATCGTTTCGTAGATTAAGTCGGCTGCTTTGGCGACCTCTGGCGATTTATGTGCATTGATAGGGATTATGATTACCTGGAAGGGAGCAATAATGGTTGGCCATTTCATTCCCTTGTCATCGTGATACTGCTCAATGATGGCGGCGACCAATCGAGTGACTCCAAGCCCGTAACAGCCCATAGACATAGTGACGGCCTTTCCATTTTCGTCCAGCACGGTTGCGTTCATTGCCTTGGAATACTTCTCTCCCAATTGGAAAATATGACCAACCTCAATTCCCTTTTTAAACAACAAGGTTCCCTTTCCGTCAGGGCTTGGATCACCTTCGACGACCTCTCGTAAGTCAGCAACAGAATCCGCCGTGGCGTCGCGGTCCCAGTTCACGTTTGTTAGGTGGTAGTCGTCAATATTTGCACCGCAAACAAAATTGTTGAGCGCAATGGCGCTGTGATCTGCAATGATCGGGATTGATAATCCCGAGGGGCCAATCGATCCTGGTGCGCATCCAATTGTTTTAACAATTTCGGCGTCGTCTGCCATCGCAAGTGGACTCAAAATCCCTGGCAGTTTCTCTGCTTTTAAAACATTGAGTTGATGATCGCCACGGAGTACGAGGGCAACCAGCGGCGTGTTGGTTCCTTTCACGATGAGGGTCTTGACTGCCTGGGTGTTTTCAATGCCCAGAAAATCAGAGACCGCGTCGATTGTTCTGGCTCCTGGTGTTTCGATTTTTTCGATAGGCAATTGTTCCGCATTGCTTTTTTCCGTCGCCAGCGCCTCGGCCTTTTCAATATTGGCAGCGTAGTCACTTTCGGTACTAAAGACGATTGTGTCTTCGCCGGATTCAGCAAGGACGTGAAATTCCATTGATGCATTACCGCCTATACTACCGGAATCAGCATCTACGGGCCTGTAATCAAGTTGAATGCGCTCGAGTATATTTGAATATACCCGGTGCATTGTCATGTAGGTTTCTTCGAGGCTTGCAAGGTCCATATGAAAAGAATAAGCATCTTTCATGATGAATTCACGGGCGCGAAGTAGTCCAAACCTGGGTCTGGTCTCGTCCCTGAACTTTGTTTGTATCTGATAGAAATTGATAGGGAGCTGGCGATGGCTTTTTAGTTCCGACCGTGCCAAATCCGTGATGACTTCTTCATGGGTTGGTCCAAGACAAAAGTCCCTGCCATGCCTGTCTTTCAGCTTCAGCAGCAGTCCGTCATCGTACTCAGCCCATCGACCGGATTCTATCCAGAGCTCGCCTGGCTGGACCACAGGCATGGAAATTTCCAATGCACCCGAAGCATCCATCTCCTGTCGGATAATATGCTCCACCTTGTGCAGCACCCGTAATCCCATCGGTAGCCAATTGTAGATTCCCGAGGCGAGTTTGCGAATGAACCCTCCCCTGATAAGCAGTTGGTGGCTAGCGACGTCTGCGTCTGCAGGAACCTCTTTTAAAGTAGAAATAGTATAACGGGATGCTTTCATGATCTTGTTGTGATTTTCCCTGTGGCTGGGTTTTCAAACCGGTGAAGTATAATATCTCGAATCAGGCATGCAGTGTATCAGGGAGGGTTGGACAAGCACACAACCCGAAGTGAAGAAAATAAAGTGTATCTGGTTTGTCGAATACCAGGGAGTGCAGAATGTGGAGTGAATAAAAATTACTAAACAAAACTTGAAAGTGCATTCGGGTGGTTGCCATTGCGGTTCGGTGAGATTTGAATTTGAGGCGGAAGTTGATCTGACGGTCTATCACTGCAATTGTTCAATATGCAATCAGGTGGGATTTATCCATCTGATAGTGCCTGCAGTAAAGTTCAGGCTGCTGTCGGGAGAGCAACAATTAACAACTTATCAATTCAATACCGGCATCGCGAAACACTATTTCTGTAAACGATGCGGT
>Ga0206123_10004047_pt1 | contig 11729 bp, 8 predicted proteins | sample Helgoland_Spring_2_FD_160086 | JGI IMG/M metagenome (GOLD analysis project Ga0206123, IMG submission 160086) | Pelagic subsurface seawater microbial communities from Kabeltonne, Helgoland, North Sea - Helgoland_Spring_Bloom_20160316_1 | ecosystem: Environmental > Aquatic > Marine > Epipelagic ... | reverse complement strand
CGATTCTCTAGTGCTGTGGGATAACCGCAGCACCCAGCACAAGCCCATTAACGATTTTTTCCCGGCCACACGGCGTCTCCATCGCGTGGTCAGCGAAGGAGATCGGCCCTACTGAATTGGACTAGCAGATCACTGTGGGTATCACGATGAAGCACCTACCCAGTCAGCCATAGCAGACACTTTTGCTCCCCGATGATCACTTCGTGTCAACAGGCTAGTCGCTCAGCGCCTCCAGCGAAAACGGTGCCGGATCAGTTCACTGCTCCTGCTCACGAATAGTGGCGACGTAATGCTCAACCTCACGTTTGACCATGGGGGCAAACAAGTACAGGGCCAGAATATTAGGCACCGCAATTAAGAAGACCATCGCATCAGAAAAGTCGAGCACCGCTGACAGCTCGAGCATGCAACCCAGCGCAATAAAACCGCAAAAAACCAGTTGGAACATCAGCGCGCGGAGGCGGCCCTCTCCGACTAAATAAGTCCACCCTTTCAGCCCGTAGTAAGACCACGCGAGGGTGGTTGAAAACGCAAACAGTAAGGCCGCAATGGCAATCACGTAGGGCGCCCACGCAAAGTGCCAAGCAAATGCTGCTGACGTTAATTCAATGCCTGCCAGACCCGAGCCCATTAAGTTATGGGGCATTGCGGTGGTGAGAATCACCAGCGAGCTCAACGAACAAATCACCACCGTATCGATAAATGGCTCAAGTAATGCGGTAATGCCCTCTGACGCGGGGGCCTCTGTTTTCACCGCAGCATGTGCGATGGATGCCGAACCGATTCCCGCTTCGTTCGAGAATAACGCACGCTGAAAGCCGATAATCACTGCGCCCAGCGCGCCACCCGATGCCGCCTGGCCAGTGAATGCCTCAGAGACGACCAGCTGCAGCGCCCCCGGCAGGTGCTCAGCACTCAGCGTAATGACAATCACACAGCTCACCACATAGAGAAGGGCCATGACCGGCACCAAAATAGCCGCCACTCGGGCGATCGACTGAATACCACCAATAATCACCGCCGCCACCACAGCTGCCAGTCCCAAACCAAACAACCAACCCATGTCGACCAGCGCCGATGCTTCCCCTCCGGTGATCACCAACACCTGCGCATAGGCCTGATTCGACTGAAACATATTGCCGATACCCAAACAGCCAATCACCAGTGCCAATGCATAGAAAGCGCCCATGCCTTTGCCGAGAGACGGCCAACCGCGCTCACGAAAATAACTCTCAAGATAGAACATGGGGCCGCCAGAGACCGATCCATCGGCGTTATAACGACGGTATTTGACGCCCAGCGTGCACTCCACCAACTTGGTCGACATGGACAATAAACCGGCCAAAAACAACCAGAATGCGGCGCCGGGGCCACCGAGGGAGATCGCGACCGCCACGCCGCCAATGTTGCCCACGCCCACGGTGCCAGAAATCGCCGTGGCGACCGCCTTAAAGTGGCTAATTTCGCCCCGCGCGGTAGGGTCTGAGAAATCGCCCTTGACGTGGCGAATGGCCAAACCCAGTGCACGTACATTGATGAACCGCAAATAGACGGTAAAAAATACGGCCGCCACCGCCAACCATATGACAATCAGGGGTACCTGTGTGCCCGCGACCGGTATGGCGTAGAAAACCGCTGACGATAACGCCTCAGCAACCGGGCCTACGTGGGCTTCGACCCACTGATCGGGGGATAGACTCATAAAGACCGACTCACATCAAACCATTCACAACTCAGCGAAAACACACTTGAGACCTTTAAGTAATGGGCCTTCCACAAAAAAACCTACGCAACGCGCCGCATGCCACAGTACCTCAACAAAACGGGTCAGGACGGCCTACCTTGCAATGAGTGCGATGGCCGGAGCAGCAAGCGCACGCTTTCGTCAACTCCGAGCACACTATCGTCGCAACGCCATGATTATCGATCATTTTGCTGGGACCGCCAATGCGGCCCCGAATCGACCCCACGGGTTGCTGTGGCTCGCGCTAAAACGGAAAAACTCTTGGGAGTAACAGCAACACCACACTCGAATAAGCCAGCGACACCAGCCAACCAAATCGAATGTAGTCCTGACGCGAATAGCCACCAAGATTCTGCACCATCAGATTCGTGGCATAACCATAGGGGGTGAGAAACGAGGCACTGCCACCCAGCGCTACTGCCATCACAAACGCCATCGGCTCAACACCCGTTGTCACGGCGATGGAGTAGCCGATCGGAAACATCAATGCGGCAGCGGCGTTATTGGTCATCAACTCCGTCAGGGCCAGCGTCAAGCCGTAAATCAGCACCAGCATCATGGTTGGTGAGAGCCCCGCGAGTACCGGCGAGAGACCCGACATCGCCGTCTCCATCAGTCCTGAATTGAGCACGGCCTGAGAAATAGCCAGCGCTGACGAGACAATCAACCACATTTCAAAAGGGAAACGTCGGCGTAATTCAGCCGCACTAAACAACTTGAGCGACAACATCAGCAGCAGCAGAAACATTAACCCGGTCGACAAAGGCACCCAACCGGCGATAGAACAACCCACTGCCGCGGTCATTCCCACGGCAGTGATGACACTCTTTGTCGTCGAAAGACTATGGCTGGCAACACTATTATCAATAATCAGAAAATTTCGACTCAAATTACTGCGCTTTTGAAAGTCTGCTCCCACCGCCAGCATCAGCGAGTCGCCGGCTCGCAGGGAGATGTTGCCCAACTTTCCTGATAAGCGCTCGCCATCGCGATGAAGACCCACGACGGCCGCATCAAAACGTGACCGAAACTCACTTTGCTTAATCGTCAGGCCAACGACTGGCGCACCGGGTAACAAAACCACTTCGGTTAAGTTAGTGCCTAACAAACCTTGATCCAGCGCAAAGGATCGCAAGCCGTGAAAGCGCTCTAAAACACCCACTTTTGTGACATCGCCTGAAAAAATGAGTCGGTCACCGGCTTCTAGGTATTCATCGGGCATGACCGGCGTCATCAATCGTCCTTGCCGCACCAGTTCCACTAAAAATAAATCGCCGAGATCTCTCAGTCCGTTTTCCAATACGGTATTGCCCACCAATCGAGAATCATCGGCGACCACCATCTCGATCAAAAAGTCATGGGTCTGGGCGTACGCCTCGTGACTCACTGGGAGGACTCGGTGCATCAATAGCATCGCAGCCAATCCCGCCATCGCCGCGGGCAATGCCACGGGTAAAAAGGCAAAAAAAGCGATGCCGCTACCGGTCAGATCCTCCAAAAAACTGCTGACGATGAGATTGGTAGACGTACCGATCAGCGTCAGCGTCCCTCCCAGGATGGCCGCATAAGAAATGGGCAATAAAATCTGGCTTGCGGCATGGTACGGATTCTTTCTAAACGTGCCGGCGAGCGTTGCAACCACGGCCGTATTATTCACGAAAGCGGAAAACAACATGGTCATACCAGACAGGCCTAAGAGGGTTTTAGGTAATGATCGCCTCACGACATAATGAGACAAAGACAACAACCACGGCAGCCGCTCAAGGCCGAGGGAAACCATCAACAACAGCAGCAAGGTCACTAGCCCCTCATTGGTCGCCTTCGCCATGACGCTCGACAGGTCAATGGAACCCGCCATGACACAAGCCGCCATCGCTGCCGAGAATAATAGCGGCGGCGACCATCGACTGAATATAAGACACCCGATTAATGCCGCTACAATCAGGGCAATTAACACCTGCTCCATCAATTCTCTGCTTTCGTCTCCGTTGACTGCCAGAATACGCTTTCTTTAGGTGACAGAAAAAGGCCCAAATCTGGTCATCCTCCCGCTTCACCGCTAGACTCCAAGCTGTGGATTTGCCACTAGACTACAATTTTACGCAGTAAAAACTGCGTTGTTATCACACCAAAAGGAGACCACGATGCTTGCGTACACCACTCTCGGCGTCACTGACTTTGAGCGAGCCAACGCCTTTTATGCTTCGTTATTCAGCATCATCGATGTCGGCCACGTCATGGGCAATGAGCGTATCGCGCTCTATGGAACCGATGTACAAAACCCGATGCTGGCTATTTGCATCCCTTATGATGAAAAAGCACCCAGTGCAGGTAATGGCACGATGGTCGCGATCCGTGCAGGCAGTCGAGCAGCCTGTGATGAGCTATACGCCAAAGCGATCGCCTTAGGCGCGACCTGTGATGGCCCCCCGGGGGAGCGCGTGCCTGATTTCTTTTATGGCGCTTATGTCCGTGACCTCGATGGCAATAAGCTCTGCTTCTGCCAGATGGGCGCCAACTGACGCGCTCGCATTCGTTACAAATTTTACTCGGACACTTTTTTATGCGCTTTGTCCCCACTGTAGCCTGTGTTGCCCTATGGTGCTGCGTGACGCTTTACAGCGCCATCGCCGCGGCCCACACCAAGACCGATGTGATCACGGTTGAGAACGGCGATACGATTACCGGTGCCATCGACTCGATGACTGCCGGAAAATTAGCCCTCAACACCGACTATGCCGGCGTGATCAAGATTAAATGGCGTGAGGTCCAGCAAATTGACAGCCGTTACGTCTACGAAGTGCGTCTCGACGACGGGGAACGACTTTATGGTCGCTTCGCCAAGACAGAGGAGAGGAGTGTACTCACTTTCAAGGTTCGCGGCGGCGAGCGGCAACTGGATCTAGAGGATATTGTTGAGATTCGCTCTATCGAAGAGCAACTGGTCGATCAGTTAGATCTCAAAGTGACCAGCACTATTTATGCTGACCCGAACGCCGTTACGTTATCCCTGTCGACTTCTGGCACCTACGATACGCGGGGGGGACGTACGGGTTTTTCTGGACGAATTGACGACAACCAGACAAAGGCCCTTAACGCGGAGGGTGACACGGTGAAGAACACTCTCAATAGCTCAAATTTCACCCTCTATCGCGAATTTTGGCGGTCGCGTGGTGCCGCGCAGTCCTATCGCGTGCTCAATGCCGTCTATTCTTCCAATGATGCGCTCGGTGTTGATCACCGGTTCTCGATGGGTGTCGGCGTAGGGCGCTATTTCATACAGGAATTAGGGCATGAACTGGCCGTTTCCACGGGTATTCAGGGTGTTCAAGAGCGCACGTTTTCTTGCGACGATCCCGACATTAGCCTCGGCTCAAACGGGGAGGCCATTGATTGTGTCAATCCAAAGAATGGGGATGGGGACCTGATCGATAATGCCGCTGAGATGTTTTTTAACATGCAGTGGCACCTCTACAGCTTCGCCTCTCGTGACATGGATATTTCCATGGTTGGCAACGCTTACCCGTCGCTGTCTGAATGGGGAGATCTGAGAGGCGATTTAAATTTGATGTTGAGTTGGGAGCTGTTTCCGAGCTTCTACTGGAGTATCAACGCACGCACTGAATTTGACAGTTCTGCGGACCAACGAGGGCAACTGAAAATAGATACGACCGACTACACCATCACTACCGGCATTACTTGGAGCTACTAGGCGGGCTCCTCTCCCGATCGCTTTGCTGGTGGCTCAGATGCCGTCAACATATGCACGTCGCGCTGCGGAAACGGAATGCTAATCCCCTCTGCGTCGAATCGCTGTTTAACCGACTTGTTAAGTGCCCACAGCGTCTCCCAGAACTGCTCGGTTCTCACATAAGCGCGTACCATAAAGTCGATCGAAGAATCACCAAAGTGCTTGACCCGCACGATCGGTGGTGGCGTTGTCAGGAAGCGCTCATCAGCGGCGATCAACTCTTCCAATACTCGCTGTACGTGATCTAGATCCTCGCTATAACTCACGCCGTAAATCACATCGGTACGACGAAGATGCTGTCCCGTGAAGTTCATAATGACACCACCCCAAATCTTGCTGTTTGGGATAATGAGCACTCGATTATCAACGGTCACAATCGTCGTGTTGACCAAGTTCATTTTGCGGACCTCGCCTTCCACATCCGCCGCAGAGATGAAGTCACCGGTGTCGAACGGTCGATACGCCAAAATCATGGCACCTGATGCAAAATTGGCTAGCGTATCTTGCAGGGCGAAACCGACGATAAAGCCAATGACCCCTAATCCCGCAATGAGTGGGGTCACGGAAATGCCAATTTGAGACAACGCCACCAACATCCCAATTAAAAACACGACGGTGCCTGCCATCGAAATCAAGGTCTCCCTCAGTAATTGAGAGACCGACTCCTCGGCGTTTTTCAGCGCACGCGCTGTCAGGCGCTTTGCGATTCGTGACAAGGCGCGAGAGAGAATCACAATGACCACGAATAAAACAAAAGAAATCGCCGCACCGATGCCCCGAACCGAGAGCCAATCTCGGACCTCACCGGATATCTCAGCGTATAAGACATTGATGACGGCAGTGTCGACTAACGTCAGCGCCAAACCTCGACGCTCTTCAATCAGCGTCCGCCGCATTTCCAGCGTATCGCCGCCCAAGAGCTCGAGTTGTGTCACCACCTTTCTCAAGCGCTTGGTTGCCAGTTCTAATCTTTCGGACTCAAATCGCGCTGCCTGAAGCAGATCTGCGTCGGTGCCATCAGCAGCGCTTCGAGCTGAGAGCATGCTGAGACCGTGCCGATGAAGGTGCACAAGCCCCAACATCTCATCGCCAAAATAGGTCAGCGTGCTGATGACTTTTTTCCTGAGATCGGTTTCCTCTAGCTCAAGCGTCTTCATTAACAGCGTGAGGTCAGAAGCGAGTGACAGGTACTGAAGGCGTTGCCCATCTAATAACTCGCCCAGTGACTCCTCACTCAGTAACGCAGCGCCCGACAGGCTCGCTTGGCGAGCCAGTGACTGATTCAATCTCTCGGTCAAGCTGGTAAAACGAAGGATCAGCGTTTGCTCTATCTCAATGCCTCGGGCCTGTACGAGTTGCCGCAGCGTCGCCCTCTCGGGGGCGTCCTCTGGCTTTGTCAGAACACGCTGCGACAGCGACATGATATTTTTGAGTAAATTAATGGTCTTTTCGTCGAGCCGAATTTCTAGCGTTCGACGACGCTCTGGTGAATCTGGCAGCGGCATTGCCTCAAAGGCATGCAGTGATTTTACCTCGTCGTAGACTTCCTCTGAGAGTTGCGCAATCGTCATCTCAGACTGAGGCCGGGGTACGAGCAACTCTCGCTCTTGCGCTGCTGCGGCAGTAGCGCTGACGATGGCCACCAGAGCGATCGCACTGAGCAACGCAAAGTGACATCGTGTTACAGCGTTATGGTACATGCAGCTTCCCCTCACTTTATCCCGCGGCTCGACGCCGCTCGACGGCTTGAGCAAGATGACGCAGTGTGGCCGCTGTCTGGTCCCAATCCATACAAGGATCAGTAATACTTTTGCCGTATTCCAGATCATCGATATTCACCACATCTTGCCGGCCTCCCTCGATGAAGCCCTCCAGCATCAATCCGACGATACGATGATCCCCCCGCTCTACCTGCGACGAAATATCTTCGGACACGGCCACTTGGAGAGTGGGCTTTTTACGACTGTTGGCATGGCTGGCATCAATCATGATGGCCTCTGGGAGTGACGCTTTGCGCAGCATGGCACAGGCATCGTCGACCGAGAACATATCGTAATTGGGCTGTGGGCCACCGCGCAAGATGAGGTGGCAATAGGGGTTACCCGCCGTTTCGACGATGGCACACTGCCCTCTTTTGGTGACAGACAAAAAGTGATGTGAATGCTGCGCTGCGCCAATGGCATCGACAGCGATCTGGATATTGCCACCGGTACCGTTTTTAAAGCCTACTGGGCAGGAGAGTCCGCTGGCCAGCTCGCGATGACTCTGGCTTTCGGTTGTCCGCGCGCCAATCGCACCCCAGGCAATTAGATCCGCGATGTACTGCGGTGAGATTAAATCCAAGTATTCCGTCGCGGTGGGCAGCCCCATGGCGTTGATTTCTAGTAGCAGCCCTCTGGCTCGGCGCAGTCCTTCGTTCACGTCAAAAGAATTATCGAGGTGCGGGTCGTTGATCAGCCCCTTCCAACCCACCGTCGTGCGGGGTTTTTCAAAATAAACACGCATCACCACCAACAGCTGATCTGAAACCGTCTTATTTAATTCCGCAAGACGTCCAGCGTAATCAATCGCCGCTACCGGATCATGAATCGAACAGGGGCCTACGACAATAATCAGACGATCATCGGTCTTCTCGAGTACCGACTGAATCGCACCGCGAGACGCCGTGACGTGCTCTGCCACGGCGCCTTGAGCAGGCATTTCTTCAATCAGTTGCTCAGGGATTAATAACTCACGCAATTTGCGGATGCGTACGTCATCAGTATTCGTCGACATGTGCGTTTCCTCGTTACCGGGATCAGTCAAAAACGCCGCAGGATAACACTGACAGGCCCCTAATCTGGGGCCAAGTATTCACTTTCTGCGAGTAATTGATCCACCAGACGACCAATGGTGTTGGGCGTTACCAGGTGGGCGGCATACCAGGTGTGCAAACAGCGAATGCGATGCGGTCCAGTGATACCGCCAATACCCCGCTCCTCCAGTGCCTGTCTCATATTCTGGCTGGTCAGTAATAGCACTTCCTCAGGCAACAGGTAGCGCTCACGTTCGCATTTGTAGCGCGCATGGTCTTGCTCCATCTCATTCTGCAGTAACACCGAATGATCCACGCGGGCCTGCAGGCGGGCGATCCAGCCTGCCGCCTCCAAACGGTCAATGTGCAAGCACAGGGCAGCATCGACTAACCAGTACAGCGTTGGAAACGGTTTATTATCCACCACAGACGCCACACGAATGACCATCGGCGCTCCCGATGAATCGAGCACTGGAATGGCTTTTAACCCGCGGGGCGTCCGACCCAATAGGCGGGTCACTTGCTGGCACTGCTCGTCAGTTGGCGCGCATTCTGAAGCTGTCTGCATGGTGTGATCATACCATCGAGAATGATTGACCCGGACACCGTCTAAGAGTACGGTGCCCTCCGTTAGGTGCCTACCGGCCCAGGGGTCTGGGTAGGTTAAAAGGGAAGTCCGGTGAGATCATATCGAGTCCGGCGCTGCCCCCGCAACGGTCATCACATCTGTGACAGCCCGATACCTGCCTGACAGAACCTCATTATGTGGAGCGGAGGGCTCCGTTAGGATCGCGTCTCGTGGTTGCCTGTTTCTCTGCCCTCTATGACGTTTCCTCTCTGGATCCCTCTTCTCCTGATTACGGTGAATTGTTGGGCTCGTGTCGCCGCGAGTCTCGGTAAAAAGGATGTCCAAAGATGACAAGTCGATCGCAAGCTACCCCCTCATCGCCACACCCACTCGCGTCTCGTCGGCAGCAGCGACACGCTAGCCCGCGCGCAGCGAGCGGCTTACTGACACTGTCATTGGGTCTTTGTCTGACAGGCCATACGATCGCTCAGACGGCAGAAGAGCCTGCGGCGATTGATGAAACAGTCGTTGTCGCGTCTCGTGTGGCTGACTTGTCACATCAAGTCGGCGTGTCCGTTAGCGTCTTAGATCGAGAGGATATTTTGTCGCTCGGATACCCCGATTTAGGATCGCTACTCGATACACAACCCGGTGTCACCGTGACGATGGATGGCGGATTCGGCAAGGCCACAGCGGTTCGAATTAGAGGCGAGGAGGGCTTCAGAACCCGAATCGTGCTGGACGGGATCAATATCGCCGACCCCTCCTCGCCGCAAATCAGCCCCCGTATTGAACACATACTCGCTAGTGAGTTAACCCGTGTAGAAATTCTGCGTGGACCACAGGGTTTGTTATGGGGTGCTGACGCTGGCGGAGTCGTTTTGATGTCCACTATCGACCAGGCGGCCACGACAGGACTCGATGCCTCGGTCGAGATCGGCGGCGATGAGTTTGGTCAAGCTGCTATCAAGGGCACTTACGCCAGCGAACAGATCACCGGTACACTGTCGGTGGCAACGCTCGAATCGGAAGGGATCAACGCTCGAGACAGTGACAATATCAATCCCGACCGAGACGGCTACGACAATACGACCGTGCACGGCGCCGTCGACGTTCGGCTCACCGACACCTGGTCTATCAAGATCTCAGCAACCGACATTGATGGCGACAACGAGTACGACAGTTGCTACGACACCGTCACTTTTGCCTTGCTCAATGACTGCGACGATCGCTATGAGCAGCAAGCGTGGCGTGCAGCGGTGGCTTATCAGGAGGACGCTCATTCTTTAGAACTCAGTGCGGCTTCCAGTGATACGGAGCGCGCGTTCTTCTCGGCCGGGCTGCTGTCTTTTGGAACGACCGGCGAGATTAATGCGCTGTCTTTATTGGGAACCTGGCGGGTTTCCCCGAACACTCGCATCACTTACGGCGCCGAAGAAGAAAAGCAAAAACTGGATGATGGCGCCACGGGCAGAGAACGTGACAACACCGGTCTCTATCTTGAGCTCCAACAACAATGGCTAGGGGGTGTTATCACCGCTGGCTGGCGGCGCGATGACAACGACGATTTTGGTGAGCATGACAGCTGGCGAATCAGCGCCCGACAGACCCTGCCGGGCCTCGATCAATGGTCTCTGCGTGGTGCGATTGGCACCGGTTTCCGGGCACCCAGTTTATATGAGATCGCCTATAACACCGGACCTTTTGCCTATCCCCCTGCCACGCTGGCACCCCTGAAGGAAGAACAATCAGAGGGGTGGGAGATCGGTCTCGTTGGCCTACTCAGCGACGCCACCGTGGAAGTCATTTGGTTCGACCAGCAAATTGACAATGAGATTATTTATGACATGGCGAATTACAGCGGCTATTTGCAAACTGAAGGCAAGAGTACCTCTGAGGGGATCGAGCTTGTAGGCAGCGTGTCGTTGTCGCAGCGGTGGGCGTTAGAGGGCAACTTCACCTGGAACGATACAGCACAGCAAGATGGGCGCCAGCGGCCTTATCGCCCCGAGGAGACGGGCCGTATTAGTCTCATTTGGGATCAATCGAACGTCACTGCCAGACTGACCGCGCGGCACACTGGCAAAGCCGTCGATCCCTTCTTGACGCCAATCGATACTACCCTCACCCTCGATTTGACGGCACGCTGGGCGGTCTCGCCCCGTTGGTCGTTAGAAGCGAGAGTGCTTAATCTGACGGACGAGACTAATCAACAAGTTCCCGGGTACCGGATGCCTGGGTTAACCGCTTACGCGGGGGTTCGGGTTTCTCTATAGGGGTTTGTGATGGATAAGAATACTCGACATAAAAACGCCATGGAAAAACAGAAGGCCGCGGTGGACGATAGTATCGCCAAGGCGGATGTCGAGCGTGGTGTCGCGGTGTTGCTCACGGGCGATGGCAAGGGTAAAACCAGCTCTGCGTTTGGCATGGTGATACGCGCGCTTGGATACCATCAGACAGTGGGTATCGTGCAGTTTATCAAGGGCGTTCAAGCGTCTGGCGAGGAAATTTTCGTTAAAGAGCAACTCTCTGGTGTAGCGCTCTACCAAATGGGCACGGGCTTTACGTGGGACACACAAGATCGGGAGGCGGATATTGCCGCCGCCATTCGCACGTGGGAACACGCGAGGACGATGCTCAGTGATCCCCGCTACGATCTGGTGGTCTTAGATGAGCTGACTTATATGCTTGCCTTTGATTACTTACCCGAAGCAGACGTTATCACTGCACTCACCCAACGCCCCGAGAACCAGAGTGTGGTGGTGACAGGTCGTGGTGGTGGTCAGGCGCTGCGCGAGGCGATGGATACCGTTTCTGAGGTGAAAGAGATCAAACATGCTTACCGTGCGGGTATTAGCGCCCGGCTGGG
>Ga0206123_10004042_pt1 | contig 11744 bp, 21 predicted proteins | sample Helgoland_Spring_2_FD_160086 | JGI IMG/M metagenome (GOLD analysis project Ga0206123, IMG submission 160086) | Pelagic subsurface seawater microbial communities from Kabeltonne, Helgoland, North Sea - Helgoland_Spring_Bloom_20160316_1 | ecosystem: Environmental > Aquatic > Marine > Epipelagic ... | reverse complement strand
AACTTTACCCATACCATTAGGTAAAGGACTCAAAGGTAGGCCTAGGGCAATTTGTGTGCTACCACTAGTATTAAATGAATTAGAAGCTTCTGATTTTACAACTGGAACACTAGCTATCTGAGATGTCACTTCTACTGTAGTGTCCATAGACCCAGAAGCATCACTCCAAAATTGGAAGAAAGTATTTCCTGTTACTGTTAATCCTGATATTGTAAAATCTTGAGTTGCTGATAATCCATCATTATCTGTTACTATCATCACTACATCAATATTTCCTCCAGGATATGTTCCTGTTAGCGTTCCTGTGCAATCGCCATTATCTGTAAAAGTTAACCAACTAGCTCCTGCAGCAGGGAATATCTCTACCCCATCTACTGTAATAACATAATCTAAATCTGCACATAGCGTATTGTCATCACTTGTTGTCCAGTTATATGTCCAAGTGTCTCCTGCTTCTAAGTTAGGATATGTTTCTGCAGATACAGGGTCTATGGATGTCCATTCTGGTCCGACAGGAGTAATTGGTACTACCTCTATCTCACCTGTTAATGTCTGAGTTTCAGTTCCATCTACTGTAAATATTCCTCCTGGATTAGCTGCAGTAAAAGGAGCAGATGCTTTAAAGCGATATCCTGTATTAGCTAGTCCGTTTGTTATAAACTGATAGCTAACTCCTGGTTGTCCTTGTTTAGTGTCATTTAACTCATTACCTACCAACGTATAGTTTGGTGCGCCTGCGGTATTATCTATAATGTTATTATTAAAAGGATTTAAAGTTACTGTTACAGGAAGTATAGGTGCTATAGAGTTTGTTTTTTCAAAATAGAATGATAACTCCATATCTCCATCTGTTGGAGTTATTCCTGAGTTTAAACTGCCTTCACATACTACACCAATATTTTGAAATGCGTTTAAAACAATATTTAAATCAGAAACATCAACTTCCCCTCTTGGATATGATTTATCATAAAGGTCAGATATAACAAATAAATCTTCCTTTTTAGAATAGTTAGCATAATTAGAAATAGCATTATTAGCAACTGTACCTATAGATACAGTCATTGTATCTCCTGGAGGAATAGCCATAACTCTATCCGAAACCCAAGCCCATGTAACTAATTTTAATTTTAGAGTTACAGGAACTCTCCATAAAGGAACTTGTGTAATAGGTGTAACAGCCGATGTCCATTCTAAAAAATCTTTTGAAAATTCAGGACCAACTCCACCACCTGTATTACTTCCTATTGCTTTAAACATCCCATTTACAATAAATGTTTCTGATGAAGCAGGAGGGGTAACAGTATTTAATATATAATCAGCAAGACCAGCTATGGTAAACGTTTTAGTTTGTAACTCAATCGGATTTGACAATGCGTCTGTTCCAATTAAATAATCCTCTGGGTTAATAGGTACCTGATTGGGGTAAGCTAAAGTATTGCTAATTTTTGCCATCTTCTATTCTTTTTCTTTTATCTCTCCAGTCTGGAGATTTATAACGGAATCTTCTCCGTATTTTTTAATAAGTTTTTTTTCTAAAGAAGTAAAGTCTGTTCTTACAGTATTTATTTCTTTAAGCACTACATCTTTTTGTAATGCTAAATCTCCTAGTTGGTTTTTTAAACCTCCGAATTTAGTGTTTAATTCTTGTAAACGTTCTAATTCTTTTTTTGTAATTGATTTCATTTTATTATAATTAAAGTTATAACGCAAAGGTAGTAAAAAAAAATAAGTCTATTGTTTTGTCTTGCCGTACTCTCTTAATGTAAAATATCCTCCAATAGCTGTAATACCCATAGTAGTTAATAAAGGCAAGTATGCCTCTGCTAAAGGCATGCCCCATTGAGAAGTTATAATAACAATATCTATAAGAATGGTAAAATTAGCAACAACTAAAGGGCGTATATTTCTTGTTAGCCTGCTTCCGAACTTCATATCGTACTCCCATCTCTTGCTTATTTCTATTTCACGCTTAGATATCTCCTGTTCTACTACAATATCTTTTTCTAACTCTTTAAGAAGTAAATCTTTGTCTGTTTGTGATATACTTGAATTGCCTCGTATAGCATCTCCTAGTTTATTTAAACCTTCTACACCTGTTACTGTACCTAATATATTTAATATCTCAGGACTTACTCCTACTATAGTTCGAAGTAAATTACCTACAAAAGTTCCTTCTCCTCCGTTTTTTTTTAATTTTGGATTATTGCTCATATCTATTCTATTGTTTTATCCCAACGAGATTTTGTTTTTCTTATATCGTAATGTGTAAATGTGTTATATTTACCCAACCCTCCTTGAAGTATATGTCCATGCTCAGTTAAGTTATCTATGGTTTTATAGACTTCAGAAGGAAGAATATCTTCAACTTGAATGTCAGCCGCTTTACCTAAAATATGCTGTGAATTTGAAACTCCACCAATAGATTTATTGTGAGTTTTACACCTATAAGAGCTATTAATTTTAATAGGCTTTCTAACAAAATCTCTAATATGTTGTAGTTGGCATGCTAATTTTTGAATTTCCAGAAACACTTCCTCTGGCATTTCACAACCACACTTACAATCAAATTCAGACTTATTAAAATTATTTGTTAGTTTTTTTTCTTTCATTATAACTAATCCATATTCTTTGAGCCGTATATACTATAGAAGCTATTAATAAAATTAGTTTTAGAGCCATCTCAACTTGAGAAAATGAGACAGCTAAACTCAAAAAGTTAAATGCGTAAATTTTCAAATCCTGTGTGTTCATTATTGTTTAATAATTTCGTAAGTAACTTCAATATCCATCAAAGCACTATTAGTCTGTGTGTAATTTTCTTTTACCATAACGCAATAATATCACCTGCGGTAGTTCCTGTATTAAAAACTTGTACTACATTCACAGGAAAAAACTGTCCTGCATACGCTCCTACAAATGTTAATATATCACCTCCTGCTGTTTGAACTTTTACTGCACCTGCTGAACCAATATATAAAGCACACCCATTATTTATTCCATCTGGATTAGATATGTTAGGAATTAAAGCCGTATCACTTGGTGTTACTGGAGCTGCTCTGTTGGCTGTTAGTTTTGTATATGCCATCTTTTATTTTGTATAAGGGAATTTTCTATTTAAACTATCTCTTCGTTCTTTACATCCGCAAGGTTTCCCTGTCACCTTACTTACTGTATCAACTACTTTTTTAATTCCTGTTGCGGTAGTGATTTTTTCTATAGTATCACCTAATCCTTTTGATTTCATTTTATTTATTTTTTACAAGTACATAGTTTATGAGGGCATGAAATAATATTAAACATAAGTTTTCCTATTAACCAATTCCACCCACATTGAAACTTACACCAGATGCCTTGCATCCAGAGTCCTAATTTTACAAAAGCTCTACCCATTTATTTTCTAATAATAGCACCTAAATGTTCGTGTACCTTACCATCTTTTATACATTTGTGCTCGTAGCTCATGCTATGGTCTCCACCGTACGAATGTCCGTAATCTTTTTTAGACATTGCTTTAGATTCATCACGTCTGCTTTTTAAAGACTGAGATTTTTTTCCATGTTTCATTCCTAAAGACTCATCAAGTCTTGAATTGTATCCTTGTTTCATAATATGTAGTTTTTATGCCATTCTAGCTCTTTTAGCTCCTGCAGCTGCTTTTCTTGCCATTCCTTTTTTGCCGTATTTATTTACACCAATAGAATATGCAATTTTTTTTGCAGCAGTTTCACTTTTGCCTTGTGACATTAATTTTTTTACTAAGGCTTTAAATTTTCCCATACCACAAATATACTAATATTTTCCTTTACGATTTTTTGGGGATGATTTAGTTGAGCCTCCCTTTCCTGCCCATAGATTTTTACATGCCCAATATCTAGCTGTTAGTTTAGATTTAGCAGTTCCGCACTTATGTCTAGCCTTAAAACTTTTGCGTGCTGCTGCAGAATAGTTATGACCATATCCTTTAGCTCCAAAGTGAATAAGCTTTTCCTTACCACCTTCACATGCTTTTACCATTTTCTTTTTACCTGCTCTATCAGAACGTGTAGGCTTATTGCAAGCCATTTTACTTTTATCTGCCATACTATGCGTTTCTCACTTTAGCTGCTGCTGTATTAGCTACAAATTGTTTTCCTCTTTTACCTGCTTTCTTTTTCTTTCTAGCAGTGGATGCTAGCTGTCGTTTACTTAATGATTTAGCTTTAGATAATGGTAGACACCTATCAGGATTTTTTTTGTCCTTAGAAGTACCGCAAGGACCTTTTATCTTTCCGTCAGTTCCTATACGAACCCATTTCTGGTCACGCCATTTCTTTAACTCTCCCATTACTTTTTCTTTTTGTACATTGGTTTAGTCTTTACTTTTGACTTTGCTTTTATTTTTTTACCGTATTTTGCCATAATTATTTCTTTTTACCTTTAGCGTAGTTGGGGTCTTTACAATATTTACTAGCAGCCATGTTTGCATACGCAGATGGATATTTATCAAATGTTCTCCTTGCCCAGGCTATTCCTGCTGGACAAATCTTATTTCCTTTTGTTCTACCTTTTTTTGCCATATTTATTTATCCTAAACTTGCTACTGTTAATTCTACTCTTGGACTTTGAAAGTTTCCTGGCACTGAACCAATTTGTAATGTAATTGTATCTCCTACTGCATATCCTGTTCCTGCTCCAGTTACTGAAAATGATGTTGCAGTACGACTAGCTATAACTACATCAAAAGTAGCTCCTGAACCGCTTCCAGATGTAGCAAATTGAGTTGATGCATAAGTGCCATTACCTGTTCTAATATTACCAGATACGCTTATGGTAGCTGTAGCAACACCTGAAGCTACAGGGAAAACCTGAGTACTTCCTAGGTATGCTTTGGTCACTGCAGTTGAACCTAGCTTCAGAGTAGTGATACTTCCGCTTCCTAATGAAATAGCCATGTTAAGTTATTATATATAAAGTGGTTGCTACTGGCGTTCCAGCATCATACTCCGCTTGTGTTAAACTAACTATATTTATAACTGAATCAGAACCACTTGGTTCACCTGATGTAGATGACTTTACTCCAGCATCTATCCATTCAACTCCCCCTCCTGCTCCTTCAGAAGAAAGAATTTGACCACTTGTTCCTGATACTCCATTTACATCTAAAATTGAATTACTTACAACTAAATCTGCTCCTGCACATTGAACCTCGCCATCGAATCTAACATCTCCGTTAAATCTTGCAAATCCTCCTACACGTAAATCAGTATTTGCTTGAGAAGCAGCTCCAATTCCGACATTACCTGCTGTATACGTTATGCCGTTAGTGTCCGCAACCCAAGGGCTACTTCCTCCACTTACATCTTCCCACGCAACCCCAGAACCTGTTGAGGTTAGAACTTGTCCGTCTGTTCCCTGTGAACTGCTTACGGTAAGGTTTGTTAGGTCTATTGTGCCGTTAACATCTAATCCGTCATAATAAATTATTGCCATTTAATTATCCTATTTTTTGTATTAGAACTCTTACATTATTAGCAGGCGTAGTTCCAAATGTTATAGTAACTGTATTAGTAGAAGCTCTATCTACTCTAGCATAAACAGTTAAATCTGTTACCGTATCATACAACTGAACTATTACATCTTTAGTTCCTAAATTATGAGTTACCGTAGAAGTTGCTGATATAGTGTCTGCAAAAGTGCTAGCTGAATTAACCGCTGTGTTTAAAGTTCCCACAGTCACTCTATGGTTTTTTGCTGCACTATTATCGTAAATTATTAAGGAATCCGCACCTGCAATAGTAGTTAAGTCACTTAAACCAATTACATCTAGCCCTACAGTAGCTGTACCAGCAGAATAAACTACCGATAATCCATCTAAAGCGTTAGCAGAAGAAGCATTTACGTTACCTATACCTACTTGAGTTAAACTCGCTAGGTCAACATTTTTATTTACCTCTGTCCAATCGCCATCATCCACTGGAGTATCTTGATTAGAAATAATTAAATCTCCAACTTCTAATGGAACAGTCCAAAATCCTGAAGCATTACCTGCTACAGTTACTACATAAGTCCATCCTTTTTTTACACCTGTTGATGGCGGTGTGGTTGTCGCATCGTAACCTCCCTGGAATATCAAAGCTCCTGAGCCTGCCAATGTTGTATCTACATAATTTTTAGAAGCAGCATCAGTACCTGCACTAGGTATTGTTGGAATAGTTACTTGCCCTGTAAATGCATTTTGTCCAGTGCCACTTACAGTAAGTTGACCTGCTAATGTAACACTATCATCTAAGTTTACTGTTACAGTATCAGTTGCTCCAACTACTGTTGATATATTTGTTCCGCCTGCTATATCTAAAGTATTGCCACTAACGATTGTTTGGTTAGTTCCTGAATCACCTGTAAGAGTAAAGCTTTCTATGTACCTTCCATCTAAATCTACAGTTAAATCAGCTAACGCTCCTGTTCTACCTAGTGTCAACACACCATTAGCTGTACTAAACGCAACACTATCTACGTAGTTATCTACATCAGTTGGTGCTGCAGGAAGTGTGAAAGTGGTTAATTCATGACCTGTTACATGCCCTGTTGAATTTGAAGTTACATCTGTATAAGCATCGAATGTTCCTCCAAATGTTAAAGTAGCTGAGGCTGTAGTCTGTGCATCACTAAAAGAATCATGCGTTACAGATATAGTAGTATTTCCTGCCTGGTTAGCAGTAAATGTTCCTGTCCCTCCTAAAGCTCCTGTTCCCTGAACTGTTAAAGTTCCGTTTCCAACGTCTCCAGTTAATGCGTATCTACCATCTAAATCTACAGTAACATTACTTTGATTTTGAACAGTAGCAGTCAATACTCCATCGGTAGTATTAAAACTTAGTCCTGTTAAGAAATCATTAGCTGCAGAGCCTCCACCTATGTTAGCCCAAGCTGAACCATCATAAAACTTTAGTTTATTACTTACTGTATTATAGTATATCTGTCCTGAAACACCTGTTCCTGGGTCAGAACCTAAATTTTCAATTCGAGCTTGCTCTAATTGATTAGTTGCTAAATTAATTGGGTCGTAAAATACTGGCATGATTTCTTAGTTTAAAAATGCTTTTCCTGCAAATCCTGTAGAAAAAGTCAATGTTATATTATTATTATCTATATAATTTACATCAGTAAACACTTGAGTGCCTGCAGTATCGACTACAGAAACTGATGGAAATTTATTTAATGTATGCGTAATGTTCCATGTTGCTGATGGAGTAATCTGTTCAAATATAAATGTCTTATCACCTACGTCTCCAGCTTTTACAAAGTTAGCAAAATTATATAACTCATCTAATTCAAGAGAGCCATTGCCGCCTATATATACCAATACTAAATCATAATAGCTAGTATTACTAGGAATAGATGTATTTAAAGAATAGCTGATTACACTATAATGACCGAACTGAGATATGTCATCCTGTTTTATTACAAGAATTTCAGAACCTACTAAATAATTTATAAAAGGAACTACATCTTGTCCAGCCTCATCTTCTTTTGCAATAACAAAATTTGTTATCTGACTAAACGGTTTAAAGTTTGTTCCACCAGTCGAAGGTGAAAATGTTCCTAAACCTGATAATGGTGTTTGAACATACTTAAATTTCATCTGCTCAGTAACAGAAAGATAGTGCCCTAAAGATTCAATAGTGTAATTTCTAGTTGCTCTACCTGTTTCTAGGTCTGTACCTATAACTTTATCTTTACCAGATACATTCTCATCTATCTTATATTTTTGTATTCTAGCCATTTATTTAATTCATATTATTATTTTATGCTTCATCAGGATAAGGATTTATTCCATGTTGAATTAAAACCTCCGCCCACTCTGCCTCATTGTCATAATCATCCATAATAGGCTGTCCTGTAGACATCGTTTCATCTGGAGTAACCTCACCATAACTCATTACTACTTCTTTTGTTTCGTCTGGATAAGTTATAAACCATTTTGTTTCTGTTGGGAAATCTATTGTATGTGCCATATCTATTTTTTAAACTTGTCCGCCATCTGTTATTGTCCAGCCTCTTGCAACTAAGCTTGCTCTATCAGCAACACCTGAAGAGGAGTATTTTATAGTTCCCATTCCTAATGTAACGTTTGATTGTCCACCCAATACAAGAGCAGATAATAAACTGTCGTAATTAGCAGAACTATAATTAGCGTCTGTTTTTCCAGTCATAAAACCATCCATCTGCGTAATACTACTAAAATCCCAACTGCCTAAATCTTTATTAAAAGAGGTAGAGTTTCTAAACATCTCTCTCATATCCGTAACACCGCTAGTATCAAAATTTGATATCTCCTGATTAAACACAGAATTATTATAAAACATTCTCCTCATACTTACTGCACTTGACGTGTTCCAGTTATTCAAAGGTTGATTGTATCCTGAACCAGAAAATGTTATAAAGAATGTTGTTACATTACTAACATCCCAACTATTTACTGAAGGGTCATTAAATGATGTAGCTTGATAAAAGGTAGATTGTAAGTTAGTTACTGAACTAGTATCCCAACTACTTAAATCTTGATTAAATTGACTTGCAAATGCGAACATTCCATTTAAAGAAACAACACTGCTAGTATCAAAATTTGATAAAGGCTGGTTAAATATAGCTGCACCATTAAACATATTAGACATGGTGGTTGCCCCACTAGTGTTCCATGTGTTTATATTCTGATTAAATAAATTATTATCATAAAAAATATTATCTAAAGATGCTACACCGCTAACATCCCAATTTTGCATAAATTGTACAGACACCATTGTTTCAGCATCATAAAAAAATTGTGACATAATAGTTCCACTATACTGTAACACATCCAAGCAGTTTGGTCCTCCTATAAATTCTTTGCAATCCTGTATTCTTATTCGTGCAAATGAAAAAGGACCCCAAGATAAAACTTCTTTTAAATCTCTTGAATTTGTAAAAGGAGGTGAAAAAACAAATTCAGATACGTCTCCAAAAATCTTTATATTATAATCTCCTGCTGTCGCATACGTATGTGACCTGTTAGCAAAACTGTTAGGCACTACTGCTGTTCCATCTCCCCAATCAATAGTTCCACTATATGGTGATGAGGAATTATAAGGAAGCTCTATAGTATAGTTATCTGTTTGTGCTGTCCACCTTGTCTCAAAAGGTAGTGCAGCAGGTGGAGCTGATGTTGGATTTTCTTGGAACGGTATTCCGTTTCCATTGCCTAGTGCTATTCCCATTATGCTGTTCTTGTTGATTTACTAGATTTATTAAACTTTCCTAGCTGACCCATACCTGATATAAGAGTAGCTGGAGTATTAGGCTTAGTCTTTTTTTTAGTAGTCTTTTTTTTACCTTCTCGATTGGCAGCCAATTTTTTTGAAAGAGCTGTAATTGTTTCTATAGCTTTATTACTAAAGTTAATATCGTTTTTCTTGTCTCCCATAATTTCTTATCTTTGTTGCAAAGTTACGAAATTTAATTTATGTCAAATCAACGTTCAGATTACCTGAAATACTGGAGGGTAATACGATATTATATTAAAGCTAAATACGGTCTAACCCAAGCTGACCTTGATGTTCTTTTGTTTCTGTATTCAGAAAAATATTTCTCAAAAGATAAGTTCGAAGAATTTGATGAGCTGCTGAGCTGGGATGTAAATCGTTTTGATAAACTACTTAGAGATGGATGGATTGAAGTCTTTAGAAAAAGATTAAGAAATATAAAAGCACTATATCAACTCTCCTATAAAACAATTAGAATAATTAGTGGGATATATAAAAAACTTGAAGGACAAGAAATTCCTACAAGTAATTCATTTAATCCTATCTTTGCAAAGAATGTATCATACACCGATAAGGTGTATAGAAATTTTATAATTCAATTAAATAAAGAAATTAGAGATAGTAAAAAATAATACTATTAATCACTTAACCAACAAGAAATTCCAATTAAAAATAATAATAAGGCAACCGCATATAACATACTTAAAAATTTAAACTTATAGTTATAACAAATATACATAAAGATATTGTTCTATAATTATATTCTTCTGTTGCTTGAATAAATTCCCAGCCTAACATAAATCGGTCGTGAGGAAAATGAAACGATATTTCTAATTCCCAGTCCATCATAAAACAACCACAACATCTCTCTCTTGAATAACCGTAAACTTTTTGTTCTCTATAAGCATTGTGTATCCCTGGCGTTTGTCATAGTAGATAACATCTTCCTTACTTATAACATCGACATCCGTACCTGGCTCAACCACTTTTCCTTTACTATATCTAAACTGAGACGTATCCTCAGAAGATAATAATAATCCTGATGAGGTTTTAATCTCCTCATTGATTACATCTATTAAAATATTTTTTCCTATTAGCTTCATATTCTTTGATATAATAAAATTAAATCTGTTGTACAATTATCCGTAGAACAACTATAGTTGCTTACAATTCCTTCTTCCTCTTCATTACCATAATCTTCATAACTATGGTCACCTCCCCATATTAACTCAGCTTTACAATTTGGACAATTCATATCTATTTAGTTTCGTATGAACGTGCCATCGTTACAATAGCATTAGTAGATAATATAGTTGTAGCTACAGACACCGCATTCTGTAATGCTGTTCGTGTAACCTTTAATGGGTCTATTACACCCATCTTAATTAAGTTGCCATGCTTATCGTTTTTTAAATCATAACCCTCACCTACAATTGGTGGCTTAGGATATATCTTACTGAAGTCTTTCCCTGCGTTCGATATAATCTGTCTAGCAGGAGACTCTAATGCATACTTCATAATCTCCGCTGCAATCTTCTCATCAGCTGTGGGTGAGCAAGGCTCACAAATTTCATAACCCAACTTATACAGAGCCATGCCACCACCAGGAAGTATGCCCTCCTCTAGTGCTGAGCGTACCGCACACACCGCATCATCTACTCTGTCATACAACTCCTTCTGCTCCAGGTCCGTATTTCCTCCTACGTATATTACACCAATACCTCCTGTTAGTGATGCTATCCTGGACATTATAAAATCACGCTCAGTTTTTGTCTTAGCTATCTCATGAGCACCCTTCAGCTCAGCTACCCTTCCATCTATAGCATCCTGGTCCGAAGAATCATCCTTCAGGATAACCGTTGAGCCACGACCAACTATCACCTTGGCAGCGTGACCCAAGTCTTCTGCATTTATAATGCTGAGGTCATCCCCTGTCTTTTCAGAAAAATATGTAGCTCCAACCGTATAGGCTATATCCTGCATAAGCTCATGCTGCTTATAACCAAAGTTCGGAGGTGCTATGTTACATATCTTTAAATTGTTCTTCATAACATTAGCAGCCAACGTGTTTATAACATTGGTTGTCGTAGGTGCTATAATAAGTAATTTCTTGTTCTGCTGGATGATTGGTTTTAATACACCCTCAATCTGAAGTATATTACTTATCTCAGCATCAGATACCAGAATATGAACATCCTCTAGTACACACTCATCTTTCTTCTGGTCGTTTATAAACAAAGGACTAGAATATCCCCTGTCTACCTTGATTCCTTTCGTGGTCTCATAATACGTGTCGCTGCTCTGTGACTTCTCCACAGTAACAACACCATCCTTACCAACAGCCTTATAAACATCCGCTATCGTACTACCTAACTCCTTGTCGTTGTTGGCAGATATAATAGCAACGTCCTTCATCTTTCGCTGTGTTAATTTTTTAGATTCATACTTTAAACCCTTTATACCATC
>Ga0206123_10004037_pt1 | contig 11752 bp, 6 predicted proteins | sample Helgoland_Spring_2_FD_160086 | JGI IMG/M metagenome (GOLD analysis project Ga0206123, IMG submission 160086) | Pelagic subsurface seawater microbial communities from Kabeltonne, Helgoland, North Sea - Helgoland_Spring_Bloom_20160316_1 | ecosystem: Environmental > Aquatic > Marine > Epipelagic ... | reverse complement strand
CTTCAGACAACGGAACACGTTCATAGTCCCGAAGAGATGAGTCAGGTTTGGGTTCTCCTTTACGGTTGGTGACCAGCTGACCATTCTCCTTGAGCGATTGTTCAATCATCACTTTCGTGTACCCGAAGTACTCGTTTGGAAACCACTTGACATCATCAGTATCCTCTGTGGTTCCGTAGCGCTTCAAAATGACCTCTCGGGCTTCGTCAGAAATCTCTTTGCGCTTGTTGTTCAAGCTCTTATTGAGGCTAGAACCCGTGTTCGAAGCATCAATCAATTGAACACGGCCCTTTCGATCGGATGGCTTTCGATTCGACAGAACCCAGATGTAGGTTGAAATGCCAGTATTGAAGAAGAGGTCTCCCGGCAAAGCAATCAATGCTTCCAACCAATCATTTTCGATGATCCATTTGCGAATGTTGCTTTCGCCGCTTCCTGCATCTCCTGTGAAGAACGGGGATCCGTTTGTGATGACTGCGATTCGGCCACCTCCCTCAGATGGATGCTTCATCTTCGAAATCATGTGCTGCAAAAACAGGAATTGGCCGTCTGATGTCCTCGGTGTATCATGATATCGGCCGGTCAAGTCCAAGGCTACTTCCGCTTTGTCCTTGGCCCAATTGACCCCATATGGGGGGTTCGCGAGCATGTAGTGGAACTTTTGCTCGGGGTGGCGGTCGTTGGTAATGGTGTTGCCCAGCCGAATGTTGTTCGGGTCTTCACCCGTGATTAGGAGATCGGATTTAGCAATGGCAAAAGCCATTTCATTGATTTCCTGACCAAATATTTCCACCAGTGCTGTCGGGTGACTTTCCAAGATGCTTTGCTTCGCGACGGTCAGCATGCCCCCTGTCCCACAACACAGGTCGTAAATCTTGTGAATCGCCCCGGGCTCTTTCAGTCGCTCTTCCTCCCCCTCAAGCAGCACCGCCGCCATCAGTTTAACCACATCACGTGGAGTAAAGTGTTCCCCCGCAGTTTCGTTTGATTGCTCGTTGGAAATGCGAATGAGTTCCTCAAAAAGCAATCCCATGTCGTGGTTGTCATGGGTTTCGACGCTCAAATCCAACCGTGACACCTCATCAATCAGCTTGAACAACAATCCGTTCCGTTCCAATCGAACCAGTGCTCGCTCCAATTGGAAGAAGCGCATGATTTCTTGGACGTTTTCCGAGAAACCATGGAGGTAAGCACTAAAATTGAACTTGATGTTCTGCGGGTCTTGTGCCAGTTTTACGAGATCGTATGCCGACCGATTGTAAAAGTTCAGTCGCTTTCCGTCACTCCCCACAGCCGCACTTTTGAGCATCCGGTCGATCGTCTCTTCATCAAAACCTTGGGTCTTCAATTGCTCTGCTTGGTTCCGCACGTCAGCGGCAGAATGTTCAAGCATGCAATCAAGACGCCTCAGCACCACAAAAGGCAATAAAATTTCTCCAGTTTCATGGTGCTTGAACGTCCCTCTTAACACCACATCCAAGATTCGCCATGCAAAACCGACGTCAGGCTTTCCCGATTCTTTATTGTTTGATTCCATATTTCAATCAATTCAATTTAGGCAAGAGCGGGTGATTCATTTCACTCCAGGTATCGACAATTTCACCTTCGCTGTTTACGCAGGTCATCTTTCTACCGCATCGTTTCCATAATTTCTCGAGACTCAGGAATAGATTAAGCCACTTTGATAGTGACGAATCCGCAATAATGGAATCGGCAACCAAGTTACCATACGAATGTTCCAAGAGCACGCGATTTTGACGCAGTTCGTCTCTATAAAACCAATTCCAGCCAACATCGCTTTCACCTAACCAATGTTCGGTGCATATCGGACGATTATGAATCACCTTTTTCGGAGGCCGGGGCATTCCAATGAGTTCGACTCGGCAATGACGAGCACAATGCTCCTCAAGAGTCTCAGCAAGCCTTCTTCGTAATTCTCTCATACCGTATTGATGGATTACCATATTACATGCTCGGCCCCTGCCTTTTTCATGAAAGAATGAATCATCCAATACACCGTGCTCAAAGTCCTCGCCAACCATACTTCGGGGCAGATGTGATTTGAAGAAAATCACCACATTTAAGGCCTCTTCACTTGAGCCAAAAGTTTTCACTACGTCTATAAGATTTCGAATGGGTGGAGTGAGCTCCTCCAAATCGACGTAGCGGATGCAATCTCCATCATCTTCAAACAAATGCCAATCCACTAGCATCAAAGAATTGGAGTTTTTAAGAGGTAAATGACTCAACAATTCCGACCATGAGGAGAGAGGTGATCCATCCAAATGAACTGATCGATCGATGCGTTTTTCAGCGTTTATTGTGCAGTACTCTTCAAGATTTGTCGCATGAACCAAATCTGCACCGCCACACTTTACCACATTGTCGGTCAACAGGAGGTTGGTACGAGTCCACGAATAGCACTCGTTATGTTCAAAGAAGTCTGAAATTGCAACAAAAGCCGATGGTATGAGCACTATATACTCTGTCCATACCTCTAGATCTGGATCCTCAATAACAGCTTCATCCCAAGTCCTCTCAGTTTCCCGGACAAAGAGCCTTCCAGTACGTTCACAAAGAAATTTGAAATCCCCGATTAGGCTGTCAAAGTCAGCGGCAACCAGCCAATCAACATCGACAATTAGGGAGTGAGCTCCGGGAAGGATGTTGACTCCGCTCATTTCTTTCCAGATGTCTTCGATTTCCGTTTGGCAATCTGCTCCATGCGCATGCGCTGAGCTTGGTCTAAGAACCCTTCTGGCATGGATGGATTCAAGATTCCATCGGGATCGATGTGGATGCGCTGGATGTTTTGCTCACCTCGTCCTACGTAATGCAAGGTGACATCCTCCAGGTTCTCCTCTGCCAATCGCATCGTTTGAAGTTGCCGGAACATGTATTCGTTGTGCGACTCGATGAATACGGTGAGGTTAAATCGCCGCGCAATGGCGAGGACCACATCCGTCAGTCGGTGCGCAACATTGGGATGCAAATAGGATGCTGGCTCCTCCAAGAGCACCACGAGAGGCACATGCTCACCGAGGCCTTTGTCTTCTTTCATGCGCACTGCGCCTAATAGCCCCAGCAAAACCGTTACAATTTGTCGAACCCCGCGCCCCGCATTGCCCAGTTGCTTGCTCAACTCGTAGTCTTGAACACTCGGCCGATACTTTCGCTGCAGATGCTTCTGAAACTCTTCTTCTTCCCTCCACTTTTCCGGCATGTCCTCATCCAACCACAGCTCGACATGGTCTGACCCTTTGAGTGACCGGAACGCCAAGCCAGATGCAATACCCATGTACGAGAGGCTCCCATTGACCCAAGCCCTTACCTCCTCCTTGAATTTGCGATCACGCTCCGAAGACTCGTCCTCTGCAGAGCGCTGCCCCTGATAGAAACACCTTAGCACAGCCCGTAATTCCGGCGACAGCGCCTCATCGAATACATTTTGAACTGATGAATGGATTACATCACTGGGAGTGATGCGGTGTACCTGCAATTGTTCCAATGCATTCAACTCCAACAACGCAGATTCACGCACCCATGCGTTTAAAGCATCAATGCCTTGTTTGAACTCCGTAAAATGATTGAAATTTTTCTCTTCTGGGGAGTCTTCTTCGACTGAAGGAGCTGCGTGCTCATGCCACTTCGGATCTCTCGTATCCCATATGCGATTGAGCAACTCCCGGCATTCATCGAATGCTTCCCTTTCCAACTCAGGCAGCAGACTGAAAACCTCCTTTTCCAATTCGGTGCGATTGACTAGAACTTGAAAGTCTCCAGAAATGAAAACATGCAACTCCTCTTTGTTTAGCAGCCACGCATCGGGAGGTTCGAACCCTTCGAAAAAACTTGGATCGTTGACGTCGAAATCCTTTCGAGCACGACTCAAGTACTGTTGCAAGTCATTCAAAAATCGATTCTGCTCGTCATCGACACGACCGTTTACAAAGCGCTCTACACTTTGACCGAATCGAAGATGCTTGCGAGACTCTCCTTGTACCTCTGCCCTGGAATTACTCGCCATCACAAATGACCGGAAGTCTTGCGCACGTAGTGACTCACTTAGGGCCGCCAAAACCTCGAATTTTTGCTCCAAGCCCCCACCCCAATCTTCAGCGAGTAGAAGGCGCATCAAATAGGAGGTTAATTCGCCTGGCGGCTCGCCATCGGCGTAGACATCTGTCGACCTCAGTTGATCACCAGATAAACGATAAGGCGTGTCCTCTTCAAGGAATTCAGCCCAATCCATGGCCCATGTCTTGGGCACCTCAAAACCGCAAAGTCGCATACGCCCATCCAGTGTGATAGCGAAATGAGTTCCGCCTTCATTGACAGAACCGATGCCCAGTAAGTGATGCGCTTCTGTTCCTCTAAAATCAATTTGTTCGAAGTACTCTTCTGGTCGCAGTTTCCTCAAACAATTCACGAAAGGGATGGCCTCCAATTGATCAATCAGTCCACCCATAAAAATGTCGAATCGCTCATAAATTGCCGCCAAATCCTTTTGCAATTCCACATCACCAAGCAGCTGATGGTCGCCTGTTGTGGCATGGTGCCAAACCCCACTTTGTCCTTCTACCAAGTGCGGAATCCAAGCAATATGGGATTTCGCGTTGCGCTTTGCGAGCAATCGAACCTTCGCTAGGTCGTTGGATTTCGCCAGCTCAATGCGGTACTTTTCACACCCCTCCGTTTCGAGCTCCAATGTGCACTCTCGGCCCGCTGCGTCAGGAGCAATGAACCGTGAAAAGAACTGATCCAGTGCTTTCTTGGGATCAGTCGATTCCAAACCTTCCGATGCGACAACATCCAACACGGCCTGATTTTTTTGTCCATTAAAGGACTGAAACACCTCAAAAAGGTGCAAGAAAGAAGATTTACCTGCGTTGTTGGGCCCTACTAGAAAATTCACGCGTCCCAGATCAACACGAACGGGATTCATGAACTTCTTGTATCCACGGATGTAAAGTGACTTTAGTCGGCTGGAAGATGCTGTCGTTTTCGCCATGTGTTCAAATTTAAGGGAATCGAAATTGTAATTGCCTTATTCCTCACCTTTCTCCAATGCATCGAAACCTCGATCGAGCAAATCCATATCGGAACCGCCGATGGTTTGAATTGATGTGTTAACATCGAGCAAACTTTTATAAGCCTGGGTGATTAGCTTTTCGCGCTTACTCCAAGATTTCTCGAGGCTTCTGCGTTCCTTATCCAACTGGCTTCGCAACTGGTCGAATCGATCCAATACCCGCATGATATTATTGGCGAATAGCTCACTTGTCAGGTAATCATACAACAGCTCCATTTTTGTGCCTTTCGACTCTTGCGCTAAGCGCGCTGAAGAATACAGGAGCACGTGTTTGCGCAACAACTGACTCAGCAGAGGCAGGTCTTGCAATTGACAAACCCATACACCGTCGACCAGACTTGGCTTGGTTATGCCTTTCGGCATGACAGAAGTAACCAAGACACCTGCATCTGCTCCTAAACGGTGAATGTCTTCTTTGAATTTTGTGATCCAAGCAGGACTGAATGCTTTGGTGCGTTTACTCTCGTAATAGATTTTAACCGCGTTAAGAATCATCCCGTCCTGTACATGTTGGATACAGTCTGCTCCATTGGCCCCTTTCTTTACTTCTTCAATGCGGTCTGCGGGAAATAAATCCCGAAGCTTTTGCTCAATGAGTACCTCCTGCACCTCCCCTTGGGCCTGCATCGAGCCTTGTTCTTTCTTGCGCTTGAGCTCATCGATGGCAGCATTCTGATTTTGCAAACGCTGTTTCAAATCCATGACTTCGAGCTCATGCTCAGACTTCAAGGTCTTTTTCGCTTCAAAGACTTGGGAATCCATGTCCTGTCTTGCAGCTTTCTTCGCATTAAGCTTGGCCAAATGCAATGCATCCTTGTGCTCACGCTTCAATCGCTCAGCGTCATCCTCGAGTTCACGCATGCGCCTCAACTCAATTGACTTTTGTCGCAATTCCGCCCGGTTCGTTTCGATTACGTTTTGATATTCCTTCCCAACTTCTTCACGCATTTTTTTCTTTTCCTCGCTCATGCGCTGATCCACCAGATTTGCTAACTGCTTTTTCATTTCGCGCTCTTGAGCTGTCAAAGCCTCCATTTGAGCTTTGAGCTTCTTCTTTTCACTCAGCAATTGAGATTGCACGCGCTGCTCCAATTGCTGTTGGACACCATGCTTGAGCAATTCTTCACCGGAAATCACATTCGCACAGTGCGGGCATGTGTAATCTGAAATTGGAGATAATAAAGGGTCCTTTGCTATTTTCATGGAGCAAATTTCGGACAAGACCTAAGACTTAACCTACACTCTTTGTGTAGTTAAAGACCTGAAAGAGCAACTCATGATGTCCTATGTTCAGGGCATCCGGTATTCACACACCGGAAAGACACCTCCTTCTTTTTTCCGCCAAATTTACCTTCACTGACTTCGTTTTCTTCCTTGTCCTTTTCACTTCCACAACATGCACAAAAAGCTTTCTCTTGAACCCCTTCATTGTTTTTGTGCGTGTCCATTAATCGATTCCCCCCCACAATTCCCTTTCGCCGCGAAATAGCTTCATCTGAACAACAAGAACCGCAACTTCTGCAGATGTACCAACCGTTGGGGCATTGAGCAGAAAAACGACTGTCAATAACGTCCATGCAATCCCCATTCAAACAATGATGAAGATAGACCTCTTCCTCATGTTTACCGCACTGTTCATTGCTGCATGCGAAATGTGTGACTCGGTAAAAAGCGTAGTGTGAATGACCGTGGGGATGCATGAGCTCACCACACCCAACAGAAGTAGAGTTAACCCCCGCACATGATTTGATTTTTTCCCAATTACCCGGTCTCCATCCACACTCCAACCGCTTATATAGTTGAAGAAAGCGATTAATTGCTCCACTCAACCGTTGATACATGCCGTCCACAACCAGTTCTCCTTTCGTGTCACGGTCATCAACCTCAATTTCCAGATCTCTCAAAAAATCCAACAAGGTAGACTTCGTCCAGCTTCTTTCTTTCGAATGGGCCGCTTCAAAACATTTAGCGTTTTGACACCACCAAAAAGGTTTGCCCAAGTCAAGTTTTGGCGATTTACGACCAGCGCAGCGAATGCAATGCTTACCATCGCCAGTTGTAATTGGCGAATAATTATTCTCCAGAACAGGAAGGTGTGAGTTGTTCTCCCAGAAATTGCCTTTGTCTCGAATGGCGTACCCCAATTCCCTGCCTTTTTCAATAGCTGCATCAGCATTCGACAAATCAGTTCTCCACGCCTTGCGTTCCGGGCGCCAACGAATACCTGGAATCTTTCTAACCTCATATCTATCCTCATAGGCCGAGTAGACAAATACTCCATCGAAATTAATTTGAACCGAGCGACTTCGATCACTCCACCCATCATCTTCATATTCCAACTTAAACATACCTGAGAAATCCAGCGTAGTCCTCCCTATGCACTTATCTAATAGAGGCCAAACGTCCGCATTATCTTGGGGCCAACCTGCTGAATTTTGCACATACTCACCAATCAAATCTTCAAATCGCATCCACTCATCTTCGTGGACAAGCTTGCCAATGATTTTCCAAGTCGCGCGCTCCGCAAATGGAACAAAATCAGATGAGCAAATCTCAATGGCCTCTCGCAATACTTCATGGCGTTCTGCAATCTCATTCCGCCGCACATGCAAAAAAAACTTTCTTGCAACATCAACATGCAAAGCCACATCCGCTACCGGCAATACTTCACGAAGCAATTCATTGCCAACCCAAGGCTCCGATTCACTCCGAGCCCAATGAACTAGTCGTCCATTTGCGTCCACCATCTTATGGCGAAAGTCAAGGGTTTCTGGTGCTCCTTGAAACAGTCCCGCAATCGCTAACAACTCCCGCACAAAGGCAAACTCAGCTCTGCTTTTCACCACCTCAGCGTCCTCCAATAGCCTTTGAATCAGCGGTGCCCACTCGCTGAATTCTAAACGGTTCGCATTGTCACGTAAAGCACCGAGATTATTCTCCTTGTCAGAGCCGGTTGCCCACAAAAATGCTTCTCGTGAAGGGTGTGTCACTAAATGAGCTACCCACAATTCAAACAATTCTTGCGGGGCTGCATCCTTCGCACGTCTCTCAATTTCGAACTGCCAATTTTCGTTTTCTATGATTAGGCTTCGCCAAGAATCAATCAATTCTCCAGTCAACCCATCCTTATCAAGAGAACCTCGAAACACCTCAAGCCTAAATTCATCTTCAATCTTTATGGAAGACTTGAATACCCGTTGCAAACGCGCGTCCAAATCAATCCAACAAGAAACAAATTCACTTTGGGAGAGTAATCCAATGTCATCATTGAGGAACAAGTCAGCCCGGTCCACAATGTTCAAACTCGCAGCGAGCCGATCATCTAACACCCCTTTCCATGCGACAGCTCCAGTTAGTAACGGCACCCAAGTCTTGACCAATTCAATGGTCAAGCCATTAAATTCGATGGACTTCTCGAGCACTCCTAAAACGTCAACACCCTCTTCCATCGACTGCCTTTCAAACTTCTGTCGAAGCCATGAGTCTAACACAAGCCACTGCTCTCCGTACTCATCGATGGAAACTCGTCCTATCTGATGTTCCAATTGGAGATGAATTCGGTCCATTACCCCCATGGTTTCTAATACCTGTTCTTGAGTTAATGTTACCTTTGCTTGTCTCGAATCTTCGGTTTTAAATCGGCTCAGAAGTTCTTGCAACTCGAGAACCCAATCCTTTGCATCCAACGTTGAGCGAATGTGATCAACCTGCGTCATGACCTCGTCGAAAAGAAATTCCGGAACAAGCTCTATACAATCCAATCTCCAATGCAATGGATTTGGGTAGTCTCGAGACCCCCATCTATTACCAGTCGACTCTTGCGAAAACCCATCCAGTAGTTGACTAATAATTACATCTGCTTTAGGAATCACATCCGTGCGACCCTGGCTCCAGAAACGAAAGTGCTCATCAGTATTGAGCCATTCCGAATTAGATTCTAATTTGTTTTGAGTGATTTGATTTGAAATCGACTTTTTACCGGAATCGTAAAAAGATTTAGCCGCTTTTGACCAACTCTGGTCGTGAAATTTCTCAAACAGTTCATTGAGGACCTCACCTTGGATGTCCGGTTTCAGCGAACCCAGTGCTTCAAACCCATAAGATTTAAAGTCCACATCCCCCTCATTATCCTGACATGAGCGATGAACAATGTCAATCAGTGTTGCTTGCTCGAGTTTTCGAAAAGCACTTACATTAAATGCCTCTGAGGACCCCGGTTTTCTTCGAGAGGGGCGCAATGAGAATGTGACCCAATCCCCTTCCTTCACATCATTCTCCGCTACATTCTTTATGTGAACAAAAGGCTCATCTTTCTGGGCGTAAGTAATGAATCCAAATCCTTTCTCGTCAAACCACTTTTTAATCCTGCCGTATTGAATTTCTGTGGGGCTCATTGATTCTTTCGCATATCTACTATTGTTAAAAATACAGCAATAAATGAGAATGTCACTGAGACGACCAAAGAATCGAATGGCTACACGTCGGCTCCTCTCACATCTCAAACAGAAAACAATTGTAAATCCAAGATCACAAAAACTCGTGAACCACTGCTTCATTCGCCGTGATTACAGCGCAGAATCAGAAATTAAAAACCGCCAATGCCCCCTATGTAAATGACTGTATAACACGGGGGTAAATGGGTGAAAAATTGTGTCATTTATACCACTAAATACTTGACAATGGGGCATTGGATTTCGTATATTATAGTGCATATCACCCCTAATATCTTGTTCCAAATCACTGCCTCTCAAGAGACAACTTTTTGACCAGAATGCGCTTTGCATCTACGTCAAAATCAATTACCGCAAAGGGATTTAAAGCCAACAAACAAAAGCCATGGCAAACGGAATACGGGATGATTTCAAGGAGCATAACATCAAGCACAAGGCATTATCTGTTATGATCAGTTCTCGGGTTAGCCTTCCATCAATCACCAAACGAAATCTTATAAAACTTAAATGACAAACGAAAGAGCAATAAAGCTTATTCAAGCTTCCAAGACAGATAATAGTAAAGCTGAAAAATTGGCATCAATGTATGCGATGGACGATATCATTTTCGATGACATCAACGTTTGGCTAAAAAAACCAATTCACGCACATATCGAGCAATTCGTAATCATTGGACGTGATGTCCTCGAGGATTATATGTGTGAGCCATTGAATAGCGAGCACCAGCAACGCGTATTCGCCGAGGGGGTGTTAGGCATTGCTGAATCCATGTACCACTACGCCCGGTTTTACAATCAATTGAAAAACGATTCCTTGGCATAATTAGAGTATATAATTAACTTGAAAAGAAAAAAAATACATGATAGACTTTAGAAATGAACGCGACGTGCAATTCGGATGCCAATACATAGAGGAAATCATCGAAAAACACCCCGAAAGTGAAATTACACTTCGCGAACTAAACAAGATTCTAATAGCCGAAGGTCTTTTTGATTCTACTCCGATTAGTGGCGTAACAATTTATGAGTGGGGCGAATCAAGGGCGCTCGCCTCACTAATTCGAGTGGTTCAGGGATTCGGAGAACTAAGCAATTGGCTGCCATCTTTTGATGCAAACGAGGACGGAATCAATGAGAATGATCGATTTAGAAAAAGATCAACAACTCCAGACCTTGAGAGTGTGAAACTACCCGGAAACATTTCCGTAGGTGCACGTAAACACATTGGATTTAAGAAGCTAAAGAGACTAAGCAATCGATATTTCTACACTCGAACGGAAGCTAACTTTGAATTATTCGAAGAAGCATTTACGACTTTCTTCAGGACCATGAGCGAACTCCCAATTGACATAGACCAAACTGAATTACACACCCCAACCAATGAAGAGCTCCTAACTCAAATGGAACAGATCATCAAATCTTGGCCATTGAGAAAATCAAAAAATCTTCCTGACTCTGTTCTAAATCGCAGGAAAGAATTCAAGCGTTTCGTCGAGCCATGGTCATTACAAGAAATGACACTTTTAGCTGACGCTTACGAAATAACTCAAAACACCCGCAGACTCTCCCAAACCTTCCAGAGATCACCAGCATCTATTGAGTTTAAACTTGAAGAGATTGGAGTTGCGACGTAAATCGCTATCGCAGGTCATAACGAAATTATGCCTAGTAACTCAGGCATTGAATAATGCAAAATTAACGCCTCTACGTTTCAATAAAGTTGAGCCTTGTACCGCTCGTGCAATTCACTGCATCGCACCCGAACTTGGGCATCAATCGCCACTGCAAACTTTACTCCGAAGCACTTTGTTCATCTGAATATTACCAATGATGGCTCAATTGACTGAAATCTCGGGATCAGCAAGCCCCATCATTTCCAACGTCAAATGCCGCATGCCTCGTACGTCGTGCTCGTTGTATTTCAGCAATTCGCAGAGCTTGCGCTTTGCGGCGGGGGTCCATCGCCTCGGGAGTCGCTCCTCTGCTTGAGGCCGAATGTAGGCCAATGCCGCTGCCGGTGAAAAACTGAGCATGTATCTCGGGTATTCATAGGAAGAGACGGGGGAAGACAAAAAGTCCTTCAAGCCGGCTCGACGGCGTTGGGAAATGAGCCCACGCGTGAATCGCCGTTGCAACCTTCGTTGAATGCCGCGCAACTGTTCAGGGAGGTATTTGCGCAGGCACTCCGTGGCATTGCAATCCAAGTAGAT
>Ga0206123_10004033_pt1 | contig 11759 bp, 14 predicted proteins | sample Helgoland_Spring_2_FD_160086 | JGI IMG/M metagenome (GOLD analysis project Ga0206123, IMG submission 160086) | Pelagic subsurface seawater microbial communities from Kabeltonne, Helgoland, North Sea - Helgoland_Spring_Bloom_20160316_1 | ecosystem: Environmental > Aquatic > Marine > Epipelagic ... | reverse complement strand
CACTACAGGTCGAGGCCGTGCCATATTTCCGCAGCGGCTTAGTACTAAAGTTTCCGGTTAAGCGTTCACGCGGGGCGCTACTCAGTGTGGTTCTCGAAAACGGTGAACCTTTGCCAGCAGGCGCACAAGTGCAAATTATTGGAGATAACATTTTAGAAAACGAATTATTTCCCACTGGTATGAGGGGTGAGGTTTATTTGACTGGGCTTGAGGCAGACAATCAATTGAGAGCCATCTGGAAAGAGCAAAGTTGTGAGTTTGCGATGCCTTTCCCGGAAACAACTGACCCTCTGCCGCACCTTGGGACTTATATATGCGTAGGGGTAGAGCCATGAATGTATTTATCTGCTTAAAATTCTGCTTATACCAAACTTGTCAAAGAGCTTGCATGAGTGGGATAATTAACCTTGCATGCACAAGTAAACGCAATTGGCTAATGCCTTGGATCACAGCAATAATGTTTACGATTATGGGGCAACAGAGCCGCGCATGCACAATAAATATTACAGGTGTGAACTTTGGCAGTTATGATGTGTTCAGCAATGCCGCATCTGATAGCACAGGCAATATTGAAGTGAACTGTCCTAGTGGCGTTGGGTACACTATAGGTCTAAGTGCAGGCAATGGAACTTACGAGCAGCGTGGCATGAGTAGCGGCACTCACACGCTCAACTATAATCTCTATACAGCCGCTAATCGCGAATTTGTGTGGGAAGATGCTACTACTAGTGGAGCTACAGTAAGTGGTAGTGGTACAGGAACAAATGAAAATCATGTTGTTTACGGTCGCATACCACCGCGCCAGAACGTTCGTGCGGGAAGTTACAGCGATACTGTCAATTTAATCATAAATTTTTGATAAAATATCTATGTGAAAATATTTGATTAGCGGATGAGTATTTCATTTTGGTTTGGATACATTACATATAGATTTTTTTGATTTATTCAGAAAATTTTGCGTGTGTTTTCAGTTGATGTCTGATCTACTTAGTCAGCAGACACCGCCATATTATATATTAACTAACTGTAATTAAATAATAAAATATAATAGATATATCTCACCCTCCATTATACCCTCCAAAAAGACATATGATATTTAAATATCTATCAAACAATTTTGTTCAAATAATCTTTCTTTATAAAAATCTTTCAAATCATTTAATACAGCTATACTGCAGCCATTTTCTTCAAGTTCTTTAAGTTGATCTTTTATTTTTGAGACGGTCGTCCAATTTGATTTCGTATCTTCTGCTTCCCACTTATTTTTTAAATATTCATCAAATGCATTTTTTTCCTTTGTTGTAAGTAATTCAGGTGCATTGAATGCAATTAATCTACGACCAAGTTGAATAAGGCGTTCGTCTGAAAATCTAGACAATAAATTCAATCGTTTTTCCCAAGAGCTCAATTGGAAATTTTCAATAACAGCTTTATCTTCGTTTGAATAAAATCCATCGTAAATCTTTTGTTCTATTGTTTTTTCGTCATCATTCTCGTCACTTTCATATTGATCAATGATGCATTCTGAGACAATCTTTCTGAAATCAATATTATCTTCGATAACTGCACAAATATGATCCCATTCATCATTAGTATTTTTGGCAGGTCTGATCGTATCTGCTTGGTTAATAGCTAAATTGCGTATTCTTTGGGGGCTTTTTTGCATTGCTGCTTCGATAAGCTCATTTTCACCAAGAATTACATCCATGGGGTCGGGCTGATCTAAATCAAAAAAACCTACTCTATTATTGTTTGATGGAATACTACACAGACACCCAGTATAAGTTTTTGGAAGATGTCCACCAAATCTAAATGTAACTTCTACAGGTTTAAAAGAGGAAAGCAGACGCAGGTTATAAGTCTTATCCCGTGTTTCTATTAATTGCTTGTATAGCTCTGGCGCTTTTGTTTTAATGATATTTAATATGAATATGGTTGCTTCAACATCTCCAAGCGCGTCATGGGCATTGTGAGACTTAAAGCCATTAGTAGGGGCTAGTTGATCTAATTTAAAATTAATTTTGCCTTTTTCATTTATTGGCCATTCTAGAATATCTTGATTTTCAGCGAAAACTGCAAAAACCATTTTCATCACATCAAGGCGTGAATTATCAAAAAATTGGGTGGCAAATATATTTGGCTGTAAGTTTTGATAGAACATTTGCCTCATTATTTTCTCATCAAACTGAATGGTATTATATCCTATCCAAATTGCTGGCGCCCATTTTAGGGTAAACTCTTGTATTTTCTGAGCAAACTCAAATGCAGTAGGCAAATTATTATTAAGAAGCTGATTTGGATTAACGCCAGTTACATGAAGAGCCATTGGCGCAGGTAATATGTGTGGTGATAATTGACAGCGAATATCAACTCTTTCGATTTCATTAAAGTCTAAGTCTGTAATGATGGCTGCAAATTGCAAAGGTTGATCGTATTCTGGAGATATTCCAGTTGTTTCATAATCATAGAAAACAAACTTTTCCATAAAGCACCCTAGTTTTCAATATTATTCAGATGTTATCCATAATTTTTGCATATTTAAACATAATTTTTTCACATTTATTTAAAACTGACTGCAAAGATTAGTGCCAAATAGATACTCAGTAAGTTCAAAATGAGCTTATGGCCTCACTGAGTGTACTTCCTCCCCATATCATTCAGCACTTTCCCCCAGTGGATGTCCTAAGCCACTGGGGCTTTTTAAGGAATGCATTATGACCATTTTTTTCATTCTTCTCAGTAAATTTGATTTCGTTTGAAATTGTTAAGCGTTCTGAATTTAACTAACGCCAAATAACAGCAAAACAAATTTTTTATCCAATCCATACAGGATTTATCGTACTAAAGAATGCTATGGTGGGATTTGCGCTAATTATACTGTCTATTTACCTTGATATGATACTTAATTCTGGACCGTCATAACTTTAATTTTCCAGCGTGAATTGAAAAATATTAAAAATTATATTTTTTTTAATTCAAAAACTTTTCCTAATAGAGTATCGCTTAGATATTCCTTGTAGAGTACAAGGGCATTCTCAAAATCTTTAATTTGAAAGACTTTCCTATTTGGGTTGTCAAATTCATCTGATTGTTGCTCTACGGGACATTTTGTTACAATTACATTTAATTCATCCTCTTTCCTCAGCTTTGTAATAGCAAGATGTGCAAGCATTTTTGTATTGGCTTCACGATATGATATATATTCATAGACATCACATTCTCCTGTTATCCTCACACCACCAGTTTTGACAGAATTGTTATGTGAGTTATCTGAAAGATCTATTTCAGCTTTTATTGATTTGAGTGCTTTTGTTAATAGTTCTCTTGCTTCTGAACTTCTTGAACCAAATAATAAATTAGCTTTTTTTGGCAACTCATTTCGCATTCTTAATTTAATGCAGTCTTTTAAAATGTTTTTTTGATCAAGAGAAAGTTCAGTACTTGACATAATATTTTGCAGTAATACTGGTAGACGCTCAGCTTTGAAAACATTAGTTTCAATATTTTTTTTGGTTGTATCAAATATTTTTTTTTTATTTTGATCAGACAAATAATTTATTCCTTATTTAAGACCACCAGATATTAACTGAGGTTATAATAATTTCATTAAAACTAAAGTTTATTCTAACTTTTAATCAAATGCTGTCAAATATTTGTTTAAATAAATAATTCTCGATGTAATATTTGTAATTTTCTACTAAATAAACATATGGTATCAATTTGAAATGTATTTTTTCCTATTAAAAAATTTATTATTTTAATTTTCTTTAACTATTATAGCGGGGGAGTAATGAATGATTAAAGCCAAAGATAGTGCTTGGAAGGCTGATTACATTGTCAAATCTTTGTCCAAGATAAAATATAAAAGTTGGGAATTATATGTTGTTTCAAGATTTATCCACACCCTAGATGATTTGGATGTAGAATTTGTTTGTCAACAATTAGTTATAAAAAGAGATGGTGGGCATTATCTTGTAGATATATATTTTCCGCAATTCGATATGTATCTCGAAGTAGATGAGGGGCATCATTTGCAAGAGAATAATATGAAATATGATAAGTTACGACAACAAGAAATTTTAGAAGTATCAAGCTTAGAAGAATATAGAATATCAATTTTTAATAAGAACAAAACTATCAAAGCACTTCAAGAAATTAATAATGAAATAAATAATATAGTCGAAAAAATCAAATCACAAAAGGTCAAGAAGATTAAAGAAAATACATTCATACCATGGAGATTTGAAGGTAGATATGATCCATCACAATATATAAAAAAAGGCGTTCTTGAAGTTGGAGCTAACGTAATTTTGCGAAAACAAGTTGATGTTATTAATCTTTTTGGAAAGCAATACAAAGGATGGATGAAAGGATGGTGGGAAATGAAAGGAACAAATTATGCGGTTTGGTTTCCGCGCCTATATCGTTCAAAGGAGTGGACAAACAGCTTATCAGTTTCGGGAGACAGAATAGAAGAAAGAAAATCAGATGGATCTCTTATAAAGCATAAAGAAGATCCTCATAAAAAAATTCAAAGAATTGTATTTGGGCATTATAAAAATGTTTTAGGACAAACAGTTTATAAATTTGTTGGTATTTTCGAGTATTCAAAACAATTTTCAACTGATTTTGTGAAAGTATATAATTTAGTAAGTGATAAAATGGACATTTCAAATTATCATAATAGTGATACTTAAAACCTAGTATAAATATGACTTATTAATTTTTTTGAAGATATATTTTAGAATAGCTAAGGATTGGATTATGCAAATTGATACTTCAAGTAATCTTGTTAATACAGAGAAACTAAGGGTAAAAAAATTGTCTCCACAGTTTTGGGATGCATTACATAAAGTTACAAACCTAAATAAGTTAGTTTTAATTTCCTGTGATGGCGTTTCTGAAACAATTTCTGAAATTGCTAAATTGGGTAATTTAAAAGAATTAGTCTTAGCTCAGGTTGATATTGGCGAGAGTATTTCTGAACTTCAATTATCTGAAACAGTTACATCACTTACAATAAAAGGAGTGGAATGCAGTAACTGGTCCTTATTGCCTGTTTTACCCCAAATAATTGAATTTAAACATAGTCGTTTGTTTACTTCGGATGTGGTGCAAATTCTCTTCAACTTACCAAATGTAAGAAATGCTGAGTTAGAAGTATGGGACGATGATGAGTTAAATGATGTTGTTAAATTAATACAAAATAACCATAATATAAATACATTGAAATTAAGATTTCAAGAAAACGTCTCGTTTAGTGGTCTGAGTTTAATAGCTGCAGTTCTAACCAAACAAAGCATCATATTGGAAATAGAGTATGAAGGTCCCTTAGCAGATGACGAGATATCTAAAATTATGAAAGAAGAAGGCGTGAAGTTTACCTTTGTTCCGAATTGAATTCTTAATTTTAAAAAATATGAGTTATATCAAAATAAAAATTACATGTTTAATATTTCAATAAATGTAAATATTGCAAATTAGTAGCGATATGAGATATGTTGTTCTTAATAAATAATTGGAGACTCAAATGAATGATGATGTAAGTTATTTTGATGCTGACGAATATGAAGATAAATATATGGAAGTGGCACTCACAGATGCCGAGGACAATGAATACATATATTGGGTAAGTTTAGATCTTATTTCTGAAGGTGAAGATAATGAAGACGGGGCTATAGAAATAGCCAAGACAAAACATTCTAGTTTGAAATTGCCAAATATACCTGAAGATGACGATGACGATGAAGACTTTGAGCCCAAAGCTGCTGCTTATCCCCCGTTCAGTCGTGATGGAGATGAGTTTACTTTTATCAAATAATAAAAATAAAGGACAACTGACATGCATAGTGAATTAGGTGACCTTATTGATTATGAAGGCTGGATAGGAGTTCACACTATTAAAGGTACTTTTGTCCCAGCTGAGAGTGGGAAAGTTAAACAGTTTCTTAATTTTGAACTCGAAAAATCATCATCAATTCCCATGGACAAGTTTGGAGAAATAGAAGATTTCAACACCGAAAGCGAAATGTTTGTATTATTTGATAGTGATTGAAGAATAAAATAATTAATAATTTGTATTAAATTGACACAAATATATGCTAAAAATAAGATTACAATAATCACAGTTAGTTTAAGTCAAGGAGAAAGCATATGTCTAAAGTAAATGTAGCAGTAAATGGAAATTCATATGATTGCGATATTTATATTTCTGCTTCTGATGGTGTCGTTAGTGAGATAATTTTATATTCCATTGAGCGCAAAGATGAAGGAGACGTCTTGTTTGGAGCTTATTACGGGTCTGTTGGAGGGGGCGAAAATGATGGTGGTTTCTTTAGGATGGATATTGAAAGCTCATCTTCAGAGTGTCTTGACTACGATGAGGTAGATGGTCTTGAGGTAGAAAATCCAGTACACTCATCTATCCTGAATGCGTTGATGCAAAAGCTTTGGATACTTGTTGATGATGAAAATGGTGAAGTTGATCTTTACATAACGGATGAAGGATCAAAATTATACGCTCCAGATGAGACTGGAGTTTGGATGAGCTCATTGTTCGATGGTGACGCACTTGATCAGATATCTAGCGAGTGGAAACTTGGACTAGCTTTTGAGAGCTAGTGAATAATACTCATAAATTTGAAATTTAATGAATGCTCTTATTCTGATGAAAGATCTCGTATGTCTGACAACACTGCCATATAATTTCTTAAATAATTGAAATGTTTATATTTAAATAGGAATTTTTTTTCATTGCATTACTTAAAGGATAAAGTTTTTACGAAAAAATATTTCTGCACTAAACACTGCTTTCATTCATTGCACCAATTAATCTGGTTATACATTCCATTCCTTTTCTTCTTCAATTGCCATTTGAACGAATTGATAATAATCTCTATTTTCATCATCCATATGTGCAAAGTAAATACTAGCATCGCTCATTAGATTATGTATTTTTGAATCAGGCTCGAGATGTGCTCTTGGATGAGATTCCATTAGTGCTTGAATATCATCCATAATACCGTTCAATTTATCTTGAATTTTACTCATTTATTCTAGCTCTATTTGTTTCTCCATCATTTTGTGTCAATCTGAGTTCAAAGGCAAATATTATTTGAATTAAATATCCTTGATATTCGAATTATTTTAAGATAATTTTCATATTCATCATGCGGTTTGCCCAATTCAAGATCAATTCTTTGGTAGCTTCCCTCCAAAAGCACATTGGCGAATACTTCAATTTCCTTTGGTCCGTTTTTATTTGGTTCAACAATTGTGTGAATAATAATAGGGGGTGTGTACTCACGAACATGAGAATTACGCTCAAGTGTATCTAATCTTTTTGCAAACTTCATTTGGAACTCAGTAGGGCTGAGACAGCCTCAATTTCTATTTGTGCAGTTTTATCACCACCAGCTTTACGAGATGCCAGGCTATCAAGATATGATATCAGCTCATTAAATGCTTCTTCTGCTTCAGAACTAAGTATTTGTGGAGCTTCTGCCTTTAGGTAATCAAGCCTTCTATGCAGTGCCTTCAATATTGCCCTCCAACGCTTGTATCCGATGTTCAATTACTGTGAGCTCCAAAGTCCGCCTAAAGCTGTCTATGAGCCCCATTACACGGCTACCTTCAACAGGAGTGATTTCACCAATGCTTACGGCCTTTAAGACGCTTCCTGCAGCTTTGGATGCATCATTAGCATTTTCCATATGAGGCAATGTGAAGGATATAGTTTTATCTTTAGGTAATGGTGCTATTCTATCCATACAAAGCCTCAGAGCCATGCTGTCACCATCTAGTGCTTTTGATATGGCTGTTTGAGTTAAAGCTTCTGCTTGGCCTTCCAAAAGGCTTTCAATTGCAATCGTTGCTTTGTTTCGAGAGCCTTTAGGTTTTCCAGAGTTTCCTTTTGTAAATTGGCCTGCCGTATTTCTACCGTTTTTCATGTTATAATTATAACATAATATAGGCACTTATCCAATGATAACCGCTCAAACTATAGGGATAAAAATCTGATGAAGTGTTATTCTTTTTTGAAAATTTAAATGATGTCTAGCCAAAATAAGATCAATATTCCACCAGCACAAATCCAAAGCCATCTAAATGATTGATTTGACTTTGAAGGTGTTGGCGAAACAATTAAATCATTTATTTTATCATGGCTTTGTATTTTAACTGCCTCGAAATCTTCAGATAACTTTTTACCATCAAGCCACTCTCCAGAATACTCTGAAATAATTGTATCTTCTTTAGATATTGTTTCAGTGCCAGTTCCAGAAAGTTTTCCGTTATACCACTGTCCACTACGTTTTCTTATGGTTCCATCATTAAATGTATAAATTTCAGTTCCTTGTTCAACCCTCCCACCATGCTGATTTTCTCCACCGTAAAAGCCATGCCAACTACCTTTGTATTCACTTATGTTTCCATCAGGATATTTTATAATTTCTTTTGCAAATCCAGTAGGATACCTAATGTCCCAATTTTCAGCGCTTAATTCGGTAACTTTTCCATTAGTGTGATAGGTCACTTCAGTGCCATTTTGTTTATTCCCTCCTTTAAATTCACCCGTATATTTTATACTTTCGCCATCAATTTTAGTTATTTTTTCATAACCGTCACCGTGTTTTTCATCTTTGAGATATTCACCTGTGTATTCTAGTATTTGACCGTTAGAATTGGTAATCTTCTCGTAGCCTTTCCCGTGCTTTTCGTCGTTTAACCAGGCTCCTTGATAATATTCTTTAATATTATCATTTTCGTAAGTGTATTCACCTTGACCATGTTTATTATCATTCTTGAATTGACCAACATACTTGCTTTTTGATGCACTAAGATTGACTCTTTTGCCTTCAAAAGAATTCATACTCCTAGTGTAAGTACCTTTACCGTGATACTTGCCATGTTTAAATTGTCCTATGTATCCGGTTCCGTCTTTGGTTAAGTCAGTGCCAAAACCATTTAATTTTCCGTCTTTCCACTCACCCTCATTTTTAATATGTCCATCTAAGAATAAAGTTCCTTGGCCATCTTGATGACCGTTTTTCCATTCTCCAATATATTTATATTCGATTTCGCGAAATTTTTTTTTATCATTAATTGTAAAATTTTTAGGTATTTCTTTCCAATTGTCACCTACAAAAAATGATTTGGATAAAAATTTTCTGTCAGACAAATCGAGATAAATCTTATGTTTTAATATGCCTTGGCCATTATGTTTATCATTTAATGTCTCACCTTCGTAAATTGAACCATCATCATAATTTATTTTTTTAACTTCGCGGAAGCTAATTTCTTCGTGCTTTAATCCCCCATGATCTTGGCTTAGATCGCGAATAGACTCCATAGCTTCTAAAATGCTTACATCAAAAAACTCACGTTTCGGATTGGGTCTTCGACTAGCAAATCTTTTGTGAATTGCGCGTTCCAATGTATTTTCATTGCCGACAAGTGCATAATACTCGCATTTAAATTTTTCTGGATTGCCAGTCTCTTGATTTAATTCCGACAATCTGTCTTTTGATGGGTCTTTTGTTGATTTACCAATCTTTATTCGAGAAAATAATGGACTCGACATTATGTAAACAAAACCAACCATTAACAACTTACCTTAGGAAATTCTTCAAAATTAGTAATTGTATTATAAAAAAACTTAAAATATCATAATGACATTATCAAGCGAAAGTATTTTTCGTCAGTCATAAATTAAAACTGTTTGCATTTTGTATTATAAACTAAAATTAATGCCCTTATTTATTAAGGATGTTTATAGAAGTTATTAGTACAGTTTTTTTCAGGTATGTCTGGTATAATATATAGTGTACCTATCTTGTTACCGAGAAAATGTTGAAAATATTAGATTACTATCTCTAATGACACCAATGTTTACCAAATTATTTAAATTTTAAAGAAATAGTATCTAATACGAGACTGTTGGTATCTGATCTGAGACTAGGATTTTTTATATTGCTTCCATTCATTAGTCGCTGGTTTATTATAAATTGGCTGGTATGTAAGCGCCCATTCCCTGGCTAGCTTTTTTCTACAGTCAAAGTTAGATGCGGTTATACATTTGATTAACCCTAGTTTTTCTAAAAGTATAAATGCTCTGGCTGCAGTATTTTTTGAAACATTTGCAAAGGCAGCAGCTTCTCTGCAGCTAAATACAATTTGTCCATTATTTCGTCCATTGAAACGAAAAGCGGTACCTAACAAAATTGTCACAGCAACTGGATTAAGTGCGCTCCAAACTTCATGTTTAATAACATGCATTGGTATTCCAGCAAATTGGCCCTTGTTTAAATTTTTATTTCTATTTTTTTTGCTCATAAAATTAAATTGCTTTCCATTATTTTTGATACAAGGTGACGCATTCCTACAATTAAGTTATGGTCTGAAACCCACAATAAAAAGTCTAGGTTCCCTTATGGACTCTCTCTGCTTCAAACTTCTCTACATCTTTCAATGAGAAGCGAGTGCAACCACGTGATAACTTTATCGGTTGAGGAAATTCTGGATTTTGCTTTGATTGCAACCAAACCCATTGACGGGAAACTTGGAAGCGTTCTATGCAGTGCCTTCAATATTGCTCTCCAATGCCTGTATTCGATGTTCAATTACTGTGAGCTCCAAAGTCCGCCTAAAGCTATCTATGAGCCCCATTACACGGCTGCCTTCAACAGGAGTGATTTCACCAATGCTTACAGCTTTTAGTACACTTCCTGCAGCTTTGGATGCATCATTGGCGTTTTCCATGTGAGGTAATGTGAATGAGATTGTATTATCTTTAGGTAATGGGGCTATTCTATCCATACAAAGCCTCAGAGCCATGCTATCACCATCTAGTGCTTTTGATATGGCTGTTTGAGTTAAAGCTTCTGCTTGGCCTTCCAAAAGACTTTCAATTGCAAGCGTTGCTTTGTTACGAGAACCCTTAGGCTTTCCAGAGTTTCCTTCTGTAAATTGACCTGCCGTATTTCTTCCGTTTTTCATATAATTACCATAACATAATATAGGTTCTTATCCAATGATAACTGCTGTAATTAATGGGTTAAAAATTATCTCTTTTTGATTTTAATTTGAGCCTCATAGATGAATTATGTGAGTTTATCTGTTTGGGTTGCATGTGGGCATTAGATAAAAAGGACTTTATAAAAGGATATTTAAGTAATTATTTTCAATTCATAATATTTAAATGATTGTTATATTTTTAGATGGGTTAAGATTCTTTCTTGAAATATAAATTATTGACAGTTGTCTTAAAAACATATGAATTAATTTCATAATGATATTTTATCATTAAAAGTATTTAAAAAGGCAAATTATGATAAAATTATGGTATGTTATAAAATTCATTTTCATAATAAATTTATTTCTAACTTCTAACCTTTTTGCAAATGAAAATAATGACACTGTATCGATAGAAAAACAATCTTACGACGAGATACTTGAAACCCTTCCATATGAATACATTAGCTTTGAAAGTTCTGAAAAATTCATAAAAACTTTAAAAGATACTCTTAAAAATGAAATGTCTAATGATAAGGTTAATTTGGTTTTAAAATCTTTTGATGTTCCAGACAAAGGCAAAAAATATAAAAATATTAAGAAATTTAGAAAAGCACTCCCCCTTGGTTCTTCTGAAATAATTAGAACAGTAAAAGAGTTAAAAATTGAAGAAAGTTCTGAACTAAAAAAAAGTTTTCAGAGAGATATCTATAGAAGCGCTATATTAGTCGCTTCTTCTGAATTTTCCA
>Ga0206123_10004030_pt1 | contig 11766 bp, 10 predicted proteins | sample Helgoland_Spring_2_FD_160086 | JGI IMG/M metagenome (GOLD analysis project Ga0206123, IMG submission 160086) | Pelagic subsurface seawater microbial communities from Kabeltonne, Helgoland, North Sea - Helgoland_Spring_Bloom_20160316_1 | ecosystem: Environmental > Aquatic > Marine > Epipelagic ... | reverse complement strand
TCATTTTCTCCCTTTCATGTTTAGGGTGTTAAACCCTACCGGTTGCAAAAGCAAAGAAGGGAGTTCCCTTGGAAAAGCGTGAGATCGCAACACAAAGGACGACTACTTTCACTAGTACTATTATTATTACTACTCCTGCTGCGACTGCTTTTGAAAAACATACGCAAAAACAAAGAGCGCGCTCGAGAAGAGCACATCGGTTCAAAGGCTTCGGTGGTACTGTTCTCTTCTAAAGAAGAAGAAGAAGAAGAAGAAGAAGAAGAAGAGAGAGAGAGATTTCAACTTCATTCTTCCCTTCTTTTGAAAAGAAAGCGAGACATCAGAGACATCATGACGACGGAAGTGGCGGTCCCACCTCCACCCGCAGGGAGCGGCGAAGACGGCGGCGACGGCTCGGACCCGAGGAAACAACAAGCCATCTCCGATTTCACGAGATTAATGCTCCAACACAAAGAGTTAGACGCACGAGTACGGAATTTACGCGCAGAGTTGAAAGAAACCAGACTACAGTTTGATAAAACAGAACGAGATTTGACCGCGCTCCAATCGATGGGGCAAATCATAGGGGAAGTTTTACGGCAGCTGGACGAGGATAGGTTCATCGTGAAAGCGAGTTCAGGACCGAGATATATCGTCGGGTGCCGGTCGAAACTCGATCGAGAGAAGTTAGTGAACGGGACGAGAGTGACGTTGGATATGACGACGCTGACGGTTATGCGAGCGTTGCCGAGAGAGGTGGATCCGGTGGTGTTTAACATGTTGAGCGAGGCGCCAGGGAAGGTGGAGTATTCCTCGATTGGAGGGTTAGGGGAGCAAATTAGGGAGTTACGAGAGAGCATTGAGTTGCCTCTGATGAATCCGGAATTGTTTTTACGGGTTGGGATTGCGCCTCCGAAAGGAGTGTTGTTGTACGGCCCGCCCGGCACGGGGAAGACGTTGTTGGCGAAAGCGATTGCGAGCAACATCGATTGCGCGTTTTTGAAAGTCGTTTCGAGCGCTATCGTAGATAAGTACATCGGAGAATCCGCGAGGTTAATCAGAGAAATGTTCGGGTACGCGCGAGCGAACGAACCGTGCGTTATTTTCATGGACGAAATCGACGCCATCGGAGGGAAACGATTTAGCGAAGGGACCTCGGCCGATCGCGAGATTCAAAGAACGTTGATGGAGTTGTTAAATCAACTGGACGGCTTTGATGTTTTAGGTAAAGTAAAAATGGTCATGGCGACGAACAGACCGGACGTTTTAGACCCGGCGTTGATGCGTCCGGGACGGTTAGACCGAAAAATTGAAATCCCGTTGCCCAACGAACAAGGACGAGTAGAGGTGTTAAAAATCCACGCCGCCGGTATAAACAAACACGGCGAAATCGATTACGAAGCGGTCTCAAAAGTCGCCGAAAACTTCAACGCCGCGGACATGCGAAACGTGTGCACCGAGGCAGGCATGTTCGCCATCAGAGAAGATCGAGACTACGCGACGCACGACGATTTCATGAGAGCGGTGAGAAAATTGGTCGAGGCGAAGAAATTAGAACCGACGGCGAGTTACGACTCGTCGTTTAAAAACACGGACAAGTAATTACTCATCATCGGTAGAGAGAGAAAGAGACAAAGAAAGAGAGAAAGAAAGAAAGAGAGAGAGCTGTAACTTGCACGGTTTTAATAAGAGAAGAAATATAAACTCGAACACGACGCAAAGAAAGCGTTTCATCCACCACCGCACACCTCAGAAGAAACTCCAGCAAACACGCGCACGATACCAATCTCAGAAGAAGAAGAAGAAGAAGAAGAAGAAGAAGAAGCAGACCTAAACAGGGTACTAAAAGTGAGAAAGAGACTCACACTACCAATGTCTCAATCGGAGGCGGAAAAAATCCTCAAACTCGCCGACGCCTCCGCGCGAGGCAGTCTCTTTAAATCGAAAGATCTCGAGAAAGCGTCTCTGCTCTACGACGACGCGTCGAAGATGTTTCAAAGCGTGAGACTGTTCCATAAAGCAGTCCTGGCGAAAGAACGGTGCGCAGAATCGAACGAAGAGACGAACAATGTGTTCTTAGCGGCGCGGTCGTACGACCAGTGCGTTTTGTTAGCATCCCGAGCGGTATTGGAGACGAAGGAGTTCGATGTGAACGATTCGAAGGCGATACAGTTACTGAGCGATTTCTCTGCGAGAGCGAGCGCGTGTTACGCGTCGAGCTCGAGGATGCAACAAAGCGGGGAGTGTTTGGCGAAATGCGCGAGGATTTTAGAGAAATTAGGAGTCAAAGGGGAGGAAAAATCGGTGTCGTTATACGAGCGAGCTTTGGATGTGCTTTGCGAGAACGAGTTGGAGTTGTACGCGTCGGACGCGTTTCGAGCGCTGTGCGCTTTGCGGTGTAAGACGGGTGCGTTTCGAGAAGCGGCTGAGTTGTGCGTGAGATTTGCGGTGGCGTGCGATAAAATTAGCAGCACGGCGACGCAAAGGAGGTGTTATTTGCACGCGATTATCGCGTATTTGTGGGTTGGTGATGTGAAGGAGGCGGAGCTGAGTTACGCGGATTTTATGGAGATTGACGCGTTTGCGAACTCCGAGGAGAGTCTGATTAGTTACGAGCTTTTGAGAGGGTACAAAGAGGAAGACGCCGGGATGATTGAGACGACGTGGAGAGAGCGGAGAGTTCCAGAGATAGCGGACGCGTGCTTTAGCCGATTGAAATTGCCGAATCCAGCGTTTCCGTTGAAAGGCGGGTCGATGATGATGATGGGAAGAGGAGGAGGAAAAGAGGAGGAGGACGACGACGATTTGACGTAGCGTAGATGCGGAGACGTTATAGTACTAGTAGTTTTGTACGCGCTAGAACTTTCTAAAGTGTGATGTACTATTAACAACAAACAACACAACAACGAGCTAATACCATTTGATTCCGTGATCGTCCACCTCTGCGCTCAAAATCTTCACCTCCTCCACCGGTCTATCGTTCTTCCCGACTTTTACTAACCCGATCTTTTCTAACGTCTGTATGTGTTTACTCACCCTCCCGAATATCGTGTGCTTACCGTCCAACCACGGCGTAGGCGCTAAAGTAATAAAGAACTGACTCCCATTCGTATCTTTCCCGCTATTCGCCATGGACAAAATCCCAGCGCCGACGTGTTTCAAATCTCTGTTTTGTGCGCATAAAGTAGAAAGAAGGAGTAAAAGCTCGGTAAGTATTAAACGCCAGTCTCTCGAAAAGCAAAAGCGCGACTCGAAACGTCGCCGCCAAACGTTGCAGCAGAAAATAAAAACGAAGAGATGCGCTCTACACTCTCGACCAAACAAGAAGTTTCCAAGAAGAACAATAAAGAACGGCATCGTATCGATGGTCTTCTTCTTCTTCTTCTTTCGATCATCGTCCGCTCGATCGTCGTCCTGATACTAAACCGAAAGCAAAATACAAGTGAGAAAAAAACGCTCGTCAAAAGACGAATCAAATCTCTCGTCTCTCTCCTTACCTCGTGATCTCGTCCTCGAACTTCCCGCCCCAAATCGAGCTCCCACCTCTACCCGTCCCGCTCGGATCTCCGCCTTGCGCCATGAAATCTTTAATCACCCTGTGGAAAATCAATCCGTCGTAGTATCCTTTCTTTGCCAACTCGAAGAAATTCTGCGACGTTTTCGGCGCGTGCAAGTAATACAATTCCAACTCTATCTCTCCGAGCGTGGTGTGGAAAAGGACGGTGGGCGCGCCGGGAGGGTTGTCCTTCGAGTGCAGTCTCGGGGTGTACTTTTGTTCGCTCATGATGGAGGAGTGTCTCTTCTCAACGTCGTCGTCGTCGTCTCTTTCCGTTTTAGTTTTAGGGGCGTTTTTAAGTGAAGAAAGCAGTCTCAACAGAATTTTCTACGTTCGTCGTCGCGATGCGAACGTGTTGTGATGTCAAAAGTGTTCTCGTTTTCGCGTATTTACAGATCGGATAGTGCGCGCGCGCGGCGTTGTTGTTGATTATTACAGCGCTAATAATATTATTATAAATCGGATGATTTAACTTCTCTCTCCGGCGTCTCTTTCCTCTCCGCTGCTTGATGAGAAGAAGTACTTTTTCAAGACTTCCACGCACGCTCTGAAGAGTTCGAGCAAAAGCGTAAACGGAAAGGTAAACACGGCGAAGAAGGCGGCGAAGAGACTGATTTTCGTATCGTCGTCTCGTTTCTTTTTTTCCGATGAAGATGGTGACGGTGACGTCATCGACGCTTTCGGTGGTTGTTCTTTTTGCGCATCCGTTGGAACGTTTTGCGGAGGCGTGGTGCTGTAGCCTAAAACGTCCGCGGTGCGTTTCGTCGCGCGGTTGGCGAAGTATTTGTTGTTCGTCATTTCCGCCAACTTCCCCGGGCGCATTGTGTTCCCATTCTTCGTCGTCGCTGGCGCGTCGTTGTATTGCGCCATCTCGTTCAAAATCTGCTCTCTCTTTTTGCGCGCTTCGAATAAGGCGGTTTCGTTTTCGTTGGCAATTTGGGAAACGAAACCGCTCGTGGCGGAGTTTGTTGCTGTTCTAGATCTTGGTGTTGTTGTTGCTTGCTGCGTCGTCGTCGCCGCTGCCGCCGATGCTCCTAATAATTCCTCTTCTTTTTCTACAATTTTTTTCTCCTCTCTCGTCGTTTTCACCCGTTCTTCGACTGGCGGCGTCGACGACGTCACCGCGCTCACCACCTCCAACGGCGCGTCCACCACCTCCACTCTCGTCTCCACTTTTCTCTCTTTCGTCTTCATCAACAAATCCACCTTCTCCTCTCTCTTCTTCGTCTCGATTTCTTTCTGTTTCTGTCTTAACTGTTCGTCCATCGTCTCGAAACTCTTCACCAACGAAAACGCGACGATAGACCCCGCCATAGTCATCAACGGTTCCGCCAACACGGTCGAAATCGCCGCCGTCGCCGCCATCGCCGCCGCCGCGGCGCTCACAATCTCTTTCTTATTCGGCACCGCCTCTATTTGCCTCCTCACAAACTCTGCTTTTTCCACCGCTTGCTTCGATATCTCCGCCGCTCTTTCGCTCGATTGCGCCAGCGTCGATCGCGCAACCACGCGCGCCTTCTCGCCTTCCTGCACAATCTTTCGCGCGTTTTCCGTCGACGCGAACTGTCTCGCGCGTAAAATCGAGTTCTCTAAAGTTCTCGTCGCTCTTGATTCCTCCTTTGTTTTACTATTACTATTATTTTTTCTTCTTTTTCTTCGTAATAAAACCGTGCCTTCGCCTAAACCGTCGTCGTCATCCTCCTTTTCCACATCACTCCTATCGTCGTCGAAATCGTCGTACGACCCTTCCCCGGTATCTATGGACTCCTCCCAAAACTGATCCTCCGCTTTTTCTAGCATGTCCATGGTAATCGTCGACGATCGAATGGACATGTCTTCCTCGTCTTCGCTGTCTTCGGCTATGATTTTTCCCATGTTTTGTCGCACCAAACGGCCTCTTCTTGGTGGTCTTCTGAATGCAGCGCTGCTTCTTCTCTCTTCTTCTTTCTGTCGTAAACGCGAGGAGGAAGAAAAAGAAGAGGAAGATGGAAAGGAACACCGCACGATCGATGATCGCATCATCATCTCACCAACTCCGTCGTTGTCGTAAAGTGTGTCTCGTTTCGTTCGTCTCTCGTGGTTGTATTATTTTAAAATTGTGAGGAAGTTTCCCCTAAAAATACACACAAAAGACACACACAAACAACAAACAAACAAAAAAAAGAGTGTAATCGGAAACCAGCGCATTCATCCACTTTGCCACACAGCCTTACTTACGCAGAGAGCAAGTCGTCGTTGTTGAAGAGAGAGAGGATGACTGAGGCGGGGATCGAACCCGCGATTTCTGGCTTGTTTCTCACCAAAATTGTTGTTTGCGTTAAACCCTAAAGGCGGTTGTTTTAAGATACAAATACTTCTTCGTTTTTTTTATAGCGAGAACTGTTGATCTTTTTTCCTCCAATTTCTTTACTTTAGAGAGAGAGAGAGTGTGTGTGTGTATACACATATATACTCTTTTCAAACTCGAGCGCAACAAACGCAACAACAACAACAACAACAACAACGCATCACTGCCTTCTTTCTGCGTCTTTTTCTTTCGTGTGATATATAATATACACACAGTGACACACGAACAACAAAAACACAGAAAAAATTACTGTGAGATATTTTTACGGGAGAGGAAAGAAAAAAAAAATGGAAGCATCGTCGAACGCAGATGATCAACATCATCTCAAACAGCAAGAAGAAAAACTACGAGCGAAATACGGCGGGATGATCCCAAAGAAGAACCTGATCGTGTCCGACCGGAAACATTTCGACAGCGCGGACTACTGGTCGCGAGGGTCGAATAAACAACAACATAAAGAAGTTGTTGAAACAGAGAAAAATTCTTCTCATTTTGTTGAAAGTGGTGCTGACTCATCACAAGAGAAGATGCTGAAACCAGTGCTCGGAGCGAAAGACGTGGCGGGTTTAGGGACGTCGCCGCCGTCGGATGCGAGCACGTTTACCACGAACAATAACTCCTCGCAGACGAAGAGAAGAACGAGCATGGACGAGAGCAGAGGGAGGTGGGATGTCCATAGTTTTAACAACAACAACAACACCGCGGTGAACTCGGCGTATCACGCGCCTAAGAACCACGAGTGATGAGAGCGAGAAGAACGCGGGAGAGACGAAGGAAATAATAATACCCTTTTTCTCTCGTTTTCTCGCGAATAATAATACTCCGCTATTAATACGAATGCGAAAGAATGTAATAACAAAAGAGATTTTAGTTTAAAAGATGAAAGAGAATAATGAGTTGATGAATAAAAAGAAGAGGGAAAAGAGCTCCTTTATTAGAGAGTATTTCACCCGTGATGTTTTAGAATTTGAAACGAGCGCGCGCGCAACTTTGTTATAATAAGCTGATGTAATACCAAACAAACTTTATACACCCCAAATAAAACGTTCTTATTCATTGCACGAAAAGAGAAAAAGAAGGAGTGTTTTTGCTCGATGCTTTGGATGTGTTGTAATACTCCTTTGTAATAAACCTATGACTACATTCGTTTTTCGTTCGCTACTAAGAAATCCTCTCTATCTATATGTAATAATAATGAATTAGATGTTCAACTTGGTTCTTCTCCAGTGTCTTCTCTTGGCGTTGTAACGAATGGTGTTCCCGGTCTTCATGCGAATCCATTGCGGGATCGGGCGGTTTTGCTTTTGCTTTTTGCCCAAGATTTTCTTGATTTTGAACGTTTTTTGCGACGGCTGTTTTTTTTTTTGAGAGAAAGGAAGAGAGAGATTCGGTGAGCAAATGAAAACCAACATATACGCGTAGAGTTGCAAAACGTGACGAGAGAAAGGTATGCGAACGCGTTCCTCCCGCGCGCTCGACGCGTCCACGTTGAAAAGTATCCAACTGACAAAGCGATTCCTCTTTGAGCGAGAGATAACGCGTTTAACAGGGAACTAACAGAGGCGCAAATTCCGCGCGCGAAAAGAGAAATCAAGCCCTTCTCTCTCGCCCAAGAGGAAAAAACACGACCAAAATCGCGCAAATCATCTCTCTAAACAATGAGTTTTGTTTTCTGTAACGCGAACGTCATTCCTCGCGTCTCTCGAGAGAATCGCGCGTAAAAGAGTTACGTTGTTATCGTCGATGAAAGGCGGGGAAAAAAGAAACTAGGACGTACCATTTTGTCTCTGCTACGTGTATAAATGCGCGTGAAAATTGACGAGTGTTGGCCTCTCTTTCTTTCAAAGGACAACGCATTTAGGGTCTCATTTTGGTACCCTAAACGTGTTTTTCGAACGTTGCCTCTTGAAAGCGCGCATGTCTTCTACATAAAAGTCATGCAACAACAACAACAACAACAACAACAACCGCCTTCGTTCGCACCACACGGTGGTGGTGTTCACGGTGGTAGTAGTAGCATTGGAGATGGAGGAGAAAGACAACAGATGATGCAACAACAACAACAACAACAACAACCGTCGCTTTTTATTCCTCCAAATCCAAATCCTTCGAATACTAATCCATTGCACCAACAACAGATGCAATTCATGCCGTCGACGTTTGCGCCGCCTCCTTCGTCGGAGGAGGTTCCGTACAACGCTGAACCATCATCATCGTCTCAACAACAACACCATCATAATCAGAGATCGTCTTTGGACGGTGGGAGTGGCCGGTACCAGCCTCCTCCGCCCTCGCAGAATTTCCAACACCACCACCAACCGTCGTCAACATCATCATCGTTTCAACAAAATCAACCTTCTTCGAGCGCGGGCGGCGGTTTTGGCGGCGGATGGGCGGCGTTGTTCACTCGGACGAAGAGTTTCGGGAACGTGCAAAACACGACGTCGTCGTCTGGGGCAGCCTCCTCTGGAAATCGCGGGTTTCGAGGGAAAGTGTCCTGGTCCGGCGGTTTCCCGGACGAACCTCCGCTTTTGGAGGAGTTGGGGGTTGACTTTGCGCAAATCGCGCGGCGAGCGAAGAGCGCGATGAATCCGCTGCCGATGCGAAAGAAACACACGCGGGAGACGTCGAAGGATGACGATTTAGCCGGGCCTTTGGTGGTGTTTGGGTTGATTGCTACTTTGCACGCGCTTCAAGGGAAGGGGCATTACGGGTATATTTTAGGGTGGTCGGCGATTGCGAGCGGTTTGACGTGTTGGTTGTTGAATCAGTTAACTGCGCAGAATAACAACGACGCCGGGGAAAATTTGAGTTTGAGTCGAACGGCGTCGGTGATTGGGTATAACGCGACGTCGATTTTATTTTTGAGCGTGGTGAAAGCGTTCGTACATAGTGAAGGTAGTAGTAATGGTAGTAAAAGTAGTAGTGGCGGTGGTAGTTTTTCCGGAACGACAAACTCGTTTGGTATTTTGGCGTTTGCGTGTGTTTGCATTTTGCAAGCGTCGAGTAAATCGAGCGGGTTGTTTTTACACGGGATGGGTCAGTGCGGCGAAGGCAAACGGTTGGTGGTGTTTTACCCGATGGTTTTGCTCTATTCTTTGTACGCGCTGCTTACTTTGTATTAAAAAAACTATAAACTATATTCTACGTATTCGTTGATGGAGGAGAGTAAGGCGATCGTCGCCACGTCGGTGGTGAACACGCGATTGCCCAGTCCGACGTTTACGAAATCGAAAGTCTCAAACGTTCGCACCTCTTCTTCGCTCCACCCACCTTCGGGACCAACGGCTAAGAGTATTTCGACTCTATTCGTCGAAATCGCGCTCTTCTCTTGAGCAAGTGCCTCGGTAACGGACACGCTCGCGCTCGACGGATGCGCCAACAAATTTATTCGTCTTCTCTCCTCTCCTCCTTCTCCCTCTTCTTCATCTCTCATCGACCGCAACAACCATTCAAAATTCGCACCTTTCTTTCCGTTCACTCTTTTCGCGATATTTTCCTCTCTTCCCTTCCTACCTTCCTCGTCTCCCGACGATAAAAGCGCCTCCAATACCGCGTTCAAATTCCTGCACTTGCTCGCGTTTGGAAATTTGAAATCCAAGGCGTTTTGCTCTACGCCGCGAGTAAACTCTCGAACCAAAACGTCCTCCGTCAACACCTCGCTCTGGAAATAACACCGCTCCGTCTTCTCCGCGCTGAACATGTGCACGTTTTCTACCCCGAACTGTGCGAAAACGGAGAGTAATCGTCGCAATACTTTCGGCCGCGGCATCGCGAGGATCAGCGAAACAGTTACCATTTTCTCTTCCTTTGCCTCCTCCTCTTTGGTGCTCAAAATTTCAATCAAAACACTTCTCTCGTCGTCGTCGTCGTAAGAGAGAATTCTTCCCGTCGCTAAGCGTTCGTTCAAAATCGTCGCTTTAAACTCGTCGCCTTTGTTCGTTTTTTTCAAAACCTGGCGAAGATGTTCGAATCGTTCGTCCGATTGGCGCAAGCGCACTACAACAGTTGAAGATTCGTTTTCCGACAACTCCAATTTCGTGAACGCGATTCGGTTTTTATTTTCGACGACGTGAACGAAAGGTCTCCTCCTCCTCCTTCCTCTTTTTTGTGGGACCAAAACCGAGGTCGTTTTCGATTTCGTTCGTGTCGTCGTCGTCGTCGTCGCCGAGGATAGCAGAGATGATGACGACGACGACCACATCCCGTTTTGCGAGCGTAACTGTTTTGGATAAAATGGAGAAAAAAATTCGCCACAATTTCGTTTCAACGAGACATGTTTTGCCTCCGAGCGGCGGGGTCCCCCGCGAAACGCGCTCTCGCTTTACTCGTCACAAAGAGAGCGCAGAAGAGGCGAAGGACTTTTTCGGTGCTTTCGTCGTCACCAATAGCATCGTCGTCATCATCATCGTCGGTCCCTTTGAAGAATACGGGAACAACAACAACAACAACAACAGAAATTCCGAGCGAGAAACGTCCAGCTCGAGTGGAACACTGCGACCTCAAATCGCTCTCGAACAACAAGAAGCTTTCCGAAGCGTTGCACGGTGAAATCACAGACGTCACCGAACGGTATTTTCAAGCGTTGATCGAGTTTGGCGCGGTGTACATCTCGGACGAGCTCGAGGAGGATTTTCAGTTGGAACCGAATACAGTTAAGCACAAAATGAAACGAATACGCTCGGATGTCATATTACCGGCGGGTTCGAGACATTACGTGCGGGCGCACGTGAATCCAAGACGGTTTCTTGCGGCGGGAGAAACGCGATGGATGGACTGCATTTTGAAGGAAACGGACGATTTTGTGGTCGTGATGAAACCATCCGGGTTACCCGTTTCTCCTTCGGTGGACAACGCGAAGGAGAACGTGCTCCGTTGCGTTTGGTCGGCGCTGAGAGTAGGTAACGAAAATGATGACGAAGCGACGAAGTTGTTCCCGACGCACAGGTTAGACGTGACGACGAGTGGCGTGGTGGTTGTCGCTAAAAATAGCAAAGCCGCCGGTATCTTCTCGAAAATATTACGAGACGGTTTCGTGGAGAAGCAGTATTTGGCGTTGACGGAAAATCCCGCGAAAATTGGATTGATGACGCACGAGTACGAACCGTCGGAACGAACGATTGGGAAAGGCGCGAGGACGGTAAAAATGAAGACGTTAAAATTGTCAGAAGACGATACCGCGTCGTATTTGAAAAATAAGACGCAAATTCCTTCTAACGTGGCGATATTGCGCGTGGAAAAAAGTGAACCGGTCGCGGTGAATGGAAAGACGTTTTACGAGAATACGGTTAAACTTATCACCGGTCGGACGCACCAGATTCGAGCGCAATTTTCGAAAGAGAATTTAGCTCTGATAAACGATTGTTTGTACTTGAACGCTAACGATGGTGAGACAGCTCCTCCGAGAGTTCCAGAACCGGAGGAAAAGATTGGTTTACACGCCTTGAGCTTAAAAATAAACGCCGAGACGTCTTTAGGTCCCAAAGGCGTCGAGTTCCGAGCCGAAAACGACATATGGTGGCGGTCGTCGTAACTACCGGTGGTAGCCATAGAGTAGTAGTAGTAGTAGTAGATGCGCGTAGAAGTAGTTTTAGCACGATGATGTAACAGAAGAAATTAGTAAGTTTTATTACTCACACACAAACAAAACACAAACACACAAACACACACACACTCACGCTCGCGCGCCCAAAAACAAAACACGGACGCATTTTTCCTCTACAACATACTTCTTTAAGCGTTTCTGCTTTGGAAGTCTTTCATGAAAGCGGCCAACGCTTCCACGCCTTCTTTCGGCATCGCGTTATAAATAGACGCTCGCGCACCTCCTACAGATCTGTGACCTTTCAAGCTTTCAAATCCGGCGTCGCTGGCTTCTTTCCAA